>Ga0255341_1006059_pt1 | contig 11572 bp, 8 predicted proteins | sample wastewater_treat_8_FD_192418 | JGI IMG/M metagenome (GOLD analysis project Ga0255341, IMG submission 192418) | Wastewater microbial communities from Lulu Island WWTP, Vancouver, Canada - plant12 | ecosystem: Engineered > WWTP > Wastewater > Unclassified | place: Canada: Vancouver, British... | reverse complement strand
CCAGCTGTTTTCACACAATACCGAAGATGAGTTTCGTATCGTCGATGTCTTCAGCACCCCTTTTGAAAAAGATCGCTTTGATGCCGCTGTGTGCAATCGCCTGCTCCATCATTTCCCAAGCTCCGCTCTGCGTCAGCAAGCCCTTCGGGAACTGGCTCGGATCACGACCGGTCCAATTGTGGTATCGTTTTTTTCCGCCGCGGCAACCGATGCGCTGAAATATACTCTCAAATATGCCCTGAAAGAACGCTCATCACCTCCCCGAAAGCCCATCAGTCCTCTTCAATTCGCTCAGGATGTCCGGGAAAGCGGGCTGAAAATCAGCCGATGGATTGTCCCCCTGCCCGGATTTTCTATGCAGTGGTACGCCGTGCTTTGCCGACGCTGACACTTATCCTTTCAGCCCCCTGCTGAAGGTCTTGAGCTTTAAGAAAAACTCTGTTTCCACAAGTCCTCAGCAGATCTGAAAAAACCTTTTTCTCTCTTCCAGGCAAGGGTATAATAAGTCCAGAGAGCAAAAGGAGCAAGGATGAGGCGGTTTATCTGTTTTTGTCTGTTCTTGGCAATCGTACCGGCGGCTATCCTGGTCTATTCACTTCGAAGACCTCTCCGTCTTTACTGGGAGCAATGGTTCAGCTTGCAGCGGCATTTTGTTCTGAAAGAAAATACAATCAAACTTCGAAAACCTTTCTTAAGCAATTCCACGGCCAAAATTGATCCTGAAGCGGCCGATATGGCAGAGCTGATTTATCAGCACTATTCTTCACCTCCGAACTTCGATGTCTATGAAGATGTTGAAGCGATAGCCGCATTATCGCGGAAATACCCGAATAATCCCTGTCTTCTTTACGCATTGGGCCGTCGGTTGGCCTTGCGGGCGTATGTGGACCCTCAAGCCCTGCGTCTAATCGCCGATGAACTGTTCCGAATAGACCCCCAAAACAGCCGCTTCCATTTGCTATACGCCATTGCTGCTTTTTCCGACGGCGACGAAGATTGGGCGGAACAGGCCGTTTTTCATCTCGAACAATGCTTTGCAGGAAGACAATACGACCCTTACGAGCCCTATCAAGGCCGCATCAGCCGGCTCATTGAAAAAGAAAAACCGGTTTTTCCGCTGCGCGACGATATCCTGTTCGGCCTGTCTGATAATCATGTGCTGCTGGAGAAACTTCTCGACAATCTGCTCTCCTATACCCAGGACCTCATTGTAAACGGACAAATCCAGCGAGCGATCCGGCTGCACGACCGACTCCAGAAAACAGCAGAAAACAGCATTCCTTCGATTCGATACTTTCCAAGGCATACCTTCTATATTTCTTTGCGCCCCTCTTGTTTTTTGTTTGTTAGAAACAGCCCTCAGCAAATCGAACTTCGATGGCTTCCGGCCGACCCCCGCCATGCCCGTCAGAACCGGCTGGAAATGCTGGCCTGGCTGGTCCAATCGGAAGCATCTCCTGCGCCGCAAAAACCGCCGAGGGAGCCCGTCAGCACCGCAGCAAAGTGGTCTGTTTACTGGCTTCCTCTTGCAGGCCATACGTTTCAAATGACCTTAATTTGTACAGTCGGGGTAATTATCTTTTTCGTATCGGCACTGGCTGGAAAGCGGCGGCCCTCTTCTGTTTCCCCCTTTTCCCTCTTCTTCGCTGTGGTGTTTTTTGTCTTGTATTTGCTTGCCTGCCGGGGGCCGGAATATCTGGCGGAGATTACGAAACACTGTTTCTGCTGCAGTTATTGCTTTGAACAAATTCCCTTTTCTTATTCCATTTTGTCGCTTCTGACCCTGGTCAAACCTTTCGCTGTGTGGGAGTTGGCCGGTTCTTTGCTGTCTGTTTCGGCGGCCGTTTTTCTTCTCAGGAAGAAAACATCTCTATGGGGACATTTCCTCCTTCCTCCGGCGGTTTTTGCTGCTCTCCTTTCGCTTCTGCTCGTCGTCGATCCGCTCCCGTTTGCCGCCTGTTTTTTTGATGGGATTGTGTTTCTGACAGCCGTTCCTGTGCTATGCCGGCCGGTTAAGAATCTGAAACAAAAGACCGCTTTTCTTTTCTTCGGCGGTTCAGAAGCTGCTCGTGAATTTCGAAGCCGATGTCTGAAAATGGCGATGTTTGTTTGGGTGCTTCATTTTGCCGTATTTGCCCTGGCTGCGTCGGCACTGGCCTCCGAGACCACGGCCTATGCCGCTGATTGGGAATACAACTGTACCTGGCTGCCTGCACACCCGGCCCCTTATATTTGCGATCCCAATCTCTATCCTCCTTTTGTAGAACGCTGTAAGAGCACCCCTATACATCATTATTCACACTTTGGTCTCTTCCTGTCTATGATTGAACCTAACGACCTGCCTGCCGTTCTGTCTTTCCTGCAGGAAAGAGGCGAGGAGAGGCCAACCGAGCCGACCCTATTCGGCCCCATGATGACGGAGTCGATGTGTGCCCCATTTCGCTCTCCCTTAGCGAATCTTGCTTCTGAGATCCACTATTGCGGCAAGGATGCCTGGCCGATGATTCTGCCGTTTATCAAAGACCCCAATCAATTGGAAAGACTCCGCCTGGAAGAACAAATCGGTTCGACGGCCGCCCGCCGCCGTTTGATGGAACTGAACAAACAAATGTTTACTGCCGAGCCGCCCGCCGGAGAACTGCTCGAAGGTTTTAATCGGCAGGAAAAAGGCGAATTGCTTGAGTATTGGTTAACGCAGGCGAAAAGCCCTCATTCAGTATACACTTTCTTCCCCATCCTTTCACTGAATGCAGAATTGACCGCCGAGAGCCGTCGGCGGCTGTGGAGAGAGTGGATTGCAGGAATTGTTCAGGAAGGGAGCAAGTTTGCCGATTTAACCCTCCTTGAGCGGCCGGCTGATTGTCATCTGAGCGAGGAAATTGTCGAAGAATGCCGAACCGCCGAGCACGAGCGGCTGCGGGCCTACGGATACCACCGGCGAAGACGAATGGGCAAACCGCTGGATGAAACGTTTTGGTCTCAGTATGCGGCAGACCCCCACGCGATGGTTCGTGCCGGGGCGGCCTGCTGGGAACCGGAGCGGCTTTCGCCTGCGGAGCCCAGTGCGCTGGTGCGGCGAATTGCGGAATTAAAGCGAATCAGTCAAAACTGAACCCGAATAAATCGCCGGAACAGCAGCGCAATTTGAACCCTTTCCGGGCAGACGGTTTCAGCAGGATTCCATTGGACTGTTCGAAACCAACCATCAACCCGTCCCTTTCCTTGCCTTGGGATTTTACCGCCGAAAGCATCAAACGTTAAGCAGTTTTACAGCCCAAAAAAAAGGTGTGCCTCAACAGGCACACCTTTTTGTTTTCTGTCCGCTTTCGAAACAGATTTATTTCTTGTTTCGAACGGCGGCTTGAGCGGCAGCCAGCCGAGCAATCGGAACCCGGAAGGGTGAGCAACTGACATAATTCATTCCCACCTTGTGGCAGAACTCCACACTCTTGGGTTCGCCGCCGTGCTCGCCGCAGATGCCGATTTCAAGATCGGGCTTGGTCTTTCGGCCGCGCTCAATGCCGACACGAACCAGCTCTCCGACGCCGTCAACATCGATGCTTTCGAAAGGATCGCCCGGAAGAATCTGCTTGTCCAGATAATCCCGCATAAACGCCCCGATATCATCGCGGCTGAAACCGAACGTCATTTGCGTCAGGTCATTAGTTCCGAAGCTGAAGAACGAGGCCTGCTCGGCAATCCTATCCGCCAGCAGTGCCGCTCGCGGTATCTCAATCATCGTACCGGTAAGCGTCTTCAGTTTCTTCAGATTGTACTTGGCCAGCACTTCCTGATAAACCCGTGCTATAATCTCCATCTGGTTCTTCAATTCGTTCACATCACAGACAACCGGTATCATAATCTCCGGATAGGGCTTCTTGCCGGCCTTGACCAGTTCGGCGGCTGACTCATAAACCGCCCGTACCTGCATTTCGGTCACTTCCGGATAGGTCACACCCAGCCGCACGCCGCGGTGGCCCATCATCGGATTGGTTTCGTGCAGGTTTTCCGCCCGCTCGGCCAGTTCCTCTAAATTAATGTTCAGGGCCTTTGCCAGTTCTGCCTGCTTGGCCGGATCCTGCGGCACAAACTCATGCAGCGGCGGATCCAGCAGACGAATCACCACCGGCAGGCCATTCATCGCTTCGAGGGTGGCTTTGATATCCTTTTTGACAAACGGAAACAGTTCATCAAGAGCTTTCTTCCGCTCTTCCAGCGTGCTGGACATAATCATCTTTCGCAGGAAGAAGAGCGGCTGTTCACTGTTTTTGCCGTAGAACATATGTTCCGTGCGGAACAGACCGATACCTTCGGCTCCAAACTGACGGGCCCGGAGAGCATCCTCAGGCGTATCGGCGTTGGTACGAATACCCAGTTTCCGCACTTTATCGCACAGAGACAGAAAACTCATCAGGACCTTGTTCTCCTCGCCGACATCCATCATCGGCAGTTTTCCGAGATACACAAGTCCCTTGGTTCCGTTGAGGGTAATCCAGTCTCCTTCCTGAATGACAGTCCCATCCACAAAAATCTTCTTTTTGGAGGGCTCAATCTTTAAGGCAGCGCAGCCGACAATGCAGCATTTGCCCCAGCCGCGGGCCACCAGAGCCGCATGGCTGGTCATCCCGCCGCGGGCTGTCAAAACGGCCTTGGCCGCACGCATGCCTTCCACATCTTCCGGACTGGTCTCTTCGCGGACCAAAATCACGGATTTGCCCTCAGAGGCCCAGGCCACGGCATCCGCCGCGGTAAAGACAACCTGTCCCGTCGCCGCGCCCGGCCCGGCCGGAAGCCCCTTGGCCAGCACTTTCTGCTCCTTTTCCACCTTCGGATCGATAATCGGATGGAGCAGTTCATCCAGCTGAGCCGGTGTCACCCGCATCACCGCTTCTTCCGGTGTAATCAGTTTTTCCTTGACCATATCGACTGCCATCCGCACAGCTGCCGGGCCGTTCCGCTTGCCCACACGGCACTGGAGAAGGAACAGCCGACCTCGCTCAATGGTAAACTCGATGTCCTGCATATCCCGATAGTGCTTCTCCAGCAGGTTCTTAATGCGAACCAGTTCCTTATACAGTTTGGGCATCGACTTCTCGAGCGTTACCAGATGTTTATTGTGTTCCGACTGCGAGTAGGAATTGATGGGGGCCGGTGTGCGAATACCTGCCACCACATCTTCCCCCTGAGCATTAATCAGATATTCACCGTAAAACTTGTTTTCACCATTGCCCGGATTACGGGAAAAGGCCACACCGGTGGCGGAGTCTTCTCCCATATTGCCGAAGACCATGGCCTGGACGTTGACTGCTGTGCCCCAGTCGTCCGGAATACCCTCAATCCGCCGATAGCTGACCGCCCGCTTGCCGTTCCAGGAGGCGAACACCGCACGAATCGCACCCCACAACTGGGCATAGGCGTCATCCGGGAACTCCTTGCCGAGTACCTCTTTCACTTTTTGTTTGAACTGCTCGCAAAGCTCTTTCAAGTCCTCTACGGTCAAATCCGTATCCGACTGATAGCCGCGTCTCTGCTTCAGCTGGTCCATAATCTTTTCCAGCTGACGGCGAATCCCCTCATCGTCTTTCGGCTCAATCCCGGCGGCCTTTTCCATCACCACATCGGAGTACATCATAATCAGCCGACGATAGGCGTCATAAACGAACCGTTCGTTTCCGCTTTGGGCAATCATTCCCGGAATCGTTGCGGTCGTCAGACCTACATTGAGAACCGTTTCCATCATCCCCGGCATCGAGGAGCGGGCACCGGAGCGAACCGACACAAGCAGCGGATTTTTGGGGTCGCCGAACTTGCGGCCCATAATCTTCTCCACTTTGGCCAACGCCTTTTGGACTTGCTCCTCAAGCCCTTCGGGGAACTTGCCGTTGTGCTTGTAGTAATATGTGCATACTTCTGTTGTAATGGTGAAACCCGGGGGTACCGGTATTCCCAACTTGGCCATTTCCGCCAGATTGGCTCCCTTGCCTCCCAGCAGCTCTTTCATCTTTGCGTTGCCGTCGGCTGTGCCGCCGCCGAAGAAATACACCATCCTGGCGGGACGCTCTGTTTTCGTTTTGCCGGAGGCCGCTTTAGTTTTTGCGGTACTCTTTTTTGCCGTTGTCTTTGTCTTTGCCATCGATTATCTCCCTAAATACAATTTCGATTTACCCCTTTTCAAAACGAGGGCCAGCGGCCCCCGATGAGTTGCCGGCTTTCTCAAAATAGGATATCTTCCCTCTTTCTACTTCAAATAGATAACAGAAAACTTTGCTGACTTACCGCCGCCAAGGCAGGGGTGCATGTTGTTCAAAAATCATCAACCGCCGCCTTCGCAGGGACAACCATCCGTCTCTTATGTTAGCAAAAAACAAGTAAGAAAGGGAATATACCCCCTCGAAAAGACTCTGTCAACCATCCAAATAGAGGTTTTATGGATTCCAGCGATGCTGGCGAACCTTCTGCAGAATCCGGTCGGCACATTCGAGTGCCGCCAGTCCCTCTTCCGCCGTTACTTCCGGGCGCTGGCCAGGATTTAAGACCGCTCGCAAAAAGGCCTCCTGCTCCACGCGAAGCGGTTCCGATTCGGTTATGTCCAAATGCTCTATCTGGAGTAGTTCTGTCCACTTTACTTGAGAAAAGTCGAAGTCTCCCGCCTTTTGACGTTCTCGAATCCAGGAAATTACATCTATATTGGGGTCGGTTTTGATGATAATCCCTTCTTTTCGGAAATAATCCACGCTCAAATAGGCCTGTCTGCTGAATACCCTCACCTTTCGCTCGGTTTTCAGGGCCAGCCGCGAGGCCGTAATATTGGCAATGCAGCCGTTCTCGAAAATCAGGCGGGCATTGCAGATATCCTCGTGGTCGGCAATGACATTCACGCCGACCGCCTCGACCTGGCAGACCGGACTGCGTGCCAGTGAAAGAATAATATCAATATCATGAATCATCACATCCAGAACCACCCCTACATCCGACGAACGAAACGGATAGGGGCTGACTCGATCGGCTTCAATAAAGCGCGGCTCAATTTTCAGGCGTTTCATCGCCTGCACAACCGGATTGCATCGCTCCGAATGTCCTACGGCCACCACCGTCTGGGTCCGTCGAGCCAGTTCGACAATCTGCCGGCCTTCCTCCACCGTCGAGGCCAGCGGCTTTTCAATCAAAAGCGGAATCCGGTTCTCCAAAAACAGTTTGGCCAGCGGATAATGCGCTGCGGTCGGCGTTGAAATCGTGACGGCATCCACCCGCCCGAGCAGGTCTTTCGGGTCTGTCAGTGCTTCACAGCCATACTGCTGGGCCAGTGAGTGCGCGCGGGCAGCATCCGTATCCACGACGGCTGTCAGCCGGCTGTCCGGCAATTGGCTGTACACCCGCGCATGCAGGGTGCCCATCTTGCCTGCCCCTACGACCGCTGTTCGAAGAATTCCCATCGACAACAAGGTTCCTTTCCGTTCCGGTCGGCTGTTTAGTCGCGAAACAGTTCCCGATATCGTCCGAAGCGCTGCCGGCTGCTGTTTAAAAGGGATTCCACCAGCGCCTTTACCGGCTCCTCGAGCCCATCCTGCTCGGCCAGCAGGTGTACCTGGCTAAGCACCGGCTTGTCGCTTCGCCAGATAAACTTAAACGCTTCAAAGAGGGCCGCCTTCTGCTCCTCGGAAAGGCCGGCACGAGTCATCCCTCGCTTGTTCAGCGCCCGCACTTCATGCGGATAATGCCCACTGATAATCACAAACGGCGGTACATCATGATTGATGCCGGTATAGCCGGCTGCATAACACCACTTGCCCACCGTGCAGAACTGATGGATCGCCACCAGCCCGCTCAGCCAGACTCCCGTCTCAATCTTGCAGTGGCCGCTCACCTGCGTATAATTGCTGATAACAATCTTGTCTTCGAGCAGGCAGTCATGCCCCAGATGCACCCCGATCATCAGCAGATTCTGGCTTCCGACGACAGTTTGCTCCTCCGGATGCATGCTCGGATGAATCGTCACAAACTCCCGAATCACATTATGATCACCGATAGTAAGCCCCCCGATCGGCGTCTGGTCGTTGGTCCCAAGAATCTGCGGCGGCTTTCCAATTACACAGTTCGGAAACAGACGGTTCCCGCATCCCAGGCGCGTCCGCTTTCCGATAATCACATGTGCATCCAGAACCGTGCCGTCTCCGATAACGACATCTTCTTCCACTACACAAAAAGGGCCAATCACCACGCCATCCCCCAGCCGGGCACTCGGATGCACCACAGCCGTTGGATGAATCTGTGTACTCATACGCAGCTAATTCCTCCGCAATTCAATTTCATTTGCATTCAATTCTATCGCACCTCGTCATCAACGAGCATAAATTTCAGCTGGGCCTCTGCTACAATCTCTTCTCCCACCCGTGCCGTACAATTGCATTTGGCCGCGCGGCTGCGAACCTTGTCCGCCTCCGCAGTCAGAATCAGCTGGTCGCCCGGCACGACCGATTTACGAATCTTCACCTGGTCCATCGTCAGAAGCACTGCTATCTTGCCGGTATGTTCGAGGGTCTGCGCAAACAGAAGCCCGCACACCTGCGCCATGGCTTCCACAATCAGCACACCCGGCATCACCGGCGCCCCTGGAAAATGCCCCTGAAAGAAATGTTCATTGATCGTCACATTCTTAATCGCCGTAATCCGCCGATCCTCCTCAACCTCAATCACCTTATCGACCAGCAGAAACGGATACCGATGGGGCAGAATCTTCTGAATCCGCCGAATGTCCAGTACGGGCTTGCCGGCCCTGTCCAGCCCGCGATGTTTTTTGTCCTGCTCGACAAGGGTCTTCACCAGCTGCTGATTCAGCGTATGTCCGCTTTTATAGGCCACAATCCGCCCGACAATCGGCATGCCCGCCAGCATCAGGTCGCCGATTAAATCGACAATCTTGTGCCGCACACACTCATCGGGAAAACGGTAGCTGTTGCGGATAGGCCCATCGGAACTGATCACCAGAATCTGGCGGGGGCTCAAATGCGTGCCGAAGCCCGCCGCCTGCATCTGCCGGGCCTCCGCTTCCAGAAGAAACGTCCGTGCCGGTGCCAGATGCTGGGCAAAATGAGATTCCGTCAGACTGCATGAATATGTCTGACGCCCAATGCCGGTATGCTGGGTATAATCCATATCAAACGTCAGATGAAGCCCGCCCCCCGCATCCGGCAGGGCATAAATTGACCGGTCTCCATCCTGAAGGCAAACCGGCTCGCGGATAATCAGCTCCCGTCGGGGCTTATTCTGCTCGGCCATCTCACACTTCTGAAGCGTTTTGAAATATTCCTCACTGCTGCCGTCAAAGCCCGGCATTTCCGCGGCGTCAATCTCCACAATCAGATTGTCCAGCCCCAGAGCCGCCGCCGCTGCTAAGAAATGTTCCGAGGTCTCGACCACCACATCTCCGCAACCCAGCGCCGACCGGCGAGGACGGGACACAATTGATTCCGGACAGACCGGAATCCGAACCGGGCGCTCCAAGTCTGTTCGAACAAACACAATCCCTGTATCCGGCGCCGCCGGCTGAAAGACCACATGCGCTTCCTGTCCGAAGAACAAACCCCTTCCGGACAGATGCCCTTCATGCCGGATTGTTTTTTGCATCTTCAATCTGTTTAACCTTTTTCTTCAGTTCCTTCAGTTGTTCGGCCAGTGCGGGCAGCCGACGATACCAAATCGCCGAACGTTTCTCCGCCGACAACTCTTGAGCCGGATTGCCCCACAGTCGGCAGCCGGCGGGTGTGTCCTCCAGTACTAACGACGTCGCTCCCACAATAGTACCCGACCCGATGCTTACATGGTCCACCACACCCGCTTTGCCGGCCAAAACCACCCCATCGCCGAGCACCACACTGCCTGAGAGTCCCACCTCACCGGCCAGCAGGCACGCCCGACCGATACGGACATTATGCCCTATCTGCACCAGATTATCAATCTTTGTGCCGGCCCCCACGATTGTATTGCCGAACTTCGCTCGATCTACACAACTGTTGGCACCGATTTCCACTTCATCCTCAAGAATCACGCCGCCATTGTGGGGAATCAGCTGATGCCGCCCGTCCACAAAGGCATATCCAAACCCTACCGCTCCAATGGTGCAATGAGACTGGAGGATGCAATAGTTACCGATTCGGCAGTCATGATAGACCGCAACATTGCTGTCCAGCCGGCAATGAGAGCCGATCTGCGTCCGTTCGCCGATGCTGCAATTGGGGCCGATAACAGTAAAAGCCCCAATGCGGACCTGGCGGCCAATGTACGTATGCGGCCCGATTCCCACCCCTTCCTCCAAAACCGCATCCGGTTCTACTACCGCCGTCGGATGGACTCCCTTCCATGCCCGCTGCGGCGGCGCAAAAAGCCGAAGGGTTTCAATCAGGGCTTTTTGAACATCGGGAACAACGATTTGAACCACTCGGCAGTCATCCAGTTCCGCCTGCACCAGCACTGCCCCCGCCTTCGAGACCGCCAGCAGCGGACGATGCTTGCTGTCCGTCAGAAAACAAATTTGTTCCGGCGAGGCATCCTGAATGGTATTGACCCCCGTAATGGGAATCTCGCCGGAGCCGACCAGCCGACCTCTCAGATGGGCAGCCAGCTCCGCCGTCGTCATTTTCCGAGCTGCACCTGCATTTTCATTCATTCTTTAGGCCCTGCTCAATTGCTCACCTTATCCAGCGCTGTCAGCACCTCCTCCGTAATATCCAGTTCCGGACGGTTGTAAAGAACTTTCTGGGTTTTCACACTCAGCATAAAATCCCGCAGCGTCGGTGCAGGAAGTTCAAGACTCTCTTTGCCCAGCACCACATCCAGTCCCTTTTCCCGCGCCACCATCTCCGTCACCTTCACAAAATCCGTGTACAGCGCCTCCATCCACTGCTGCATCTCCTGCGTAAACTTGTTTTCATAAAAGGTGTTGCGTCCTTCCATAACAGCACGCTTTTCCTCGTACTCCTGCATCAAGGTAAAATAATCCGTGCTGCCGGGCTTGCGCTGCTTAATATTGGCCTGGAGGGCTTCCAGGTCTTTGCGCATCTGCTGGAACTCTTCCTGTACACGGCTGCGGTCCGCCTCCGCCTTTTCCTGCCACTGCTTGTTCTTCTTGCAGTTCTCCAAAATCCTGGTCACATCCACAACCCCCACTCGTGCAGCAGGAATGCTTTCCTGACCCGCTGCTATGCCCTGCTGATAGACAATCCAAACCGCCGCTGCCAAAAGAAGGACTGCTCCAATCCATTCATGTCTTCCGTGTCTGTTCATGCTCTTTTGCCTTTCCGGATTTTTCTGAATTGCTTAGAATAAGGCCCCTACCGAGAAACTGAAGGCCTGCGTATCATCTTCATCATCTTTGGTAATAGGAGCACCCAGTTCAAACCGCATCGGCACCGGCCCGAAAATCTGCGGAATGAGGATTTGAATGCCCACGCCCACCGAGGTGCGAATCGGGCCGGTCTCAAACACACCGGCATCGGTAAACACCAGCCATGAAAACATCTCGCTGCCCATTGGAATGGAAACTTCCAGACTCAGCTGACCCATCCAGTCGCTGCCG
>Ga0255341_1006053_pt1 | contig 11573 bp, 12 predicted proteins | sample wastewater_treat_8_FD_192418 | JGI IMG/M metagenome (GOLD analysis project Ga0255341, IMG submission 192418) | Wastewater microbial communities from Lulu Island WWTP, Vancouver, Canada - plant12 | ecosystem: Engineered > WWTP > Wastewater > Unclassified | place: Canada: Vancouver, British... | reverse complement strand
GCCCATATACCAGTAACCTTGAAGATACCCCAAACTTTCACCTATCATCTTCCCCCAACTCGGGAGAGGGTCACTTATACCAAACCCTAAGAAGCTTAATGAAGCTTCTCCAAAGATTGCCTGGGGAACACCTACCCCAACCATTATAATTATCGGGCGGATTATATTGGGCAGTATGGTTTTAAACAATAAATAAGAGTTCGATGCACCCAAGGCTTCTGCTGCTTCCACATATGTTTCTCCCTTTATTTCCATAGTTTTAGCCCTGGTTATCCTGCAGATACCAATCCAGCCAGTAATACCTAAAGCGATAATTATGTTAGGTAAACTATTTCCTAACCATACCATAAGAAATATAGCAAATAAAAGAGCCGGGAAAGCGGTCATAACTTCAATGAGCCTAGATATCCAGTAGTCAATCTTTCCCCCATAAAATCCTGCCAAAAGTCCCAGTGGAACTCCTATAATAAGCGCTACTATCTGTACAGATAATCCAACTATTAGAGAAGTCCTTGCCCCATATATAATACGGGTAAACAGATCTCTACCAATACTATCCGTTCCAAATGGATGCTTAATATTTGGAGGTTGCAAAAAATTTGCCAGGTCAATTTCATCATAACTATACGGTACAATAATATCTGCGAATATCGCTAAAAAAATTATTATTAATATAACAAAAAGACCAAAGACAGCAAGCTTATTCTTCTTGTAAACTCTTATAACATCCATCATAATCAGTATCCCTCTATGTAAATACTATTCTTGGATCTATATAGGCATAAATTATGTCAGTAATTAGGTAGGTAATACCCCATAGAACTGCTATTAACAATATCATTGCAACTATCATAGGATAATCTCTATTAAGAGCGCTGGTATAAAAGAACTTACCAAGTCCAGGGACTCTAAACGTAACTTCTATAAAGATAGAACCAGTAGCCAGATCGGGAATCATGGGACCAAGCATAGTTATTATAGGTACCAAAGCATTTTTAAAAACATGTCTGAAAATCACTGTTTTTTCCGGAAGCCCCTTAGCTCTTGCTGTCCTAACATAATCTTTTCTCAACTCTTCCAGAAAATTTACCTTTACAAACCTTGTGATAACAGCGGTAGGCGCAAGAAGATAAGACATAACAGGGAGGATGAAGTGCCTGGGTTCACCCCACCCTCCTGTAGGTAACCATCTCAATGTTATACTGAAAAACAGTATCAACCATATCGCTATAACAAAATTAGGAACAGTTGTTCCTAAAGTGGCAATGGTGGTTATCAAATAGTCTAACCATGTATTCTGCTTCAGGGCAGAAATAATCCCCAGAAGAATCCCTATACTAAAAGAAAGAAATATAGTTACCGCTCCTATCTGAAGTGTTACAGGCCAAACCCTTGCAATTAATGATAAGACGGTCTCAGTTGGACTTTGGAATGGAACCCCAAAATCTCCATGTAAGGCATTCCAGATGTAGTTTAAATATTGCTCCCAGATAGGTTTATCAAAACCATACTTCTTTAATATCTCTTTCTTTACAGCTTCTGGCAATGGCATCTTTAATTCATCAAACGGTCCACCAGGAACAGCATGCATTAAGAAAAAAGCAATCATAGATGCCAGCAGTATTACTATAATTAACCCAAGGACCCTTCTGAGGATATACCCTAACATAATTTCTCTACTATTTACTTCCTGTATTTTAAGACATCTTTTGATATGTATATACTGAAGACAGTTGTCCCTACACCCTCTATACCAGGCCAGTGTAAGGCAGTAATACCATACTTATCCGGTTCGAGATCTCTACCCTTTACATATGGTTTCCACAATACACCTGGTGTCTGATGCCAGAGGAATATACCACCCACATCTTCTACCAGAATCTTTTCCGCTTCTTTAAACATCTCATCTCTTTTCTTCTTATCTATAAGAGAAGAGGCTTCCTCTACCAATTTATCAAATCTATCATTCTTCCAGGCATGCCTTCCTGTAGAAGCCCATATACCAAGCATATTAGACTGATCCAGATAATCCATACCATAAGATACTAAGTAGAATTGAAGCTTATGAGCATTAAGTGTGTCCATAAAAGTCTTTGTCTCTTTTACAGTAATCTTAACATCAATCCCCAGATTTTTCTTAAGCATAGCCCCTACAGCATTGGCAACAGCTACTACCGTGGGAGAAGCCAGATCCGATCTTACCCACATATCTAAAGAGGGGAATCCTTTACCGTTTGGATAGCCAGCTTCTGCTAAAAGTTTTTTAGCCGTATCTGGATTATAAGTATATATATTCTTTAATCCATCAGGATTTGCCCCCGGAAATCCTGGCATCAGGAAGCCATAAGCAGTAATCCCCTGTTTTCTTATTATAGTATTAACTATAGACTCTTTATCAATAGCATAGGCAAATGCCTGTCTAACCTTAGGATTATTGAATGGAGGATTATAGCAATCAAATCCCAGATAGAAGGTTCTAAAATCCCCAAAACCCTGATGGAACTGTTTAGATAGTTCAGGGTCTTTTTCTATCACTTCCAGATCAGCAGGGGTGAATATCTGTGAATTACTATAACCGCATATATCAATTTCTCCAGCAAGATAAGACTTAAATGCTGATGCACCCGGATCACCAAATGTTACTATAATCTTCTCCAGGTATGGCTTTACCCTTCCACCGTAATTCTTATTGATTCTAAATACAATCTGCTTATCTTTTGTCCACTCTTCTAAAACATACGGTCCACAGGAAACAGAAGTTTTTGGATCGTTATTGTAGTAAGGACCATACTTTTGATAAGCCTTTTTACTTAAAGGAGTAGAATACAACATCATCATTGGCAAATAGGGAGCAGGATATTCAGTGGTAATTATTAGCGTATAAGGGTCATTACCCTGTTTAATCCCTATTTCTGAAGGCGAAACTTCTCCTCTAACAGCTTTGTCCCAGTTCTTTATAGGACTATAGAACCAGGCAAAGTCCCATCCGTGTTTTGGATCGGCAGCTAGCTGAAAACTAAAAATGAAGTCCTCTGCAGTAAGAGGGGTCCCATCAGTCCAATAGATATTCTTATCAAGGATAAAAGTCCAGGTAAGACCATCTTTAGATACCCTCCAGCTTTTAGCTGCAGCTGGAACCAGCTCAAAATTCTTATTGAGTCTTACCAGAGGCTCTCCAAAATAGTTATTCGCATCGTTAGTCCTTTTATAAACGCTTATAAACCAGTCTAGAGTTGTTGCAGATTGACTCATTATCCTTAAGACCTGATACTCCAGAGGAGCAGCATCTGGTGGTAACGTCCTACCAGCTGAATTCTTTACCGCAGCTGGGAAAGCTGGACTTAATGTGGCAAAAATCATAAACATAGTAAATAAAACAACCAATTTTTTAAACATAAAACTTTCCTCCTCTTTTATTTATTTAATTATTTCTGAAATTATATATGATAAACTATTTAGAATCAAGTTAGAGTTGTTATAAATTATTATCAAAGAAATAGTTAACTAGGAGGTATTTAAAAATGAAGGTATTGATTGTACAGCCCATACATGAACAGGGTATAAGTTTACTCAGATCTGCCGGGTTAGAGGTTGTATACGCAACCAGTCCTGATCCGGATGCTGTAGCTAAAGAGATAAAAGGGGTGGACGGTGTTATAGTGAGGACTGCACAATTTACAAAAGAGATAATTGAGCAGGCAGATCGACTGAAGGCGATCTCAAGACATGGTGTGGGGGTTGATAATATAGATGTGGAAGAGGCATCGAAGAGAGGAATATTTGTTCTTAACACACCTGGTGTCAACGATGTATCGGTAGCCGAACATACTGTGGCTATGATACTCGCCCTGGCAAAGAGATTAAAAGATGTAGATAGTGCAGTAAGAGAGGGAAACTTCAATATTAGAGAAGAGTATTCCGCTATTGATTTGGATGGCAAAATACTAGGGATTATAGGGTTTGGAAAGATAGGTTCTTTGGTGGCGAAGAAATGCAAAACAGCATTTAATATGAAGATATTAGTCTATGATCCTTATGTGGAAAAGGAGAGGTTGAATGAAGTTGAGGGAGAACAGGTAGACCTGGAGAATTTACTGAGAAAGTCTGATTTTATCTCTATTCATACCCCTCTTACTCAAGAAACGATACACCTCATCGGTGAGAAAGAGCTTAAGATGATGAAACCTTCATCGTTTATTTTAAATATGGCCAGAGGTCCTATATGGGATGAGAATGCTCTAGCCAGAGCACTCTCTGAAGGATGGATAAGGGGGGCAGGTACAGACGTCTTTGAAGAAGAACCACCTAAAGAAGACAACCCCCTGTTAAGGATAGATAATATCCTGCTATCACCACATAGTGCTGCTCTTACAAAGGAATGCGTGATAAGGATGGCAGTAGGTTCTGCCCAGAATATCATAGATGTTTTAACTGGAAAGACACCTAAAAGTATAGTAAACTATTCTTTGCTTAAAAAATACGGGAAGATACAGGAGGTTTAAAGTGAGAGAAAACAGGACAAAAAGAATGTTAAAAGAGGGAAAGACCGTAATTGGGACTATGGTATCAGATGTGAGGTCCCCAAGTATAGCTCAGATGCTGGCAACTTCCGGGTTTGATTTTTTCATCCTTGATACTGAACATGGACCATTCTCCATAGAGACTGTTCAAGATATGGCTCTCGCTGCCAGGGGAGCGGGAATAAACCTCTTTGTCCGTGTTCCCACCAGATTTGGTCATCATAATCTTTCAAGACCTTTAGACGCTGGAGCGGAGGGATTACTGGTACCACAGGTAGAAACTGTGGAAGAGGTGAGAAACATTGTAAGAGCCACCAGATATTATCCCTTGGGAAAAAGGGGGATGGCTCTCAGGAGAGTTCCCAATGATTATGCCAGAGGAAATTCAAGGGAATTAGCCCAATCAGCAAATAATGAAGTCTTCATTATACTTCAGATTGAGTCAAAGGTAGCTATAGATAACCTGGAGGAGTTAATCAGCATAGAAGGGATAGACGCTGTTCTTATAGGACCAAACGACCTCTCACAGGACCTGGGAGTCCCTGGGGAACTGAGTCATCCAATAGTTCAAGAACATATTGAGAAACTGGCAGAAAAGTGCAACAGGATTAATTTCCCCTGGGGAGTCCATCTGGAAAGTCCCTCTATGCTTATCCCCTGGATAGAGAAAGGTATGAGATTTGTTATGTGTTCAAGTGATATAAGTATGATAGTGGATACAGGGAGTAATTTAGTAAAGACTCTTAGGGAGAAGATATAGAAGTCACTCCTACTTCCCTGGTTCTACCAATCTGCCAATAAATAAAATACTCCCAGAAGGTATATCCCTTATAAGGAAGATAAACGGTCTATCAGCCTTAAAGAGAGCCGGACCGATCCCCACAGCCTTTCCACCCATTATAACAGCCGTTGCTGCAGCCGCTTCAGTTCCTTCTTCATTAACCTCAACAAAAGACTGATGTATCACCTTGGATATATGAAGGTCCGGCTTGGGCGTCATTCCAGAAAAGTCAGCCAGAAATTCATCAAAGGCTAGTTTCATACCTAATTTTTGAAGTGTATCATTAAGCATAAATCTCTTTTCCATCTTAAATCTCGGCAGATAGACATCCACATCTTCTTTAGAGAGACCATCAAGCCAGGACTGGAGTTTATCTGAGGAGAGACCCTTCTCGACTTTAGATAGAGAGATATCGGGTCTGGGAAGTATAACAACCATAGAGAGGTCTCCACCTGTGTATGGTAATTCCAGGACCTGTACGCTATCATTTTCCATATAGTTAAATCTCGATGTCTGATGCATCATGGGGGTCTCTTTCTTTTCCCTTTCTGAGATATAAAATGGCATATCCTTCGTCTCTTCAGGGTCAAATTGAACTTCCCACTTCCCCTTAAAATATATGGCATTTGTTAAAACAAGTCGAGTTAAGGATGTGAGGTCTCTAGGTTGAATAAGCTCTCTTATCTTATTATTAGTCTTATCCTCCACCCATTTATTTATTGTCTCTCTGGTCCTTTCACGATTCTCTTCATCTATATAGTCCACCTCTTTAAATCCAGCCTCGTAATATCTGTTAGTTATATCCAGAAACTCTTTGTTAAACTTGTAATCTCTCTGTCCCCAAAGAGCATTGGCTACCGATAGCTGATAACTCTTCCCCGTAGCATCCAGTAATCTGGATAGATTATAAAAACCTGAGTGCAGTTCTTCCTGAGGTAGATTAAAATGTAAGGTATCTGCCATTTCTTTAGCGGTATCACCTCTGGCTCCTGCATATGTCATAGCAAGAGCTGAAGAGATACTGTATGGCGAAATAAAGATATTTCCTTCTTTTCCTGATAATTCTTTGTAAATATCCAAGGCAAAGGCATTGTTACCTGTAACCAGAAGATTCAAATTATTAGCCATAACTCCAGCTGGGCTGAATACTATATACACTATAAGACTCACAGATAAAACTAAACTGAAAAGACTCCTCATATTCTCCACCTCCAATTTAAGACTTTCTATATGATAACTATACTAAAAAATACTGGAGATTACAATCCAGTCAGTGTTAATATTATAAACGATAAAAAGAGACGAATCATATGCTTATCCCTATAGAAATTCCTACCGAAGGTTTAATCTTTAATACCCCACCTGTACTTCCAACTAATAATTCCAGTTCTACACTGCTTCTATCTCCACTGATATATGCCGTATAACCGACACCAAAACCAGCTCTGAATCTTATAATACTCTCGTCGAATCTTGCCAGACCTCTGAATTTTAGATAGAGTCTAGAACCTGGTTCATACAGATAATATCTGAATCCTAAACTCATTGTCCCCTTATTCCCGGTATCTAACACTGTAAGCCCCAATCCACCAGAGATGGATAACCAGTAATTGAGGTCATACTCAAATTCTACACCAAGATTTTCTTCTCCAGTATCTAGTCTGGCATTTACCCTATAGTTCTCTCTGGACAGTGCAGGAGTAACAACCAGAGTCAGAAATAAAACTAACATTATTAAACCCGTAAATCTGGATTTTTTCAAGAGCATACCTCCTATAATAAATCTCTTTCTATACCCTTTAAAGCCCTAATCTTTTCCTCATCCTCAAATATCGCTCTGCTAGTAAATACCACAACACCATCCAAACTAGTATTTAATACAGACTCAATTATCTCCTGCAGGTTTTCTACCTTTCTAGGCTCATCTACCGCCTGTACAATCGGTATAACGGTCTTCTCCGTTTTATCCTTAAGATATAAAGGATATTCACTTATCCAGCCGGTAGGAAATCCCAACATAAGATGATAGACCATAGGAGAGAAGACATCAACGTATAAAGATAGTTCCTCAAAATCCTGAGCTATTATCTTATGTATAGCATCGTCAAAATCATCCTCCCTCCAGGGGACAGAGAATATTCCAAGCAAGGCGTCCTTTCTTAGAGAAGTAATTAAATCTCTCACATCTCTGCAGAAAAGGGAAATCTGACTGCATTTCCATCTGGTCCACTGATCCAATCTATTTTCTAAAATCCATCGAGCTTTATCCTGAACATCTCCGCCCCTTACATCTTCCCCTGTATATTGTTCAAATTTTCTTATAGACACATCGTCAAATGAAGACTGTTCTAATCTTGGATTTAAGACTTCCCAGTGACAGGGGTATCTTATAAAATCAAGCCATAAACCGTCTATATTGTAATTCTCTAAAACATCCCTTATTTCCAGGAGTTTCTTTTCTCTATACCAGTCTATAGCAGGATTTATCCCCATATACCAGTCGATGGGAGAAAGTGGATTCCCATCCATACCAATGGGAGCCAGATCAGGATGTCTCTCCACCATATCCTTACCTGCAAAGATTCCCACCTCTACAAATACCTTTGCCCCTTCGTTATGAATTCTGTCAACAGTATCTTTATCAATATCTTTATGACTGATAAATACCGTATTAATATCGTAATATCCTAATGTCTCACCTCGACCCCAGATTATATCTGGAAGACCAAATACACCCAGGATTTTTCTCCTGCTCATTTTGTGATCAAACCAACCCCTTCACAACATTCATATTCCATCTGAAGAGTAGAATGGGTTATATTATACTTTTTCAGGATATCTTCTATTTTCCTGTAAACCGGTATAGTATCGTCTACCGTCAGATTCTCCTTAAGGTTTATATGTCCCTCAAAATGAATATCATTATCATCAAGTCTCCATATATGGACATGATGCACGTTCTTAACCTCTTCCAGAGATTCTATCTCTTCTTTTATCCTGTTGATATCTATACTTCTTGGAGTCGCCTGCATCAAAATCTCTACTGTCTCACCAACTATTTCCAGACATTCCTTAATAATATATGCCCCTATTAAAAAGGTCAAAATAGGGTCAATGAAATAAATCTTATAAAAATATATGAGTATGCCACCAATAACTACCCCTACCGATGACAATGTGTCAGAAAGAAGGTGGACATAGGCACCCCTGATATTCAGGCTTCTTTGAGAATCTCCTCTCAGTATCAATACAGAAATAAAGTTTGCCAGAAGTCCTATCAATGCAACAATTATCATCAAAAGACCATCTATAGGTTGAGGGTCTTTAATCTTGATATACGCCTCTCTAAATAGAGATATGGAGATTGCCAGAAGCACAACCGAATTAAATAGGGCAGAAAGAATCTCAACCCTCTTATAGCCAAAGGTAAGTCTCTCATTATTATCTCTTTGAGAGATCTTCAGGGCAAGATAACTTATAAGGATAGCCACCCCATCGCTCAGGTTATGCAAAGCATCAGATATCAGAGACAGACTTCCAGAAATCATCCCTCCAATCATTTCTGCAGCTGTGATAGAGAAGTTTAAAACTGTTACGACTAAAAGATTATTTCTGCTAATTCCATTATGAGCATGCATTATCGGTCACCTCTAATCACAAACATCTCAGTTATTCTAATTATACTATAAATATTCATCCAATTGAATAATAACCCTCTCTCAAACCCATACAACCCATTGACATTTCAATCAATTTATCCCATAATAATGGAGCTAAATTAATAGGAAAGAGGGAGTGTGAATAAGAAGAAGTGTACGGACCGCATCTGATGCTAGACTGTTATGGAAGTCCAAAAAGTATACTGGCGGATGTAAGCTTCTTGTATGAGGTCTTAAACGAACTGCCAGATATTATTGGAATGCATAAAATTATGCCTCCATATGTATTCAGGTATGATAGTAAAGAGATACCTGAAGATTGGGGGGTCTCTGGGGTAGTACTGATAGCCGAGAGTCATATCGCTATTCATACTTATCCAGAGAAAGAATACTTTACTGTAGATATCTTCTCCTGTAAAGAATTTGATCTGGAGAAGGCTAAGGAGTATATTATAGACAAATTTAAGGTCAAGAGATATGAATTCCACCATATAGATAGAGGATTGGAATTCCCAAGGAGTATGGCTGAAGTGTGATGTTCTATACACATTACGTCACTTTTGGAGACTTCCCTGAAGAATATAAGAACATAGAGAAAGCCAGCGCTGTAATAGTACCTGTTCCTTTAGAGGTAACAGGTACTTATCTCTCCGGGACAAAGCTGGCACCTGATGAAATAATACTTGCATCAAGAGCTCTTGAGTGGTTTGATGAAAGCTTGGAGTTTGAACCTTTCAGAAAAGGTATCGCAACCATATCTGCCCCTCAGTGGGAAAGGGGGAACTTAACTTCCTGTATATTAAAATTAGAAGACCTGATGGATGAATTAATAGAGGAAGAAAAATTCCCGGTAGTAATTGGAGGGGAGCATATCTTAACGCTGGGAAACATCAGAGGTGTCTTAAAACATTATAACGACATCTCCTGCCTTATACTGGATGCACACGCTGACCTGAGAGATGACTATGATAAAACAAATCTCAGCCATGCCTGTGTAACGAGAAGGATATTAGAATTAGGGCTTAAAAGTGTGGTAGAAGTAGGAGTTAGAAGTCTCTCCAGAGAGGAGCATGAATTTATCGGTTCAGGTAACTCTATAAAGGTAATAAAGGCTAGAGATTACCTGAGAGATGAAAAATTCTTTATAGATAGTATACTTAATCTCCTCAGTGATAATGTCTTCATCTCTATAGATGGGGATGTCTTTGATCCATCCACTCTCCCTATGGTGGGGACTCCAGAACCGGGAGGACTTTTATGGTATAATGTAATCAATCTCTTAGAGGAGATATTTACACATAAGAATATAGTTGGATGTGACCTGGTAGAGGTTTTGGGAACAGACAGGGCATCATGCTTTATATCTGCCAGGTTGGTATATAAGCTTATTGCATATAGATTCTTCTATGAATAGGAGAAAGCTTCGTAAGAAGTTGTTCCAATTGATATTTGAACTTGAATTCAGGTCCGACGCAATTGAGGAGATAAAGGAAAGAATTAATTTAGAGTTCTTAAGGCAAGAAGATAAAGATTTTCTAATTAATATATTAGAAGGTATATTGAGCAATCAAGAGGAGATAGATAATATCATAAAATCCCATCTGCAAGATTGGGATTTTGAAAGGATATCTCCAGTAGAAAAGAGTATACTGCGTATAGGTATTTATGAGCTCCGCTATTATAAGGATACTCCACCCAAGGTTGTTATTAATGAGGCGGTTGAACTTGCCAAGCTCTTTGGAAAGGATAAAACGCCAGAATTTGTAAATGGAGTATTGGGAGCAGTTTTAAGAGAGTATGGAGTATAAAAGAATGGTTGTTACTCTGGGTGGCAGGGTTCAGGGGGTAGGATTTAGAAGTTTTGCAAGATATAAAGCTATTTTACTCGGAATAAAGGGTTATGCCAGAAATACTTTTGACGGTAGATTGGAGGTCACTGCCGAAGGACCTGTAGAAGAACTGGAAGAATTTTTAAAAGAACTAACGAAAGGTCCTCCATCTGCCAGAGTGAGAGAAGTTGATGTAAGATTTGAAACTGCAACAGATGAGTTTTATGAGTTTTCAATCAGATAAAGAGAGACTAGATGTCTTACTGCTGGACCTAGGACTTGTATCTACTAGAAGTCAAGCCCAGTCCTTTATTATGGCAGGAGAGGTTTCTGTAAACGGAAGGGTTATTACCAAGAGTGGAACACTTGTAAAGAGAGATGCCGTAGTAGAGATAAAAAGACCACCCGAATACGTAAGCAGGGGTGGATTTAAACTGGAAAAAGCTATAAGAGAGTTCTCTGTAGATATAAAAGATAAAGTCTGCGTGGATATCGGTTCATCCACCGGAGGATTCACTCACTGTCTTTTAAAATTTGGAGCAGGTCTGGTATATGCAGTAGATGTAGGTAAAAGTCTACTTCATCCAATCCTGGTAAAAAATCCTAGAGTAAGAGTTATCGAAGGCTACAATGCCAGATATCTTGAACCAGAATTATTCCCTGTAAAACCTGTTTTATCTACAATTGATGTCTCTTTTATCTCTGTAAGAAAGATTATACCTGCATTGTATAAATGCCTGGAGGGGGAAAAAGAGATAATTATACTAGTCAAACCTCAGTTTGA
>Ga0255341_1006047_pt1 | contig 11579 bp, 11 predicted proteins | sample wastewater_treat_8_FD_192418 | JGI IMG/M metagenome (GOLD analysis project Ga0255341, IMG submission 192418) | Wastewater microbial communities from Lulu Island WWTP, Vancouver, Canada - plant12 | ecosystem: Engineered > WWTP > Wastewater > Unclassified | place: Canada: Vancouver, British... | reverse complement strand
CGTGAAGTTGATTTGCTTGATGTGGCGAGCCGTTATTCAGTCTTGAAACGCAAGGCAAGTACAGCTGGTGGCGAGTATGCCGGGGCATGCCCACGATGTGGTGGCAATGACCGCTTTGTAGTGCAACCGTCCAATGGCATTTGGCTATGCCGGCAATGTCACCCGAAGTGGGGCGATGTAATTGAGCTGGTGCAGTATGTGGACGGCGTAGGCTTCTTGGACGCTTGCGAGCGCTTGGGCTACCGCAAAAGCAATGACAAAAAACAACAGGGCGCGTTACAGCGCGTCAAGACGGCACCAAAGCCACCTGAAACACCCAAACCGCCCGTGTATTCACCGCCTGACGGCACTTGGCAAGCAAGAGCGCTTGATTTGGTGCGCAAGTATGAGCAACGGCTTTGGAGCGCAAACGGCGAGCGTGCCCGGCAATGGCTTAATGCCCGGGGCTTGAAAGATGACACGATCAAACACTTTAGGCTTGGTTTGCAATTCAAACAGGGTGGCGGTAATGCCATATCCATACCGTGCTTTGTGGGTGGCGTGCTTTGGTATGTGAAGTACCGTAACGCGGTGAAGCCCGGAAGCAACGCACCGAAATATACCGGCGAGCGTGGTAACCGCACGCAAGCTTTGTTCAATGGCGATAGCATACGCCCGGGTGAACCGGCGTTACTGGTAGAGGGTGAATTCGACACCATGATAGCTTGGCAAGAATTTGGCGATCTGTTACCGTGCTTTACCGTAGGAAGCGCCACGAACAAGATAAATTTGACCGCTTGGGGCTTGCACTTGATCAGACCGCGTTACACCCTGATCTTGCCCGACAATGACAGCGCTGGCTGGTCAACAGTTGAGGGCACCTGTAACGTGGTAAAAGAGCCACGGCTTGCAAGTCTTGACACGAACGATAAAGACCTTACCGACTATGTGACAGCTGGTAACAGCGCCCGATCTTGGGCGGTTGCTTTGCTTGAATGGCATACCGGCTTGGACGAATATTACAAAAGGAGTTAGATAATTTATGGCTAACAGCAAAACACTTGAAGATAAAGCGCAGTTTGTGGAGTTGCGAGCGCTTGGCTATTCATATCGCGCCATAGCTGAAAGAATGGGCGTATCCAAACCCACGCTTATAGGCTGGGCAAAAGACTTGGATCGCGAAATAAAAGAGCAACGCGCCTTAGAAATGCAAGCACTCATTGAGAAACACAAAGCCGGTAAAATGGCGCGAGTTGAGGGCTTCGCAAAGTTGCTTGACGGCGTGAACAGCGAAATAGAAAAGCGCTTGGAAGCCGGGGCGCTGGGCGATGTGAACACCGATAAGTTGCTGGACATGTCATTGAAGCTTGACAAAAAGCTTGAAGACGAAACGCAAGCCGGGGCGATGGAATACGGCATGTTTGTTGAAGATAAAGGCGCCTTTGACACCACCACCATAAGCTTTGACTAGACCGGCGATCGCCCGGGGTGTCCACCTTATCAAAACTTGACCGATATTTGACCGTTTTACGAGGGCTTACCTCAAACTTTGGGACACTTTGAGGGCTTGCAAGGACGTAAAAGAGCTGGACACATAGAGCTGGACAGCTGGCAGTAATACAGCCGTATAACAGCCGTTTGGTCCCAAAAAAACGGGTACAAAAGTACCCAAAAAAGGACGGTAGCCTTAGACTATCGCCCTTTGTGTTTGTTTGAATTTGAGCCGTTTTTACGCGTTAGAAAGCCTTAGACTTAGGGCGTCACACGGGGCATTTGTCAAGTCTTGGAATTCGCCTAAATAAATCTCGGTAGTCTTGATACTGGCGTGCCCCAATGAGAATTGAATTTGCTGAATATCCGCACCGCCCCGGCTTGACAGCTTGGCGAACGTACGGCGTAAGTCATGGGCGCTTATGTCAAAGCCTACCGCTTGGGCGTACAGCTTCACCACGTCTTGCACGGCTTGGCTAGTCATGGAGTTACCCGACAGGTTGCCACCTTTGTTTATTGAGCGAAATACGCGCCCGGTGCTGATACCGGCTTGGTTCGCCCAAACGTCTATGGCGTGCTTAGTCCACGATGGAATGGGCACGGAGCGCACCCGGTTACCCTTACCCAACAGGTTCACCACCACCCAACGCCCGTCCCTTTGCTGGACGTTATCGAAGTCAAGCCCGGCGACCTCGGAGCGTCTTAAGCCACCGCCTAGCATAAGGGCAAGAATGGCGCGGTCACGTAAGCCTTTGAGCGTGGAAGCGTCCGGGGCGTCCAATAAGTCTTGGGCTTGGCTGGACGTAAGCCAATTGCCGGTACGTACCCCGGCGGTGCGGACACCCTCGACCTTTGCGATACTTTGCGCAATGTCATTGGGCATAAGTCCATTGTCACCGGCTTCTTTGGCAAACTTGCGAATGGCTGACAGCCTTTGGTTTATGGTGGACGGCGCGAAGTCTTGGGCTTGCAAGTGGACTTTGTAACGATTGACTACCGCCTTTGTGAGCGCTGGGCGACCGTTGTCGTCATACCATGCCCAAAAGTCATTGAGCGCATGGGCGTACATGACGCGCGAATATTCGCTGGTAAGACTATCAGTTACAAGCGCGGTGACTTGCTGATAAGCGTACTGGCTGGTTTGCGGTGTAATCTCATTTGGCTTGGTGGTGATAATCGCTTGGTTCATGGCTTAGCCCTTTACTCTAGTTGATAACTTGCTATAACATACATTATAATAAGTAATAATCGGGGAGTCAAGGGTGGTTTTCAGTCTCTTTTCGTAGTCGTTTCGTGTCCGGGCTTATGCTGTCCGGGTGTGATGCCGGCATCCAATCTGTGAATTTCTGCATGCCTTTTGTGTAGCTTGTAACTGTGGGCTGTGCCAGCTCGCCTGTGCGTGAGCGCAAGTCAAGCGCATCATGCCAAAGTGTGCCGGCAGCACTTTTGTGATTGTGCAGGCGCTGGTGTTGTGATTGTGCTGGTGTTGTGATTGTGTCGTGCTGGTGCTGTGGTTGACCTGGTTGGCGTGTGTGTTGTGATGTTGTTGTTGTTGGTTGTGTTGTTGTTGGTGCTGTTATTAGTGCTGGTGTTGGTGTTGTGAATGAGAGGGGGGGCATGTTCGGAATAGGAAAGGTTAAGTTAGGATATACCTTCACAGAAACTTTTTCAACTAAAAAGGTATGTTGTATCATACAACTATTAGATGTTATCTTGATGCGGTGGTTATGGCAATAATGAGCAACACAAAAGACAAGCGCAAAGCTTGAACGCACCAGGATGGAACGCCATTAACTGAATGTGTTTGTATATGGTTTGCATAAGGTTGAATATCCGTCTTGATAGAAAATTGATGGAATAAAATAATTCGCCTGTTTTAGGGGTGTTTGGTTATGAGCACAGATAAGCATTATTCAAGCGCATTAAGGCTGGTTGTGGGTGTGGTTTGATGCGGTGCTGATATAAAACAAAGCCGAGCAGGGCAGTGGGGCGCATCTACTCGGTTTGTTGCTGTCGGATGAGTAGGTTATACCTTGCTCTCGCCCAGCTTTATTAGTATATCTGCAAACGGTGGCGCACGGTGAAATCTGGCTGGCGTGATTATTGCACTAATTCGCTTGTGAGCGCTCATTAAAAGGTCAAGCGGTTAAGTGCTCAACTTTTGATTTTTGCTCTTTTATTACTCGTTATAGAAACGCTCAAAGGATGGTCACATCATGGTCACACCAAAACAAGTAAGTGAAACGCTCAATGTTCCCAGCTCAACAATTCGGCGCTGGGCAGTGCGCTTTAAGGATGTGCTCTCAAAGCAGGAAGGCAAGAAGCGCATATACACCTTAGAGGATGTTGACACGTTCCGCAGAATTAGGGACTTCAGCAAGCAAGGCAGAAACCTGGATGCCATAGAAGCAGAGCTGATGATATTTAAACCAAAGGTTGAACCAGCAGAGGAAAAGGGTTTGATGATTCACCCGGAAGTGCTGAAAGTCATGCAGGAAATAAACTCTCAAAATATCGCCTTGCAATTGCAGGTTGACCAATTACAGGCACAAGTTGACTGGTTGATGTTGCCCTGGTGGAAAAAGATTAGCAAAAAAGTGCGATAGTAATACAAGTTGACGTGCAAAGTATCCAAATTCCACCGGTGGAAAATAGGATAATTTGTGCTAAGTCATGTGCAAAAGTAATCCTGCAAAAAACATATGTGAACAAATATCAGCATGTTTTTTATAGGCCATTGCCAGGCTTATAATGGCGAATATTTTAAGGTTTCAACGAGTAAATACGCTTGTAATTCAGGTAGAACCTGTGCTATACTTCTTGTAGAAAAATAAAAAAAGTGAGAGCGCTAACTCTCACTAAGGGTTACCTGCACGGCGCAGATGTGTTTTGTTGTATCCAGAGTATAGCAACAAATCCCACAAAATGCAAGAATAAAATCGCAAATAGGCGAACAGGTAACCCGCAAAGAAATAAAAACTTTGGAGGTTATATGTTGCTTGATAGAGTTTTGCAGATAAGAGCAAATGCCCTTTGGCTGGAATGGGCTAATCGGCTTGCAGACCAGGCAGACAGACCACGAGCCGAGCTGATTCGTGACGTCATATTTCTGATGGTTCTTGATGATGAGCTGGGGCAGGCTATCTGCAACAGGTTGTCTGATGAGCAGATAAGCTACAACAAGTAGGGCTGAAATGAAAATAACTGTTCGCCCTGACATAATCACCAAAGCAAAGCAGGCAGGCTTGCCTGTTCGTGCTTTCTGGTTATGGCATTATGCTAAGCATATATGCAAGGCGGGCGGTACTGTTCCCCAGGACAGTTTAAAGGACAGTTTAAAGGCGTTAGGTATCAGTAAGACTTCACGCTATGACTGGATTAATGACGCTGTAAGAATAGGGCTTTTATCGCTTGAGGTGAGCAATCGCACAGGGCTGGTTTATTACAGGCTGGCAAGCTGGGCGGATGGTGCGTTTATTGCTGGTATTGAGCGCACAGGCAAACCAATAACCTTAGACCTGGACAGGTTTATTTCAAGGTCATGGCAGGCTGAAGTCTGGGCAGGGCTATTATTACAACTCCGGGGGCGTGATGAGAAAATCGCTAAGCTCTCACGAGATAAGAACACAGGCAAGGCTGTTCTAACCGTTCTGGAACGGAAAGCCAAACCAATCAGCAGAAACACACTAACAGAATTAACAGGTGTATCCAGGCGTGCCCAGCAATATCGAGAGAAAAAATCAGGCGTTGAGCAGGTGACAAATATTCTTATTGTTCGGGATGATGTTGCAGGCTTTATGAAGTTTGGACACAATAAAGAATATCCCTGGCTAAGCGTTAGGGCTGGTGCTGAAGTACAACACCTGCCAAACACTAAAGCAATCCCAAATCGCATCCAATTATTGAACAGCAAAAGCAGTACAAAAAGGGCAAACAAACAACTCAAAGCACTGTGCAAAAGTGACGCAATAGCAGAGAGTGAAACGTTTCCCAGGTTGTATGCTGACAGCTTCAATCATGCGCTGGCATTGCAAGGTGATAATGTGATGTATCTAACAGGCAAGGTCATCCCAAACGAGCAAGGCAAGCCAAATATTCGAGTATGGCAAAGGATGCAACAACATGAGAAATAACAGAGTCCGGAAAATTGCACCCCTATTAAGTGATAAGTATTTAAAAGATTCTTTTCAACTTGCTGTTTTGATAATCAATCAGCATCTTAACATTTTGTCGCTGTTGCAAATTGACAAATTGGCACCATGGCAATAAATCTAACGAGGTAAGAAATGACAGAACAATATAACCAACCAACAGAGCAACTTGATACCATCGGCAGGCTGAATTATCAGCTTGAAGCTGTGCAGGCATTGCACGCTGAAGCCCTTCGGGATTTACAAGAGAATGAGGGAAAACTCATTGATAGAACTGCTTATCATGCCAGGCACAAGTTGCTGACAGAAGCCCATGCTGAAGCATCTAATGCAATCCTTCAGCAGATTAAGGAAACAAGAGAATCAACCAGGAGGAATTATGAAAAAGTGTCCTATGTGTGGAAATGAGAATGACGACATTGCAAAGGCTTGCATAAATTGTGGCACGAGGTTGGAGGTTAGTCCGGAATTAGAATTAAAACCTGACACCCCAAAGACAGCAAAGACAGCAAAGACAGAAACAACCTATACCTGGAAAATGCAAGAAAATCCAAATGCTTTTCAAAACAAGGTTTTGACTGATACATTAAATCGAGTCGCTAACATCGATAAGAATGTAAGTGCTATCAAGGGCTGGGTGTCATTTCTCGGAATCATTGTCTTGATAGGTCTGATTTTCGGTTTTATTTCAAGTTGTGGTGCATTGTTAGGGCTATAATGAAATTATTCGATAATCAAATAAGGTAAACAATAAAATAACCCCTGCCTGGTGTTGGTAGAGGTTATTTTATTTATGTGTTTTGACCTGAACATTAGGTCAAAACTTGAACAATGCCCTGTTTTTGATGCCTTTTTTTGGCTCGGTCTTTTTGTAGTTAGTTTAAAGACAAATAAACTCCACCTTTTCCACTGCTGTCTGCTCCCACAACCAGCATTGGAGAGTTTTCATCAATATGTACTGCAGATGCAAACCATCCAGTATGCTCTCCGGATGGATTCAGTTTTACCTCAAATTCGACTAATCCAGCATTATCTAAGCAACAAGGTGAGTAAAAGAAACCGTCTAATACATTTCCCTTTGTTGCTAATGACAAGCTATCGTATATGCTGAGTTCTAAGAAATCCGCTGAAGATGTATTCTTAATATATATCTTGACTAAAATAGCCTCAAATCCATCAGGGGGTGGGTCATTAAATTGATTTGCTTTATAGATAATTGACCAAGCTTCGTCTCCCCTAATAACCTCTTCAACTTTTACAACAAATTTAATGCCTTCACCTGTTGTTTTCATGGGAACCTCATCCCCAAATGGAAGGGGATTGCTGAAGGTGCCAAGACTTGGCGGGTCTGTTGGTTTAGGTGTGCTTGTTGGTCTTCGTGTGCTTGTTGGTTTTGGTGTATTCGTTGGGGCGTTTGTAGGGGTGCTTGTTGGTTCTGCTGCTTCTTGTGCTGTTTGCGTCTGGTCTATTCCTGCATTTATTGTTGCTTGTATATTGGGCTGCGTTACTGGTTGGGTTGCTGGTTGGGTGCAAGCTGTAATGGTTATGGCTAATAAAACAATAATTATCCAGGTTTTTTTGTTCATCTTATCCTCTCCCTTTATCTTGATTGTTTGACTATGGCTCGGTCTTTTCGTGTCGTTCTGGAACGAGTGGTTTTATAAATCAATGCGCATCTGAAGACCATCATCTGCCCCTTTTTTTCCGGGCTTTACTGCCTCATAAGATAAGGGCAAATCAATTCTTATATCCTGCTCGATAATCTCACGCACAGTAACAATTCGGATGCGGTCATAAGTGCGACCCATTAGAGCATGCTCATACACCCCGGCGTTTTTGGCTTCTTGTAACATTGGTTTTGTTGGCTTGTCCATGGTGATAAGTGTTGCCAGTTCTGCTCTTTCTCGTTGCATATCCCCTTTGAGTGTGGCAATTGTGCCCCGGTTAGCACCACCTGATTTCACCTGAATTACCATGCGCTCGGTTTTCCCGTGACCAGTGGCAAAATAGACAACCCCATCAATGCCCTTATCTGCACCCTTTTTCTCGTTGATTACTCCCCGGTTGTTGGTGTAAGTAAGCACAGCCCACTTTTCAAATTCTTTTCTCACCCGGTCATCATCCCGGTTTGCAAGAGCTCGTGCGCTTTCAACGTCCTGCGGTATTCCGTCCACAACAATATCTGCTGGAAGCTGACCACCATTTGCATCAGCAAGGCGTTTCAAGATAAGACCAATTGAGTGGTAAGTAATATCTATCCCAATCCACTGGCGGTCAAGGCGGTTTGCCACAGCAACGGTTGTGCCACAGCCACAGTAAGCATCTAACACAACATCCCCCGGGTTACTGCTGGCTTTGATAATCCGTTCCAGCAGAGCTTCTGGCTTTTGGGTTGGGTATCCCATACGTTCTTTTGCTTGCGAATTGATGTAGTCAATATCCCAAACGTCATGTGAAACAGTTTTGTTTTTCTTCACCTCAACAACTCTGGCATATTCAGAAAGATTAATTTTTCCTGACCTGACAGCTTTATCAACTTTTTCTTTGTCATAAATCAGCAGTTGAGGCTGTCTAATTCCGTTGATGGGGACGGAATTTCTATCCCACCCTCTTTCATGTTTCTTCTTTTGTCCTTCTGTCGGCTCTATAAAAGGTGGATTAAAAACATAATCATTGGTCTTTGTATAGAAGAAAATAACATCGTGCATTCTCTGATATCTGGACGCGGTAGAAGTCCATCGGCGATAATGCCAAACGACTTCGTTTTGGAATTCACCACCCTGGCTAACAAACACAGCATCTAAAATTAATTTTAGATAGTGGCTGGCGGTTGGGTCGCAGTGCAGATAGAAGCTCCCGGTTGGTTTTAGTACCCGGAAAATCTCGGTCGCCCTCAAAGTCATGTGCACCAGATAAGCCAGAAGATTATCTCTGCCTAAAATCATTTCCAGACCTGTGATTAACTCAATAGCCTGCCCCGTAAATCGCCCATTAAGGTTTGTTGTGATTTCAGTAAATCCCTCAATTGCCCGGTCATCCCAAGTCCAGGTATCCACAAAAGCCTGTGCCTGTGCCTTGTCTTTACTGCCCCCAATGTTGTTATAAATCTGAAAATAAGAACGCTTTGAGTTGAAAGGCGGGTCGATATAGCAAAGGTCAATGCTGTTATCAGGAATCTTGTTGCGGAGGATTTCCAGATTATCCCCATAATAAAGTGTTTTCATAGGTGAATTGTAACGGGTTTTATACCTGAACTTTTACCTATTTCTGCCAAATACTCTTGATTTTGGGGCGTTTTTTTGGCTCGGTCTTTTTCTGGCGTTCTGGAACGACTTTTCAGCTATTCCAGCCCCACCTCCTGGAGTGCCTGGGCGATTGTGTCCGAGGGCGCATTGTGGAAGTTTTGAGCGGTCTTTAGATATCGTTCGGTTGTGATTTCCGATGAGTGCCCCAGCTGGATTTGTATTTGTTTTGTTGACGCTCCGTTGTTCTTGGCAATGGTGGCAGAAGTCCGGCGCAAGTCGTGGGCTGCCAGGTTTTCAAAGCCGCATTGCTTGGCGTATATCTTGACCAGGTCTTGAACAGCCTGGCTGCTCATATTCTCGCCAATTGCCCCACCTTTACTGACTGAACGGAATAGGCGTCCTTCTGTGATGTTTGCTGCCTTTATCCAGGCGTCAATTGTTTCATAGGTGGAGCTGGGGATTTTCACGCTGCGGAGTTTCTTGCCCTTGCCCAGGATATCGACCAGCAGCCAATCACCTGCCCTCTGCTGTAATTGTTCCAATTCCAGGTTGACCAGCTCGGAACGTCTTAACCCTGTGGTGGTTAGTAGCATTAGGATTGCCCTATCTCGCAAGCCCTTTGCGGTGGTTGTGTCTGGCGCTTGTATCAGCTGGCAAGTCTGCTTTTCTGTAAGCCAATTGCCCAGTCGCTGGCTGTCTGCTTTCTCGCCCTTTACTCTGCCAATTCCTGCCAGGTGGTGCTCGTCCAGCAGTCCATTGTCTGTGGCTTCCTCTGCAAGGGCTCTAATGGCTGCCAGGCGCTGGTTTATTGTGGCTGGGCTATAACCTTTGCCCTGATTGCGTTCTGGCGCTTCAAGCCAGGTTTTATGGGCTTGTACGGTGGCTTTTGATAATCCAGGATTGCCCTGTTCTTGATACCATTTCAGGAACTGGTCAAGGGCATAGGCATACATAACTTTTGAATGTGGCGAGCGTACTCGGTCAGTTACCAGCTGCTTGATTTTGTCCAGCTGTTGCGGTGATACGGGGTTTTGGGTGGTGATTTCTTTGCTTTCCATTTCGTTCTCTCCGGTCGTTTACCTTGTTATAACGCTTATTATAATAAGCTATTAATAGGGTAATGTCAAGGGCGAATGGCAAGCGTTTTTATTTGGCATGTTACATGCACGATTTGATGACATAAGCGCATAGTAAGCGCAAGCGAACCCGGGCGAACAAACGCCACCCAAAGCAAAAACCTTACAATGGCGAGCGCTTAGGCGAATGAGCGAAAGGACAGGTAAAGCCATGATAACACCCAAACAAACAGCAGAAACGCTTGAAGTATCTACCAGTACCCTTAGACGCTGGGCAAGCGAATTTGAGCCCTTTTTGAGCCGTAGAACGGGCGTGAAGCGTACTTACACCACCGAGGACATAGCGACATTGAAACGCGTCAAAGATTTGTTCGCGCAAGGTTTGAAAACTGAACAGGTGCGCGAGGCTTTGCCATTGGTGGACGCACGCGCCATTGACAGCGCATTAATCACCTTGCCCGAAGTCTTACAGGCGCTTGACGCTTTGCGACTTGATAGGCTTGATATGCTTGAACGGCTGGAAGCGCAAGAACGCGCCATAGCAGAGTTACGCGAACAGCTGGCTGAACAGGGTAAGCCGTGGTATCAAAAGCTATTCAAGAAAGGCAAGTAAGCCGTCCTACAATCGCCCTAGAGCCGTATAAACGGCACAAAAACCGCTGGCATGTTTGCATTTGTGGAATTAATGGAGCCGGTAGAGCATGGAGCACCCGGGGCGTTATTTGCTTGGTAGGCAAGGGGCGGTGTAATCTCTAGCACAAACACACCCGGAGCGCACGCGGTAATGACACACCCACTTTGTCATTAATGACGCTTGGGGGGTACGAAAGTTTCGTACCAAAAAAAAGAGGGGTGGCGAAAGTTTCGCACCAAAAAAAAGGACAGGTGTCCCATTCAATGGAACCAAAAAAGGATCGCAACCGTGAAATGGTGAAACGTTTTTAGAATGTTTGCTCTAGCAGCCCGGGTGAGGGTGCCCGTTTGAATGGGCGTAAAAAAGAGGGGTGGCAGTATTTATGCCCCAAAAAAGGAAACCGGGCGATCCCGGCGAGCGCACGCCTATCGCCTTATTGAAAGTGCTAAAGTTTTGAATACTTTGTCTCCAATTGGAGACATTTTACCAGCCACAAAAAGCCCTGAACCGCCACAGCGCACGATCAAGCGCTTATGAGCCATGTACCACCCAACGAGTAAACCAACCCGAATATGTGGCGTTTTTTGACCGTAGAACGAATAAGCGGTCTTTTAAGATTGAGAGCTTGAATTGATGAATCTGATAATGTATAATCTTTGGTAGTTAACAACGGTTCACCGTTGCGCACTTTGACAGAAGTTATCAAGGCAACCGTCTTAAAAAGCAACGCCCCGTTGGGCAAACGAGGGCGAAGCGAGCGGTTGTAGTAACAGCTGGGACAGAGCGCGTTACTGACGACATTGACAATAAGATTTTAGCGCAAGATGACAATATTATCAAGACCGAGTTTGTAGAATTGTCAAAGCTGAAATCAAAAACGGCATAGAGTAGAGTAGCACACCACCGCCCGGCTGACATAGACCGGGCGTTTTTGATTAAGCGCACCGGGGGCGATGGAGATGAAGACCTTATGCCAAAAAACAACCCTTTATATCCCAATGTG
>Ga0255341_1006033_pt1 | contig 11596 bp, 7 predicted proteins | sample wastewater_treat_8_FD_192418 | JGI IMG/M metagenome (GOLD analysis project Ga0255341, IMG submission 192418) | Wastewater microbial communities from Lulu Island WWTP, Vancouver, Canada - plant12 | ecosystem: Engineered > WWTP > Wastewater > Unclassified | place: Canada: Vancouver, British... | reverse complement strand
GTAATCTTTTGTATACTGTCTTGTAGTTCTTTTTTCTTTTCCTGACATGATTGACCTCCGTTTTTTCTTATTTTTAGACTATTTGTTCGAGGCCTTCGTGTCAAGTATTATTATACAACATCAAAATTCCATTTCTTACTTTTGCATGGTATAATTTAATTATGCAAGAACTTTCTACATTAAATACGTTATTAATCTTACATTTAGCAGAGCAAAATAACGAACGCTTTAACGGAATTTTGCGATAGATAAATGTAAAAGATTAATCGAATTTAATATATATTAAAAGTGGTATATCTTTAGCATTTGTCTTTAGCAAATTTCCTAGAACTGCTTGTTATTTATTTTGCTAAAAGTAGATTAGGTATTGAACATGCTCAAAGCCGAAAAGGAATATTTTAATGCCGGGCTAAGTGTATAATAAGGTAATTATGTAAATTGATGGGGATGGTTATGCGTATAGGGGGAAGGTTATATAGAAAAATTTATGATTTTTTATATACTATACACTACAAACTTTCAGATATGAAGATTAGCGTAAGGTTTACACTATTTTATTGCGTTATTTTGATTTTTTCTATTCTGTTAAGTAATGCTCTATATCAAAAAATATACTCAAACACTGCTTTGAAAAAGGTCGGCGACTTGTCGGTTCAAACTCTTTATTCGATAAAAACAAGCTTGGATCTCATGATAAGCAATATAGACAATTATTCCAAAATGATATTGTCTAATGACGATTTGCAATTGCTGTTAAGGGAGGGAAATATATACTCCAACTTGCATGTGCAGGGAAGATTGGGCACATACCTAAACAAACTGACTCAAGAAACATCTTTTATATCGTCGGTTTATATATTTGATAATAGCGGAAATCAATATTCTATCAATAATCAGGATGATATGCAATTTATACCGTCTGATATCAGGTTTGCCGATTGGTATAATATGGTGGTTCGAAAGAAGGGTGCTTACATATTACAATTAAACGGAGGAAATGCTTTTAAAAGTACTCCAAAGGATAATTTTGTATCTATGATCCGTTTAATACGGGACATAAACTCAACAAAGACGCTTGGAGTATTGATTATCAATATATCGGAAAGTGCATTTAAGGATTCTTATACCAGTATTATCAATAACTATACTACAGGGGTCACAATCCTTGAAGAAAACGATCAAAATATTGTAAAATTAAATGAGGTAGATAACAGCGATATCAGAAATTTGGTTGAGTCCTTTGCAGATAATGATCATGGCTATATGATGAAGAAGCTCAATGACGAGGAATGCTTGTTTTCATACCTGGTTGACAAAAGGTCTAATTGGAAGATTATAAGTATAATGCCAGCTAAAGAATTATCCAATGAAACGGCTGTACCCGGTTTGATCGGTTTGGCTATAATTATTATCAACAGCCTCCTTATGTTTATTGGGACAATTCTTACATCAAGGATAATTACCATTCCGATAAAAAAACTATTAAGTTCTATGAAAAGTGTACAGAATGGGGACTTCAAGGAAGTGGATATCCGTGCGGGAAGCAATGAGATAGGTCAGTTAAGGGATGGATATAACATGATGATTTGTGAAATACAACAGCTGATTGACCGTGTAATAACTGAGCAAAGGATTAAAAGAAAGGCAGAATTAAACGTACTTCAAGCCCAGATAAAACCTCACTTTCTTTATAATACTTTAGAATCCATCAATTCCTTGATATTAATGGAAGAAACACAAGCAGCATGTGATGTTGTTGATGCTCTAGGGAGCTATTACAGGATAAGTCTTAGTAAAGGAAAAGAGGTAATCACAATTAAAGAAGAAATCGATATCGTAAGAAACTATTTAAATATACAGAAAATACGGTATGCAGATTTGTTTTCAGTACATTATAAATTGGATGAACGGGCCGACAGTTTTAAGATTCTTAAGCTTGTATTGCAACCTTTGGTGGAGAATGCTCTTTACCACGGTATAAGGGTTAAGGGAGAACATGGGACAATCTATGTTGAGACTGAGTATTTGCAAGACTTTATTCGGATCAAGGTAGAAGATGATGGTGTGGGTATGTCAGAAGAATGTATTCGCCGGATTCTAGATGATAGTACAGATGCTGAAGTTCTAAGTTTCGGCCTTAAAGGGACTATAGAACGCTTAAGAATATTTTATGGATCGGACGATTGTTTCGGTATTGAAAGTGTAGTTGGCGTAGGAACGAAGATTACGATTTTGATACCGGTCAACGGTGAAAATGGAGAGGAGAAATATGTCTAGTTTTAAAGTTGTTATCGTAGATGATGAGTTTCTGATAAGGAATTACTTGAAAAGGCGTATATGCTGGGAAGAACTTGGCATGGAAATTGCAGGTGAAGCATCTAGTACCAGGGAAGCTCTGGATTTAATCGATCAAATTGTCCCTGACATTATTTTTACGGATATTTGCATGCCGTTTATGGATGGTATTGAATTCAGCAAAATTGTTGTTGAAAAGTATCCGCATATAAAGATTGTAATAATTACAGGACATGATGAGTTTGATTATGTAAAACGAAGCATAAAACTGGGTATTTCAGATTTTCTCCTTAAGCCGATTAACCCTGAAGAGATCAGGAAGACTGCACTGGAATTAAAACGTAAAATTGAGGTGGAGAGAAGCCATATCAAGGAATATGAGAAATTGAAACAGAGATTGGATGAAAGTCTTCCTTATATGCAGGAAAAATTTCTCAATGAGATTTTGCTTGGTGAATTGGAACAGCATGAGATTGCAGATAAGATGGCTTACTTTAATATAATTATGAATGATCAATCTGATGTTTATCAGACTGCTGTAGTAGAGGTGAGCGATTCAGTTGGAGGATTACATGAGAGAGAAGAAGAACTCATACTCCTTGCAATGAAATGTTCCGATGTAATCAGGCAAGTATTGAGGGAGGATCGTTATGTCCATGTTTTTTTTGATAATAGCAGAAAAATAGTGATATTAAGTAATAATGAGTTTTTAGATCTTACAGACTGTTGTGAAACCATCAAAGCGTTGCTTATTAATAGATGTAAATGCTTTGTTTCCATAGGCATCGGCAATAAGGTTCATGGGCTTAAGAATATTAAGGTTTCTTATCGAGAAGCTTGTGATGCATTAAACTATAAGGTAGTAATTGGAAAAAATCAGATTGTTAATTACAATGATATTACATACAGCAGTGATCAATCATGGAGAGGTATTCCAAACAAAGGGGAAAAGCTGGATTTTTTTATCAAAACAGGGATAAAGAATAAAGCAATAGAGCTTATAGACGAACTTTTTTCCGAAAGCTGTTTTAATCCGTCTATAACTATTGAAAATTTACGTTTGGAGGCCTTTGACATAATATCTACCTGCATCCGCGTTCTACTTGAACTTAAAATTGATACATCAAGTTTATGGGGGAAAAATAGCCAGCCATATGAAGATGTGTTTCATATGGACAATTTACTCGAAATGAAAGACTATTTAAAGAGCCTTATGGAGAAGGTTATTGATAAAATACATTTCTTCAATGAAAGGAAAGCAAACAAATTAATAGTGCAGATACAGGAATATATACAGAAGAATATGCATGATTCCAAACTTTCTCTTTCAACCATTTCAAAGGAATTCTATGTCAGTTCCAGCCATCTTTGCCGCTTGTTCAAGCAGGAAACAAAGCAGACGGTAGTTGAATATATTACGAGACAAAGAATGGAATATGCTAAAAAGATATTAATGGAAACAAATTTGAAAGTATATCAGATTAGTGAAATGGCAGGCATCAATGATCCTAATTATTTCAGCACTATTTTTAAGAAGTTCACTGGACTTTCAGTCAATGAGTTTCGTAAAAAATCGGAATAAAATCAGTCAATTTGGAAAAGAGAATCGATTTTATCTATATTAAATACGTTATTAATCTTACATTTAGCAGAGCAAAATAACGAACGCTTTACCGGAATTTTGCGATAGATAAATGTAAAAGATTAATCGTATTTAATCCATATTAAAATGGACAATATTTTAAATGATTTAAGCAAAATATTTAGTAAGTAATATTTTAGTAACTAATATAATTAAAATAGGATAAAAAAGCGATTTTTCTTTTTTGGAAATGCTCCAATGACCGGTTTATTATTTAATAATACCTAAAGGAGATCGTGGTAATAAGTATGTCCAAGATAAGGATATTATTAACAGTTAATTTAATAATTATGGTTCTGAGCTTATCTTCATGTGAAAAAAATATATTAAAAGATGCAATGCAAGAAAATAATGAGAAGTCTGAACCTTGTAGATTGAGGATATGGAACCAATGGGTAGATAGAACCGAATTGGTCTCTAATCCCCTCAAAAATGCAATTAGGGAGTGGAATGAGAAGAATCCTGAGGTTCAAGTGGATGTGTTTAGTTGGAATGGAGAGCAGTACAAGTCAAAAATAAAAACAGCATTAGCTGCAGGTGATGCTCCGGATTTGTTTTATATGTGGAGCGGAAGTTTTGTGGGGCCATTTATTGATGAAGGTAATATTCTTCCTATTGATTCTTATCTGGACGATGAAACCCTGGATAAATTATATCCGGGTGCAATAGATTCATGTAAATATAACGAAAAGATATACAGTCTTCCGACATATAGATTTATTGCCAGCTTATATTGCAATGTTGAATTATTTGAAATAGCTGATGCTAAGATTCCCGAAACTTATGAAGTATTGCTGGAGTCGGTGAAAAGATTGAGGGCTAAAGGAATAGTTCCCATTGTTGTGGGCGAGAAAGATCGGTGGCCGGGTATGTATTGGTATGATATTCTTGCCATGCGCCAGGCAGGGAGTATGGCATGTCAGAATGCACTGGCTGTTCCGGCACTGTTTGACGATCAGGATTACAAGGATGCTGCGGACAAGCTATTACAACTGGTGTATAATAATGCGTTTAATGATGATGCTCTAAATACCAGTTTTAATGATATGGTAGATGATTTTATTCAGGGAAAAGCTGCAATGATGTACCAGGGAAACTGGGTTGGAGCTAATATTGAGGAAGCTGGTTCTAAGGTAAAAGGAAAGGTTATTGCAGTTCCTTTTCCAACTATACAAAACGGTAAGGGAGCTCCGACAGAAATATATGGCGGTATTACAGACGGTTATTATATTAATATTAACACTCAGTATAAGCAGGAGGCAGTGAATGTACTTAAATATATTAGCGAGAAATCTGCGAAGGAAGGCCATTTAAGTGGAGCAGGGTTGTCATGCTGGAAAATGAATGACTTGGATAAATCTCAGCTTTCTCCACTTATTAAACAAACAACAAAGATTATGGAAAGCGGGACGAGTTTTATAAGTTGGTGGGATACTATCCTTCCGGCTGAAGATGCAGAGATACACAAAGATCTTGTGGCAGAGCTGTTTGACGGGAGACTAAGCTCGGAAGAGTTTGTGAAGAGAATGGCAAAGCTCAAGGGCATATATTAATATAGTAAAGATAATAAAATATAAAAGAGATAAAAAATATAAAAAATAAAAATATAGAAGAGATAAAAGAGATATTAAGAGGCAATAATAATTTATTTTATTTATTATTTATATATTCTAAGGAGGCAAAATTATGAAAAGAAAGTGTTTAAGTGTTTTGTTAATTGCTTTTTTGCTTGTACCGTGCTTAAGTTTTTCAACAGAGATTTCATCGGCAGCCTCACTTCCGGCTTCACCACCGTCAGGCTATGACCAGGTAAAAAATGTTCCACATGGTCAGGTCAGCTATTTTAATTATCAGTCCAAAGCTACAAACAGTCAAAGGAGGGCAAGAATTTATTTGCCTCCAGGGTATTCAACAAGTAATAAATACAGTGTCATGTATTTGTTGCATGGTATTGGTGGAAATGAAGATGAGTGGTACAGCAATGGAGCACCTCATGTTATTCTTGATAATCTTATTGCAGAAGGTAAAATTGACCCCTTTATACTTGTGTTGCCATATGGAAATGCATCGGCACAGGGAGTTGATGGTTGGGAAAATTTCACCAAAGATATGCTGGAAAGCCTTATACCTCACATCGAGAGCAATTATTCCGTTTATACTGATGCAAAGCATCGTGCCATAGCCGGCCTTTCACAAGGTGGTGCCCAATCGATGAATATCGGCTTGCCCAATGTGGACAAGTTCCCCTATATCGGTGGCTTTTCCTCTTCTCCTATAACCAAACAAGACAATCAATTGTTCCCTGATGGAGGAACCAAGGCCAAGGCTAATTTGAAATTGCTGTTTCTTTCATGCGGAACTGCTGATAATCTAATATTCAGTAATAATAGGGTAAGAGACTATTGCAAGACTAATGGTATTCCCCATACTGAATGGCTTCTCCAGGGTTATGGTCATGATTGGACAGTATGGAAGCCAAGCTTGTGGAATTTTGCTCAGATGGCGTGTGCAGCAGGCTTTACAGATAAGGCAAGTGCTACACCAACTCCAACACCGACAAAATCGGCTACACCAACGCCCACAAAATCCAATACACCAACTCCAACAAAGCTTGTTGCTACAGGGGATTTCAATAATGACGGTGTTATAAACATGGCTGATGTCATACTTCTAGCTCTCAAATTCGGTTCGGTATCAGGAGATGGGAAATATAGTCCATTATATGACTTAGATAATGATGGTGTAATTAACATGATGGATGTAATAATTCTTGCTTCAAGATTCAATACTACAGTCGCATAGTGATAAACACCTGCAGTTTAAAAAAAGATTTGATGAACTGAAATAAAAATTAGTGGAGATATTGATATATTTCCGCTTAATATAAAAAATATTTATATAAGAAGGGGAGGTTTTATAATGAAACAAAGAATGATGGTAATTATATCCATCATAGCAAGTATTACCATTTTGTTCACCTTGTTTCCGGTAACCGTACATGCAGGACCCACTCTTACATCAAACGCCACAGGTACATTTGAAGGTTATGACTATGAATACTGGAAGGATAACGGTACCGGTACTATGACTCTCAATGGAGGTGGTACATTTAGCTGTTCGTGGAGTAATATAAATAATATATTATTCCGTACAGGTAAGAAGCTCGGATCGACCAAATCATGGAAGGATTACAACGGTATAAGAATAGATTATGCCTGCAACTACCAACCAAACGGCAACTCATATATGGCTGTCTATGGGTGGACGGAAGATCCTCTTGTTGAGTATTACATCATAGATAGTTACGGTACTTGGAAGCCACCGGGAAATGGTATACCGATGAAGGGAACAGTTACTGTTGATGGTCGTACATATGAAGTATATCAAAACTCCAGAACAGGACCCTCCATTAAGGGTGATAATACTACATTTCAGCAGTATTGGAGTATTTGCACCAATAAAAGAACCAGCGGAACCATAAGTGTCAGCGAACACTTTAAGGCATGGGAAGCTATGGGAATGAAAATGGGCAAGATGTATGAAGTTTCCATGGTTGTAGAGGGATATCAAAGCCAGGGTAAAGCTGATATGACTAAAATGGATCTTATTTTGGGAGATACTCCATCGACAGGCCCAAATCCGACACCTACAAAACCCACAACATCTAGCACAACGAAGATAAGTGCTTTTGATATAATTGAAGCAGAAGATTACAATGATTATAGCTCATCAACTATAGAAAAAATAGGTACCGGCAACGGCGGAAGCGGTGTTGGTTATATTGAAAACGGCAATAATCTTGTATTTAAAAATGTGGACTTTGGAAGTGGAGCTTCATCATTTAAAGCTCTCGTTGCAGGTGAATCCAATACAGATATACAGTTAAGATTAGGCAGCCCAACCGGCACCCTATTAGGTACATTGTCTGTAGAATCGACAGGAGACTGGAATACATATGAGGAACAGTCATGTAACATTAATAAGGCTACTGGGGTAAATGACTTATACCTGGTGTTTTCTGGTCCGGTAAATATTGACTGGTTTACATTTGGAAGCGGAACATCGCCTTCAGCATCACCATCAGTATTTCCCTCAAGTATACCTTCAGGTACATCAGCTAAAGGTGATATAAATAATGATGGTGTTATAAACATGGCTGATGTAATACTATTGGCTACCAAATTTAATGCAGTAGCCGGAGATGGAAAATATGTTGCTGCATATGACTTAAATAGTGATAATTCAATAAACATGGCCGATGTCATTATTATTGCTTCTAATTTTAACAAGACAGTCAGCCCTAGCACTAGCACTACCGCATCTTCCAAAGCTACACCTACGCCTGTTCCGGTACCTTCAGGGACAGCATTGTATCAATTGGCAGCAGCTAAGGGAATAACATTCGGTACATGTGTTAACAGCCAATGGTTCTACGGTCAAACAGGTTCAGCTTATGAAAATATACTAAAAAGCGAATTTGGAATGGTTGTAGCTGAGAATGAAATGAAAGTTGATGCTATTGAGCCTTCACAAAATAATTTCAACTTTTCAAACGGCGATAAATTGGTTAACTTTGCTAGGCAAAACAATATGAAAGTGCGCGGACATACTCTTGTATGGCATGCTCAACTTCCTGGATGGATGAATAATTGGAGTGGAAGTCGTGATGGACTCATTGCAGCCATGAATAACCATATTACAAAGACCATGGAACATTATAAGGGAAAAGTGGCAGAATGGGACGTTGTCAACGAAGCTTGTGACGATAGTGGTAATGGACTTAGAAGAAGTGTGTGGACAAATAAAATCGGTAACGATTTTATAGATATCGCATTCCAGACTGCAAGAAAGGCTGACCCTGATGCACTTCTATTCTATAACGACTATAATATAGAGGATATGGGGGCTAAGTCCAATACAGCGTACAATATGATTAAGAGTATGGTGGAAAGGGGAATTCCAATTGACGGAGTAGGATTCCAATGTCACTTTATCAATGGAATGAGTACTTCCCAGCTTAATGCCATAGAGCAAAATATCAAGAGGTATGCAGCTCTCGGACTACAGGTATCCATTACTGAGTTGGATATACGTATGAATGATTCAGAAAATCAAAATTCTGGCTTCCAGACACAGGCAAGCAATTACAAGTCGTTGATGGAAATTGCTTTGAGAAACCCAAATGTTAAAACATTTGTAGTTTGGGGCTTTACTGATAAGTTTTCATGGATTCCGGGGACTTTCCCAGGCACCGGCAGAGGTTTGATTTATGATAGTAATTTAAGTCCAAAGCCTGCTTACAATGCGTTAAAAGAAGCATTGATGAAATAGCAAATGGCCTTTAGCAATATCTAATAGTTTGATATATATATAAAATAGGAAATGTTGTAGCTTTCCTCCAATCGTTCTCCCCCTCATATGAGGGGGATTTTTTATAGATTTCATATAATCATTCATTATGAGTAATATGATACACTGGCTCAATTACACCAGATATGCTTAACCGTTAGGAAGAGAAACAATAACCTCTGTGCCTTTGCCAACTTCACTTATAATGTTAATAGTACCTTTATGTTCATTTATAATATATTTGGCTATAGATAAGCCTAAACCTGATCCTCCGGAATTCCTGGAGCGAGATTTATCTACCCTGTAAAACCTGTCAAAAATCTTGTCTATATGCTCCTTTGGGATACCTTCACCAGTGTCTTTAATAGATAAATGGCACATGCTTGCACCTGGTTCCAATCTTAAATGGATTTTGCCTCCGCATTCAGTATATTTTATTGCATTGTCCAATAATATTGTTACAAGCTGCTTTATTCGAAACTCGTTACCATATGCTGTAATGTTATCTTTATTATCCAATACTAAGTCTAAATTTTTCTTTTTTGCAAGAGGAATAAAAGAATCATATATTTTATACATTAACCTGCTCAAATCGAAATAATCTTTAGGTACTTCATCTTCAGCATCTGCTCTTGCTAAAAACAACAAATCATCAACAAGTTTTTTCATGCGGTCCAATTCGCTCTGGATGTTGCCAAACCACTTTTTATGACTGCCAACAGTTTGATTTTCATTTTCCATTACTATTTCCAAATTTGAAGTTACTACTGCAAGGGGTGTCCTAAGCTCGTGTGATGCGTCAGCAATAAAAGTAGTTTGCTTTTCCCATGATTTTTTTATAGGCTTTATGGATCTGTTGGCAAGAAAAATACTTATTATGAAAACCAGTGTGAGAGTAATTAGACAAATCGTAATACTAAAAAACAAAAGCGGTTTTGTCATTTCTACCTCAACGCTATAATCAAGAAATACCAGTATGGCTCCATATTCTTTGGAAATTTTTAGGAATTTAAATTTGTAACTGTTATTTGTAACATTTCCTGTAGTAGCATTTTTTTTAAGTACTAAATCTTTAAATGTCTCCATTTCTTCTTTAGAAATAGAAATATTGGAATCGAAACCTATTGTTTTTCCAGCTGGATCCATTTTAATGAAAAAGAATCTTACGAGAGACGGATTGTAATTTAAACTTAACTGCTCGTCTCTTGCAATGTTATTTAGTATTATATCAGCCTGGAATTTTATAAAGTACTTCATTGAAAAGAATATTCCGGAAAAAATAATAATAAGTACAACTAATAAAGAAACAACATTGGTCATAATAAATTTGATCTTAAGCTTGCGAAACATTTTATAAAACCTCCTTCAGGCAATAACCTCTTGCTCTGATGGTTTCGATTTTAATTCTGCAATCTATCTTTGAAAGCTTTTTCCTTAGATATGACAGATATACTTCTATATTATTAAGTTCTATATCTGACTGAAAACCCCATATTTTCTCCATAAGTTGTTCCTTTGAAATAACCAGTGTTTTATTTTTAATAAGTATTTCAAGGATCTGAGATTCTTTTGATGTAAGATATATAGTCTTATCGTTAACTTTTATTTCACCCTTTAATGAATTAAAACTCATGTTTCCTATATTTATTTCCTCATTTACTATAATTTCAGTCTGTCTCCTTCCTAAAGCTCTTATCCTTGCCAGTAATTCATCTTTTGAGAAAGGTTTTATCAAATAGTCATCTGCACCACTATCAAGTCCTTCAATCCTATTTTTAACCGAATCTTTTGCAGTCAGTATTAGAATAGGCGTTGTAATACCTTGCTTTCGAAGGTCTTTAAGAATATCAAGGCCTTCCTTTCCAGGCAGCATTCTATCAAGGATAATAACGTTGTAGGCCGTCGTTTCAGCCATTTGCTGACCTGTTATTCCATCATAAGCTGCATCAACTATGTAATTATTCTTTTTTAAAGTATAAACAAGAGCTTCAGAAAGATGAACTTCATCCTCAACAAGTAATATTCTCATATTTTCTCCACCCGATTATATTCATTATTTATAATTTAATTATACAATAGCTACCTTAAGTGTAGCTTAATAAATTGATTGGTTTTCAAAAAAGTAACATCCAGTTCCCATCGTCTTTTACATATATTTCTTAAGAAAAGATTAAGGTTACTTTTTTAAAATATTGATTCCACTGCATAAACTCTTTTTTTACAATAGATGTACCTTGACAACTTCACGCAATAACCATTATTAGGAAAATATCAAGGGTGTTTTGCTAATATTTACTAATTTGGGGTCAG
>Ga0255341_1006017_pt1 | contig 11619 bp, 9 predicted proteins | sample wastewater_treat_8_FD_192418 | JGI IMG/M metagenome (GOLD analysis project Ga0255341, IMG submission 192418) | Wastewater microbial communities from Lulu Island WWTP, Vancouver, Canada - plant12 | ecosystem: Engineered > WWTP > Wastewater > Unclassified | place: Canada: Vancouver, British... | reverse complement strand
GGAAGGAACCCCAGTTCGTCGACACAAAGCAGGGATGGAGCCAGGTATCTTTTGAGTTCTGATTTCAAGCGGTTTGCTGCCTGTGCCGCCGACAGGGTGTTGACGGCATCAACAGCGGTGGTGAACAGAACGGACCTGCTTTCGAGGCAGGCGGCATAGCCGAGGGCGGTGGCAAGATGAGTCTTGCCAAGGCCAACTCCACCGAGCAGAATCACGTTTGTCTTATCGTCGATGAACTTGAGGCGGAAAAGGTTTTGGACTGCCGCTCGGTTGATCGAACTTGGCCAGCTCCAACGAAACTGCTCAAGGGTTTTGACTACCGGGAAACGTGCGAGCTTGATCCGTCTTTTTATGGAGCGCTGCCTTCGCAAAGCCGTCTCTCCATCGGCAAGGGCGGCGAGATAGTCCACATGGGACAGGCCGGACTGAGCAGCTTGGTTGGCCAGCGCGTCGTAGTGGTCCCGCATGAAGGGAAGACCAAGGAACTCCAGATGAGCCGGTAGCCCCTGCTCGGCGGGATTGGTTGGTTTTGCGCCGGTGTTTTTGTTTTTCCCCATCGATTTACTCCTCCTTCCTGGATTCTGCTTGATAAACGGACAGGTCCGGCTGCTGGACTTCCAGATCGAGAAGATCGGCTCTTCGACTCAGATGAAGGGCGCCGGGTTCGGGCAGTCGCCGCACGCGCTGTTCACAAAGATTCGCAATGTATTCACAGGAGAATGCCTGGAAGTGGAATGCGTCCTCCATGGCCCGGGCCACCGCTTGCTCGCCGTAGATTTCGCTGAGTGCGACAATCTTTTGCACGTGATGGCGGGGGTTCATGCGGCGATTTTCAAGTTCCCGGTAGTAGTCCTGGGCCTTGGGGCAAAGGGCGACAAAGCGCATGAAGATCTTCTGGTCGCGGGCTTTTTTGCGCTGAGCGATCAACTCCTTGGGATGGTCCGGATCTTCAAAGTCTTTATGTCTGTCATAGGACCTTGGGTGACGGGCGATCAGTTTTTCACCGTGATAGATGCAGATCCTGTCCGGATATGTTTTGAGGGTCAGGTTTGCCCCGGCATATTCGGCTGGAACTGAGTAATGGTTTGAATCTACCGCTACCCTGAACTGAGGGGAAGCGCGCACCTGGGATATGGTGCCGATATCGTAGGGGTAGGGTGGAAGACAGAGCAGTGACGCTTTTTCTTCGGAAAACATCTCGATCGGTTTTCTTCTGGTTTCCCCGTGGATTCGTAGATTTGCGACGGTTTCGAGCCAATGGCTGGAAACGCTCTCCATGGCGTCCAACTGTGGGAGATCAAGTCCGGCAAGAAGATTTTTCTTAACATAGCCCACCCCGTTTTCCACGCGCCCTTTCTCATTCCCCTTTCCCTTGCCGCACGGGATGATTTTGAAACCATAGTGGTTGGCAAAGTCGAGGTATTTGGGGTTGAAGACGGGGGCCTGCCCTACGATCCGTTTAAGCACGGCCGATTTGAGATTGTCGACCATGATCTTTTGGGGGACCGATCCAAACGCGTCAAAGGCGTTGTGGTGGCAGGCAAGCCAGTGCTCCATGGTCTGCGAGACGGTGAACTCGATGTACATCATCCGGCTGTAGCAAAGGACCATGACAAAGAAGCTGAGTCTTCTGCTCGTTTCTCCCACCCGGATTGTGCCAAAGCTCCCCCAATCGACCTGGGCGCATTCGCCTGGGGCAAATGAGAGCTTTAAGAATGCCGGGCTCTTGCGGGGACGGACTCTGCGGACATAGTCTTTGACGATGGTGTATCCGCCATCGAAGCCTTCCTCGCTGACTTTCTGAAGGATCTGGGCAGCGCTGTACGGGTGGGTTTCAAGCATTCGGAGAATCGCTGCCTTGAAGGGATCGAGCTTGCTTGCACGCAAAACCGGCGCTCTTTGCCGGAACCGGCTTTCCCTTAACCATTTGGAAACGGTGCGGGGATCAAGACCGAGTTCTTCTGCGATCTGGCTGGCGCTCAATCCTTTTTGCTCGTGATAGTTTTTGATTCTTGCAAACAGTTCGAAGTCGATCATGAGGATTCTCCTAAAATCTGTTTGAACAGGTTGCCAATGGCGATGGGAGCATCCATCCGGGTCCTGCTTTTCGGATGGTTCTCAATGCAGGGCGAAAGATCGAGCACCTGGTAGAGAGGCTCCTCATAGGCGACAAGGCCTGCCTGGATAAGGTTTTGCCTGGCCGAGGCCAGGGTTTGCCAATCCATGCCGAGCCGGGCCATCAGGGTCGAATCGGAGTAGTAACTGAGCCCCTCGTAGTCAGCCACTGTCACCAGGAACAAGTAAAGAGCCAGTGCCGAATGCGAACACGATTCAATGTGGCGGTCACGCACCAGGCGGTGGTCCACCCAACTGAACTGGCTGGGCACCCGGCGCAGGCGCTGGGGATAAATGGGACGCTTTTTGATCATTGATGCCTCCTGTGGTTGGAATTGGGCGATTTAAAATATCGCTTCCCAATTTTTGGAGGCGGCGGGCGGTTTTTGCTATGTCATCTTGTAACGCGGAGCCGGTTAAGTGGGATATTAATCCAATTAAAACGAAAGGTTGTGAGCTTAAGATATCTTGTAGCGCACAGACAAAACCGGGCTGAGCATCAACGATATTTGGCTTAACATCTGGCTTTTCCAAAGCTTTTCCAGACAAGTCATCTTGTAACGCCTCTCTTTTCTTACGAGAGTAACCCGGATTTGCCTTTCTCCACTCCCGGACGCGCTCTACATTGTGAAGCCCCCGGAAGTAGTCCCGATTCTCCGGCCTGCCAAACCAGCGCCTTTGGCTGGCCGTTTTGGAGGCCTTGCGGCATTCGGGTTTTGAACAATATCTCTGCCTGCGCCGATTCCGATGATCGGGAGTGAAGAAAACACCACAGCACCGACACTTTCGCTTCTTGGTTCGCTTTGCCATTGACCGTCGACCTCCGTCGGTCAATGGATCGATTCACGAAGAAAAAGGAGAGCTACAGAAAACTCTATGCGGAATTATCGGGAAGAAGATACAGGGGGCGATGCTGCACTTTCACGCCGCCCCTTTTTGTGCACTTCACGCTCGCCGGTGAGACTTTTTTCATTGTCTCTCCTCTGTCTGTCATCGATGCATGAGTAAATCCACTGCTGGAAACACAATTCGAACGGGCACCACCAACGAACATGCTTCGCCGGAAAAGGTTCCCCTCCGGTGAAGTCTCAAAACGGCCAACCGCTCTCCTTCCCTCGCTTCTCGGAACCCGCCCCGAGACTCCATTCATACCAAGAACCGTCGTAGTTCTTGACGTTCGGCCATCCCATCAGGTAGCCATAGAAGAAAGCGAGACTGGAGCGCCAACCGGTTCCGCAGTAGAAGGAAAGCGTCTTATCTCCGGTTATGCCGTAGTCCTTCCACATCTGCGCTACTTCAGAGTAGCTGCGCAGCGTGCCGTCCTGGGAATCCCAGAAGTCACCGCCCACATAGGTGGATGGTCCCCAGTGGCCCCATTTGGCGCCCGGGATGCGCCCCAGGGTATCAAGATAGGGATAGTCCTCCTTGGCGCCGAGGTATTCCTCCATGGAGCGGATGTCGGCGAGGAGCGCGTCCTTGACGGTGCCGTCAACAACCTGTTCGATGTAGGGAGTGGTCGCCAGGTATTCCGGATGGGTCGGAAACGGAGCAATGCCGCAATCGGTCACGATCGGCCTGGCACCAGCGGTTGAAGAGACCGGATAGCCGTTCCGAACCCAGGCACCCAGCCCACCGTTGACCAGACGCACATCCTCAACTCCTGCATACATAAGAGCCCAGAGGAGCCTCACGGCACAAATGGGATCAGCCCCTGCGGTGGTGGAAGCCGCAGCACCGGCACTCCCGGCATAGTGATGGTACAAAATCACGGTCGTATCCTTGTCGATCCCCATTTTCTCGATGTTGGCTTTCAGTTTCGGGTCCGGCCAAAGGTTGCCCGCTCCGGACTCCCCCGGTGACTTGGCATTTCTGGCAGTGAATTCGAACTCATCCCGATGGATGTAAAACGCGCCCGGAATGTAGGTTTTGGGCGGCTCGTCGGCATAACCTACCGCAGCCAGGAGATATCGCCCCTTGGGCGTATGGGACACTTTCTTGCCATCAATGAGATCCTTCACCCACTCGGCGGAGACCAGCTTGCTGTAGTTTGCCAGCTTCTCCAGGGGAAAGTTAGGGTTCGCGCTCCACTCGAAAAGCGAACCGTCGTAGTTGGCACACCTGGGGTACCCCATCAGGCGGAGCAAGAAATAGACGTGGCCACTCCGAATGCCCACCGTGCAGTATGAGACCATCTCCTTCTCGGGAGTGATTCCCCGGGCGTCGAACAACTTTCTCAGGTCACGGTGAGCGAGGACCGTTTTGTCCGGGTTGAAATACCAGTCGTAGGGAATCTGCACCGCTCCCGGAATATGGCCGCCACGAGCTTCACCGTATAGTTGCCAGCCGTTGAATTCCTCATCGGTTCGAGCATCGATGAGGGCAAAGTCGCGGTCCCTCATCCTGCTCAGGATGTGGCTCGACCTGGCAAGGATTTCCTCATTCGGAACGGCCACAAACTTGCCCGGTGGCAGGGTCTGTTTCCTGGTCTCGGTTGGCCTGCCATCGGCAACCCATTTGTCCCACCCCCCATTGAGGACATGCACGTCCTTGCAGCCAAGATATTCGAGCATCCAGAAAACGCGCCCGGCCGCACCCCACGAGGCCGTCGTATCATCGTAGATCACGAACTTCATGTCGGGTCGAAGACCTGCCGCGCCCAGCCGCGCTTCGAGCTCCACCTGTGGCTTGAGTCCGCTTTTGGTTTTGTAGTCATCGTAAGCCAGGCTGATCGCCCCGGGAATGTGGCTTGACTCGTAGCCGGCGCTACGGGCATCGATGATGACAAGGTTCTTGGCGCGAAGGTTTTCCTGGAGCCATTTTCCGGACAGGAGCAAGGCTGAATTGGGATAGTCGAGAAAGCCTGGAGGTCTCGCAGGTTCGGCCGCGTCGGCCCTCGCCGCGGCTGCATCTGATACCATCACAAACAGCAAAGTAATCAATACCAGGAATAAGCTTGGACCTTTCCTGCCCATAACCACCCTCCAGAATTGTGATCAACACGATGACGGCCTCTAGTTCATCCGAAGAGAACGGCCTCCGATACAACTCGTTCACAGCGTTCTCTTTTGGTGTTCTTCTCTCGCATCAACTAGCAAGGTGTCGCGTTCGGATTCCTGGAAGCCGAGGTGTTGCCATAAATTGCGTATTTGACCGGATGGCAGCACTCAGTTTGTTGTTCAGTCCAACTACCGGCAGCAGCCCCGTCCCGCCAGTGAAAAAGTCCCCAAATTTGGGATGGCGCGCACCAGGACTGTGGGCTGTTTCATACCCATGGATACGGGCATCGATAACAACCGGACTCTTCTGACCGGCTGAATGGCCGCCAACAGACTCAACGCCAAGATCCATAGTGAGTTGAAGCTCATTGCCCGGCAGAATACCGAGACCAAAAGCCTCAGGCATGATCATCGTTGAGTGGCTTGGCTGAAACGCTAAGAGAGCTTTTCAATATCGGCTCAAAATGGGAATGTCCAATTGATTGCATAGATGCAATTTTAAGTTACCATTGGGATGTTCTATACTATTCTGATAGATAGCGTTCCGGGCTGTTGGGGATCGAAAGCTGGGGCAGAAGGCTGGGCTAAGAGGGGCTGATAAAGCAGAGCGCTTCCTGGGTCCGGGGGTCTGCCACCACTTGGGCGTATTTGCCGTCGGTAACGGCCGCCACATCGATGACCTTGATAAAGGCCTCGAAATGCTTCGCATCCGGCAGGAAACAGCTGAGGATATTCGAGGGCTGAGTGAAGAACTCCTGGTTGAAGGCGGACTTGGGATCATCCGGATACAGAGGCAGATAGATGATTCGTGACTCAACCAGATCCAGAAAGAAATGGGTTCCATAGGACACATCCGGAATGTGCCCGGCCGCCTCCCGGGCCATCTCCACCAGCACCGAGGTGTTGTTGATATCGGCGTAGCTGGTGTTGACCCCGAGCATGACGTTGGAACTGCCCCAGCGGCCTGGTCCCATCAGCATCGTCGGGCAACGGGAGAGGTCCGGATGGCGATTGAGCTGACCGACGATTCGCCCCATCTCCCGCTTTGCCTCCATGGAGGCCTTCCCGGCATAACCCTCCGGATCGATATACACGATGTACCGGATGTGCGGCACGTTGCCTCCCGAGATGGTGCGGCCGGCTCTAAACAGAATGCGCTCGGGAGCGATATCCTGCGGCACGGTCACCACTTCCGTCAACCCCGCCAGTCGCATGGGGCGGCATTGGAGCAGGTTGATCTTGGCCCTTCCTGCGGCATCGATCGAGGCTGTGAATTCGGTATCGATGGGGTAGCCATAGGCCGTTTCGAGTCTGGCCAGAAGCGCTTTCATATGCTTGATGAAGTCAGTTTGGGCGATGAGGTTGTTGAAGGTGAGGATGCTGTTCTTGAGGGTTTTCAGGCGCCGTCCGCCGGGGTCTCTGACATATCCGTCCTCCATGAAAGACAGAAACAGATGCAAATTGGGATAATCTCCATCAGCAATGACTTCCGCCACCTGCCGGCTCCTGAAGTCATTGGCGGCTAAATCCAGGAGGTCCAACTCCCGCTGCGAATAGGAGGCTATCTTTAATCCGATTTCGGGGCGGAGCTGAGGGTTGCTCAGGGGGATCATTCTCGGATAGTTGCCTCCTACCCGGTCTACGGCCCGCGTTCCCAGTCCGAAGACCAGCCGCATGATCCCCTGGCTGGGATCTATGCGATTGCTCCATCGGTAGAGATTATACGAAAAGGCCACTCCCGCAAGCTGGGGAAAAAAGTAGCGCTGGTAGCGCATTCCCGACACCCGCTGCACCAGAATGGCCATCTGTTCGTCGGCATTGCCGAGACCACGGTGCCGCCGGTAGGAAAGGGCGTCCGGGTTCACAGAACTGGCGTAGACCAGCTTCACGGCCCGGAGGAACGCTCGCATCCGTACTTCAGGATTCCCCTGGTTGGCACAGAATTCGCTCCGGTATTTGCCGGCAAAGGCATTCCCAAAGCCGTCCTCGAGCAGGCTGCTCGATCTCACAATGATAGGGGCCTGACCGAAGTAATCGAGCAGATCTCGGAATTGCTCCATAATGTCACGCGGAAACCGGCCTTCCAGAAAGCGCTGTTCGACCCTCGCAAACTGCTCCGGCGTCAGGTGAGAATTCCTCGTCAGACGAAGACGCGAGCGGAATAGATCGTTGTTGACCAAAAAGGTGAAGAACACATCCGACCCGATGTAAAAGGAGTCGTGCTCCTCCAGGATTTTCGAGAAATCCGTGCCCTCGTTATCCCTCAGCAGGATCCGGCGTGCCAGCAGCATGCCCGCCGCTTTGCCGCCGATGCAGCCTGAGCCGATGAGGCGATTCCGGATGCCAAGCAGGTCCTTCAGGCTCAGATATTGATCTGCCAGGCGCATGTACTCGGGATGAGTCCCGATGATCATCCGGGACAACTCTTGTTTGAGAACCAGAATCTCGGTCGTGCTCTCCAGATGATCGAGCTCGTCCTCGTCATATTGACTGAGCTTTCGAAAGACACTGTCCCAGGGAGCCAGCGAGTCCGCTCTGACTTTCAGAGGCCTTTTGCTGGCGGTCTTGGAGATGGCGGAAGCATCCCCGCTGCCAAAGACCGGGGTCAGGGTTCCCTTGGAGAAAAGGTGGGGCAGGAACATTTGCGAGGAGTACCGGTCCCAGACTTTAAGGGGATGCACATAGAGGCGATCTTCGATATGGTAGAGATCGATCAGGATCTGAGTGGTGTCCCGGATGCGGGCTACCGCGCGGTGGGAATGCCGGCCCCGGGTGAGGGCAAAGTAGGCAATGGTATCCAGTTCCCGCAGATAGGGGCAGGTCAGCTGGAAGAAGTTTCCCAGGAGTTCATCGGTAGCCCAGTCGGCCACCAGCGCCGAGAGATTGTCAAAGACATAGAAGACCTCCCGCCCCTTCTCTTCGATGATCTTGCTGACCTGGGCACTGAAGGAATCAAAGCCGGGCCGCGGGTCCACTTCCTTGGTGATGATGCGGGGGTCTGGTTCAAGGATCCCCGAACGGGGCATGAATTGCACGTAGACCACGGTGCGGCTGTCCCGAAGGGCCTGGGCCACAAACGGCCGCACCACCTTCAGGTAGTTGCCGAGCTCGTCGACCTGCCAGACGACATTATCCCCCAGGCGAAGCCCTTGGAGGATATGGTCCAGAGCTGGAATGCCGCTGCCGATAACCTCGGATTGAGGCATCAGAAAACCTTTTACGGTTTTGGATTGTTGCCGCCAGCGATCAAACCTGAGGCCGGGCTCGTGGCTCGGAGGGTCTCCCGGCTGCTGCCGTCCAACGGCACGTCCCTTTTTACCATGAAAAGCACAAAGGACACGTGGAAATGGCTACGCGTCCTTTGTGGATGACATCGTTACAAATCGATTGCAGCCTTTGGTGAAGCTTCCTCAGTTACAGACCGGAGGGTGTCGCTCAGCGGACCAAGTGGCCGCCCTCCAGTGCGGCCGCCGTGGGCCGGTGGCCGCCGGGACTGTTAAAACCATCCCCGCAGCTTCATGGCTTCCACCACCCGTTTGACGGCCACTACATAGGCTGCCTTGCGCATATTGATTTTGTACTTTTCGGAGGTATCGGAGACTTCATGATAGGCTCGCGTCATCTTCTTATCGAGCTTCTCATAGACTTCCTGCTCATCCCAGTAGTACATACAGGCGTTCTGGACCATCTCGAAATAGGATACCGTTACCCCGCCGGCGTTGCACAGGAAGTCGGGGATCACGTGGACACCATTGCGGTAAAGGATTTCATCGGCATCGGGGGTGGTCGGGCCGTTGGCCAGTTCGACCAGGATCTTGGCCTTCACCTTGTCGGCATTCTTGCCGGTGACCATCCCTTCCATGGCGGCGAGTACCAGCACATCGACGTCCAGTTCCAGCAAGGCTTCGTTGGCGATGCATTCCGTGCCGGCACAGCTCACCACCGAGTGGGTATCGGATTTGTGCTGAGCGATCTTGGGAATACAGAGGCCTTCGTCACAGATGGCCCCGCCCTTTGAATCGCTCACCGCCACGATTTTGCACCCAAACATTGATTCCGCCAGGGAGGCCGCATAGCTCCCGGCATTGCCGTAGCCCTGGATAGCCATGGTCACCTTGCCAAGATCGATCCCCAGCTTGCGGGCAGCCTCACGAAGGGTGTACATGCCGCCCCGGGCGGTAGCGTCCGACCGTCCCGGCGATCCCCCCAGAGACAAAGGCTTGCCTGTGATGACGCCGAACTGGCTCTTGCCGATGATGGACGAGTATTCGTCGAGCATCCAGGCCATGATCTGGGGATTGGTGTAGACGTCCGGCGCGGGAATATCCTTGTCCGGCCCGATGAGCGAAGCGATCGCCTTTATGTAGGAACGACTGATGCGCTCCAGCTCCGGTTGCGACAATTCCTTCGGGTTGCAGATAACGCCACCCTTACCCCCACCGAGGGGCAGATCGAGCAGGGAACATTTCCAGGTCATCCAGGCGGCCAGAGCCCGGACGGTATCGATGGTTTCGTCGGGGTGAAATCGAATCCCGCCCTTGGTCGGGCCTTTGGCATCGTTGTAGTGGACCCTGAAACCCTGAAAGATCTTCACTGTGCCATCATCCATGTGCACTGGAAAGTTCACGTGGAATTCTCGCATAGGGTGAAGCAGCGCCTGTCTGGCACCCGCAGGCAGACCCAGGATGTCTGCACAGTCATTGATCTGCTTTTGGGCAATGGTGAACGGATTGTCTTGATGGCTGTTGTCTGTCATTGTTCGTGTGCCTCCCGATCTGGCTAGTCTACCGCGAGCTTCCTGCTTTGGTGTCCCCTTCGCACCGTCTTTGCCCCCGGTCGGTATCCCCTTGTCATTACTCCTCCCTACCTAAACTTCTCCGGTCGAGAACCTTCTCGCATAGTCGAGGTAGTGTTTGAGACGCCACATCTTTTCGAGGAACTCCGGCCACCCGCAATCAGGATTGAAACCCCGTTCCGCCTGCGGAAGAATCATCACGCCGTCGGTAACCTTTCCCTGCAGTTCCTTCCAGAGCTCGGCCCAGGTGTCCTGGGCATCCTGGAGCACAACGCCAGCGACGCTTCGGAAGTGCTTCATTCTTTCTTCGGGCGACAACACCTGGTAATGCTCGGGTGGCCTGCTGCTTGAAACGACTGTAAGCTGTCTGGGCATGCCTCTACCTCGCTTTCATGGTGAATCGGGTGATCGATGGAACCTTCGCAAAGCCGCTTTGCATAGTCGATGTATGTCCCGAGCAGATGGAGTTTTTCAACGCATTCAGCCCAATCCCGCGGGGAAGTGAAGCCTGGAGGCTCGGGGGTCCCCTCCAGAATCTCCTCCCACGATCTGCGATCCTGACAGGAATCCCAGATTTCTCTCCAGATCTCGAGGGCGTCGCGCATCACGCCCGCCGCAACTCCCCGAAAATGCCGCAGCCTGGCATTGACGCGGTTAATCTCGTCTCTCGCCATGCCTTCCTGGGGCTTCGGAAACCGTGCTGAATCCTTGATCCTGACCACCATGTCTGCTGCCTCTTGGCGCGGTCAAAACATCTCTCATGGGAAAGCAACCAGTGATCATCAAGCAAACCCTGTGCCGCCGGCACCCCAGTGCCGACAACCTTCGATAACCAAACGTTTTTTAAAGAACAATTCGATTGTTCTAATCATCCTCGGCCATGGTTTGGGCGGCAGCCCGGGGTGATGGCAGCAGGGAATTGACTCACGAAAGCTCGATGACCGAGCGGTGATGGGCCAGCACCAAGGTGGGAGCGGGAGTGTTCAGAAGTTGAACAGGGAGTGCTGCATTTTCAGCACTCATCCGGGCCGGTCTGGCCGGGCGGGGCACTGATCTGGAACTTTTTCATGCGATGGCGCAGGGTATTACGGCTGGTACCCAGCACCCTGGCCGCTTTCACCTGGTTATAGCCACATTGTTTCAGGACTTTCGAGATGAGTGCCCTCTCGACCAGGTCGATGACATTGGCATACGTTCTATCTCCGGCCATCTGGAGGAGGTCTGGGATGAGCTGCGCCAGCTGGTGGTCGATGCTGGCCATAAGCTGCTCCCGGCTTGCCGCCTGGGCCCCAACTTGCTCGTCGCACTCAAGGCGAAGGTGTTCCTCGAGAATGACATCACTCTGTGACAGCAGTACCGCCCGTCTGATGCAATTCTCCAACTGCCTCACATTACCGGGCCAGGAATGGGATTTCAGCTGCGCCATGGCCGCCTCGGCAACGTGGCGAATGGGGGTCTGATACTCGTCGCTGAAACGGGCAATGAAATACTCCACCAGCAGCGGGATGTCCTGAGGCCGCTCCCGCAGCGGCGGGAGGTCAATGGAAATGACTTTGAGCCTCCAGTAAAGATCTTCCCGGAAGCGGCCCCGCTCAACTTCTTTCTCAAGGTTCTTATTGGTCGCCGCGATGATTCTCACATCGGCCCTGATGTTTTCCTTACCGCCGAGCCTTTCAAATTCACCGTACTGGAGCACCCGCAACACTTTTCCCT
>Ga0255341_1006010_pt1 | contig 11629 bp, 6 predicted proteins | sample wastewater_treat_8_FD_192418 | JGI IMG/M metagenome (GOLD analysis project Ga0255341, IMG submission 192418) | Wastewater microbial communities from Lulu Island WWTP, Vancouver, Canada - plant12 | ecosystem: Engineered > WWTP > Wastewater > Unclassified | place: Canada: Vancouver, British... | reverse complement strand
GCTGTCAGAAGTAATTGCAGATGTTTTGGACTTAGTTTCTAAAAAAGAAGATTTTATTTTTGAAACAGAATTTTTGTTAAAGCTCTCAAACTCAATAAATTTAGTTAGTGATTGTTTTATTGATGGAAAAATTATTATTGAAAGAAAGGAAATTTTATTTAAAATTCTTTTAAATGCTGTAAAATCTGTGAGCTTAGCATTTGAGGGGGAGCCACTTAAAGGAATGCAGGTTTTAGGTTTTTTGGAAACTCGAAATTTAGATTTTGACAGAGTAATTATGCTTTCGCTAAACGAAGGTGTTTTTCCCAAAAAATCAGCTGCTCAAACTTTAATTCCTTATAATTTGCGAAAATTTTACGAACTTCCTTCAATAGAGTTTCAGGATAGTATTTTTGCTTATTATTTTTATCGTTTATTGCAAAGAGCTAAAGATGTGAAAATTCTTTATGCTGCACAAGGCGATGAAAAAATTAGTGGAGAAGTTTCAAGATTTGTTACTCAAATCAAGTATGAAGCTGATTTTGATATAAAATTTATTAATAAAGCCTACAAGATAAGTCTATCTAACGAAAATGTTTTAAATGTAAACAAAACTCCTGAAGTTATTGAGAAAATTCAAACTCATTTGCAAAATGGAATAAGTCCTTCTGCTATAAATTCTTATTTAAGTTGTGAGTTTAAATATTTTTTAAGGTATGTAAAGGGTTTGAAGGAAGTTGATGAAATTGAAGAAAAAGAAGATGCTGCACTTTTCGGTTCTTTGTTTCATGAAATAATGAAGCTTTTGTATGAACCATATAAAAATCAAGTTTTAAATAAAGAATTATTTAAGCAAATACGAGCAGATAAAAATATAAACAAGTGTAAAATTGAAGCAATAAAAAAGGTTTTTAAAGTAAAATCAGAGGTTCAAATTGCGGAGACAGAAAAAAAATTAATTGTAGATGTGGTTGAAAAATATGTTAAACGCATGTTGGATTTTGATAGCCAAAGTCCTGAGTTTAGCATTGTTGATTTAGAAGCAGAATATTCTCGAGATATTAAACTTGCAAATGATTTTAGCGTAAAAATTAAAGGGAATATCGATAGAATTGATAGACAAGGAAAAACGCTTAGAGTTATAGATTATAAAACAGGAAAAGTTAAAAATTCTTTTTCTGAAATTTCGGAATTGTTTGAGCAAGATAGAACATATGAGCTAGATATAATTATGCAGTTGTTTTTATATGCTTATATTCTTCGTGAAAAATATGATTATGTTTGTCCTAGTGTGTTTAGTCTCAATGAGTTAAATAAAGATTATGATGGTAGTATAAGCATGAAGCGAGAAAAGTTAACTGATTTTTCAGATGATTTATTACAAGCATTTGAAGAAAATTTAATTTCTTTGTTTGAGAGCATGCTTGAGCCAAATACAATATTTTCGCAAACTACAGATTCCGACAACTGCAAATTTTGTCCTTATAAAGGAATTTGTAACAAATAAAATTTCTTTGTTTGTATAATTTTTGTATTCATAAGTCTTTGATTAGTTGTGTTTTATTGTGTCGCCCTTGCGGGCGAGTGGGTGTGGGGGTGTGATCACATGTCGTCCTTGCGGGCGAGGTGTTTACACTCGTTCTGTAGTAGTGGATTTTCACAATGTGCATTGCTCGTTCAACTTACGTGAAGTTCGTCTTAATTAACAGCACAAGACTGTCGAAAGTTTGTTCCGCTCTCCGCTCGCTCTGATTTGTAATCTGAGTGTAACATTACCAAGCACTCGGATTGCAAATCCGAGCGAGCGTCAGGAGTGTTGGAGCGAGCGTCAGGAGTGTTGGAGCGAGCAATAGTGGTGCTAGGAGCGAGCTGGTGGGGTTGTCCGTGAGGACAAAACAAGACTTTCAAGGGCTTGTCCGTAGGACAACATGTGATTAAGACGGTGTCTCATAAGTGTCAAACTGCTTCGTTGCTTTCAATATTCGGACTCAGTCACGTACCTCTGTACGCTCCTTCGTCCTCAATTTCAGCGCCTTGCATTTTAACACTTTTGAAACACCTTGAAAGGTTGTCGGTTCAACACTTGTTTTGAGACAACCTCTAGTTTAACCCTCAAAAGCCTTGCCCGTAGGGCAACACAATAAGTTCTGTATGAAATTAATCTCAATTGTTTTTTTATTAAAACATCTGTTTTTTACAAAATAAATAGTATTAAAAAGTTAGCACAGTTGTTTGTATAATTTTTGTGTTTGTAAGTCTTTGATTATTTGTGTTTTGTAAAATATATTCACTTTGTTAGACGAGATTTTTAAAAATGTATTATCTTGCATAATCTTTTAACTATAAACTTAAACTAATGAAATTCAAAACTACTATTTTACTATTTGCTATTGTGTTAGCACTATTTTCATGTTCGCAGTCAACAAAAAAAAATGAAGCTGAGGAAGAAATTAAGCCTTGTGATTACGAGAATGATATCGAATTGACAATTACTGATTATTATTATTCTATGTCGGATACTTTAGTTGTTGAAAACTATAAGTTTGAGGTAAAACAATCTGAAATGGAATGGATAAATGATACAACTATCAGTTTGAAATTAAAGAATTATTCTGAAGAGGAATTTAATGGGCGACTTGCTGAAAATCAATACGATATACTTATTGGCATAAATGCTAGACAAGGTAAAAAAATTAGCGATGTTTATTATGCTTATTTAGATTATCAATCTGGCTTGTGGTGTCAGGTAAATATTGTTACATGTTTTGGCGAAGTTTATTTTAATTGGTTGTCTGGAATGCCTGCTCAAGGAGGTATTACTATTGATTATGTTGACAAAGATAATATTTGCGGAGTGTTTAATTTGAATGTAGAAAATTTAGATTCGCCACTTATTGGAATAGTTAAGCTAAACGGGAAATTTACTCACACAAAGGATTAATCAAATACAATATAATCGCCTATTTCGATATTATATTTGTCGCAAAGCCCGGCATTTATTTCAATTACATATTTAGCAGGCTCTTTAGAAGGTAGCGATGTCTCGTCTTTAGGTTTTGTGTTTTTATAAATATCAACAATTTCCATTTTTGAGTTTACATAAAGTATATCTAAAGGAATTAAAGTGTTTCTCATGTAAAAAGCTTGAATTTCATCTTTTGGAAATAAGAAAAACATTCCTTGATTTTCGAGCATTTCTTTCCTAAACATTAAACCTCTAGCTCTTGACTCATCAGTGCTTGCTACTTCTGTTTCTATATGAAATAATTCTTCTTGAGTATTGCTGTCATAAAATCTTAAATCTCCGTCTTTTCTAAATTGTGGAGGATTTTCAAAATTATAATCTTGAAATTTTAATTCTCCAGTGTTTTTTGCCATTCCATCGGGTCTTTTTGGCTTATCATTAGAACCACATGCAACTAAAAGTGTGCAGATTATTGAAAAATATATTAATTTTCTTTTCATAGAAGTTTTATTTTAGTGCAAATATAATTGTTTTTCTTGAAAGATTATCCGTTTTGAATATTGTTAAGTTTATAATACATTCCTTTTTTTGCAATAAGTTCTTCGTGTTTTCCTGTTTCTACAATTTGTCCTTCGTGAAGAACGCAAATTAAATCAGCACGTTTTATTGTGGACAATCTGTGGGCAATAACTATTGAAGTTCTATTTTGCATTAAATTATCCAAAGCTTCTTGCACCAAATTTTCCGATTCTGTGTCTAAAGCAGATGTAGCTTCGTCTAAAATTAAAATAGGAGGATTTTTTAAAACTGCTCTCGCAATACTCAATCTTTGACGTTGACCACCAGATAGTTTGCAACCACCATCGCCTATATTTGTATCATATTGATTTTCGCTTTCTAAAATAAAATCATGAGCATTTGCTACTTTGGCGGCTTCTTCTATATTTTTTTGTGATACATTTTGTTTTCCAAAAGCAATATTATTTGCAATACTATCATTAAAAAGTATTGGAGTCTGGTGTACATAGCCTATTAGTTCTCGCAAATTTGAAAGTTTATAATCTTTAATATTAATTCCGTCTATTAAAATTTCGCCTTCTAAAATATCATAAAATCTTGGAATTAAATCAACCATTGTCGATTTTCCAGAACCGCTTTGACCAACTATTGCAACGGTTTGTCCTTTCTGTATTTTTAAATTTATATTTTTAAGAACAGGAATATCTTCGGTGTATGCGAAGTTTACATTTTTAAATTCTATACTGTTTTTAAATTCGGTAATTTCTGTAGCACCTTGTTTTTCAACTATAGGATTTGTTTGGTCTAAAATATCATTAACTCTATCAACAGAAGCCATGGCTTTTTTAATATTAAACCACGAAGATGACAAGGTTTTAGCAGGCGAAATTATTTGACTAAAAATAACTAAATAACCAATTAATGCAGCAGGCGAGAGCAATGCATTGTCGCCTAAAATTAATGTTCCGCCATACCACATTATAACAACCACAGCAATAGTAGCTAAAAATTCACTTAATGGACTTGCTAAAAATCTTTTTCTATTCACAAAGTTCATCAAGCCAGTGTAGTCTTTATTTGTGTCTTTAAATTTGTCGGAAATATGTTTCTCTGCATTAAAAGCTTTGATAATTCTCAAGCCACCAATCATTTCTTCGATTTGAGCCATCAAACTTCCCATTTGTTGTTGCCCTGTCATTGAAACTTTTCGTAAGCTACGTCCTGTTCGTCCAATAATTAGACCAACAATAGGAAGTAAAATAAACACAAAGCTTGTCATTTGCCAACTAATGATAAACATTGTGCCAAGATAGATTAAGATTTTAATTGGGTCTCTGAAAATCATTTCTAAAGAGCTCATTATTCCCCATTCAATTTCTTGCACATCGTTTGTCATTCTAGCAATAATATTTCCCTTTTTTTCTTCTGAAAAATATCCTATTGGTAAACTTATAACTTTGTCGAATAGCTGATTGCGAATGTCTTTTACAACTCCATTGCGAAGTGGAACCATAAAGTGATTTGCCAAATAAAAGCATAGAGTTTTAAAAAAAGTAGCAATAATAACTAATACACCCATGCTTATCAGAGCTTTTATTTCGCCATGTTCAATAATAATATTGCTTAACCAATAATTGAAGTTATGTTGTAAACTAGAAACGCTAGTAATGTCTAATGCAGGTTTTTCAGTAACTAATGCTTGAGTTTTGAACAAAATTCCTAAAAAAGGAATTACAATAGCAAATGAAAAAACAGAGAATATTGTTGAAAGAACATTGAAAAAAATGTTTAAAATAGCCTGTACCTTATACGGGAAAATGTATTTTATTATTTTATAAAAATCTTTCATTATTTTTTATATACCTGTATAATTATAAGGTGTTATTTTTCTCAATTGTTCTTTAATTTCTTCTTTTATATCTAAGTTGTTTATAAAATCAATGAAAGTTTGCTGAGTAATTTTAGTGTTTGTTCTGGTAAGTTCTTTGAGGGCTTCGTAAGGATTTGGATAATTTTCTTTTCTAAGCACAGTTTGTATAGCTTCAGCAATTACTATCCAATTATTTTCTAAATCTTTATTAATTTGTTCTTGATTTAGCAGAAGTTTTCCAATTCCTTTTTTTATTGATTCAAAAGCTATTATAGTATGTCCGAAAGGCATTCCAATATTTCGCAAAACTGTTGAGTCGGTTAGGTCACGTTGCAAGCGGCTGATAGGAAGTTTTTCAGCTAAATGATGAGCTATTGCATTTGCTATTCCAAGATTTCCTTCTGCATTTTCAAAATCTATAGGATTTACTTTATGTGGCATTGCACTAGAACCAACTTCACCAGCTTTAATTTTTTGCTTAAAGTAATCCATAGAAATATATGTCCACATATCGCGACAGAAGTCAATTAATATTGTATTTATTCTTCCAATACATTGAAGTAAAGCTGCTAGGTTGTCGTAATGCTCGATTTGTGTTGTTGGAAAACTTCTATGCAAACCTAAGTAATTATTTACAAAATGGAATCCAAACTCGTTCCAATCAATATTTGGATAGCTCACAAGATGTGCGTTGAAATTTCCTGTAGCACCACCAAATTTTGAACTAAAAGGAATTTGTTCCATTTGGGTTAGTTGCTCTTTTAATCTAGTTGAAAAAACTTGGATTTCTTTTCCTAATCGAGTAGGAGAGGCTGGCTGTCCATGTGTTCTTGCCAAGATTGTAACATCTTTCCATTCATCAGTTAAATCGTCTAATAATTTTATAATATTTAATAGAGAAGGCGAATAAACTTCGTTCATGCAATCTTTAACACTTAAAGGAACAGCAGTATTGTTTATATCTTGTGAAGTTAAGCCAAAATGAATAAATTCTTTGTATTGATTTAGCTGTAAACTATCAAATTTTTCTTTTAAAAAATACTCTACAGCTTTGACATCGTGGTTAGTAGTTTTTTCAATCTCTTTAACTCTTTGTGCATCTTCAATGGAAAAATTGTTGTAAATTTCTCTTAGTTTTTCAAACTTTGGTCTAAAAAAATCTTTTAGTTCATCTAATGGAATTTCGCAAAGAGCAATAAAATATTCAACTTCAACTTCTATTCTATATTTTATTAAAGCAAACTCAGAAAAATAATCTCTAAGAATTTCAGTTTTAGCTTTATATCTTCCGTCAACTGGACTAAGAGCGTTTAAACTTTCTTTATTCATTTTAATATTAATTTTATAAAATTAGGCGGTGTCTCATAAGTGTCAAACTGCTTTACTTCAACTTCGTTCAGCAACCACGTTGCTTTCAATATTCGGACTCAGTCACGTACACTTCGGCTTTGCTCAGTGCATCGCTTCTGGTACGCTCCTTCGTCCTCAATTTCAGACGCCTTGCATTTTAACACTTCTGAAACACCTTGAAAATTCATTGTTTTAAAATATGTTTTGAGACAGCCTCATTTCGAAACTATTGTCTAAAATACTCTGGGTAATAAGTTTGGTACTTTTGCATAAAGTCTGTTAAACTAACTTCAAGTTCACTTAATAACTCATCTCTTTTATTACGTTGTGCCACTCGCCATACTCTGTTAAGAGTTTCCATTGAGACTTGAATTTCAAATAAGCACGAATTTCTTTTGTTATTGTCTAATCCAAAGAAAAAGTTTAACTCTTGCGAAGAAATTTCAATAATTTCTTTTAAAAACTTATCTCCTCTTTCGTTTTCACCAATAGAATAATAAGCATTTGCGAAATCTACGTCGTACAAATTAGGTCTAAAAATACTTGTTGGCATTATTTCTTCGCATTTAGCTAGTAAATTTTTTGCTTTAACAGTATCGCCAACTTTTGCAAATTCTAATACTAAGCTTGAAAAGTTCTCTCTAATTCTAACAACAGTAGTAGTCCTGTTTATTGTATGGTCAATATAGATATTTGGGTCATTCATATTTCCCCATCTATATTTATTCATTAAGTTGTCATACATTATGTCTTTATCAATTCTTCCTCTTGGACTTGATTTGATAGGCACTAATCTAAATGCAAAACCTTCATTTTGGAAATAATTATCAAGTCCAACAGCATTAGAGCTACCTATAGATGTGAAATATATAGGTCTATCCCAATCGTTAGTACGTAAAAAGTCTAATGTCATCATTTCGTTTTTGACAAGATATCTTCTGTTCAAATCAGCGTCTATTCTTGTGCTTATTAAACCAGCATCTTCGGGTTTTACAGTTTTATTATCAACAACTTTCGCACTGTCAACTATCATATAATATTTATTGCTAGGGTAAATATAATATGTATCATCATTATATTTGTATGTGGCAACATTATCATTAGCGATGAAGTTTAGTAAGCTATCAAGAGAAATAGGTACTTCATCTTTACGAATGTCTCTATATGCATATTGAACTACATCTCTAACAGAAGGTTCATATTTTGGTCTTTCAAAAGTTAGTGGCATAGGTGCTGCATCGTAACTAGCTGCTTTCATTTGATCTATATACCAATCTGATGCGAAATATGGCAAACAACAGACTTTAACATCTGGTCTAACTCCTTCTACTTCTTGAGAATACCAAATTGGGAAAGTGTCATTGTCTCCAAAAGTGAATAGTATAGAGTTAGGTGCGCAAGAAATCAAATAGTTATATGCAAAATCTCTTGCAATATATCTGTTGCTTCTGTCGTGGTCGTCCCAATTTTCTTTAGCCATTATATAAGGAACAGGTAGAGTAATTAAAGTGGCTACAGAGCCTGCAACAACTCCAGGACTAACTTTTTTTAATAGTTCATAAATTCCTAAAACTCCAAGTCCAACCCAAATGGCAAAAGCATAAAACGAACCAGCATAAGCATAATCTCGTTCACGCGGCTGTTCTGGAGTTTGGTTTAGGTAAACTACAATAGCTATTCCTGTTAAAATAAACAATAAAGTAACTATCCACCAGTCTTTTATGTGTTTAAAGAGTTGATAGCCTAAACCAATTAATCCTAAAAGTAGTGGAAGCATATAATATTTATTATTTGCTTTGTTTTCTTTTAGATAGTCGGGCAATTTATCTTGATCGCCGAGCCTATTATTATCTATAAACTTAATTCCAGAAATCCAGTTCCCATGAATTACGTTTCCATGTCCTTGAATGTCGTTTTGTCTTCCTGCAAAATTCCACATAAAATATCGCCAATACATCCAATTTATTTGATAATTTACAAAGAATTTTATGTTATTTAAGAATGTTGGTCTTCGTTGAGTGTTTTTTATTCCTCCAAATTCTTTGTAATATTCAATATGTTTTGGTTCAGGACTATACATTCTTGGGAAAACAGTACAATCGCTTTTTTTGTAAGTAGGTTTTTGTTTGTAACTAACAATTTGATATTCACCATTACGTTTTACATAAACTGGTGTAGTTTTTTCATATTTTTCGAATCTAGCATTGTAATATTCACCATACATTAGTGGACGGTCACCATATTGTTCGCGATTTAGATAATATAGCAAGTTAAAAACATCATCAGGACTGTTTTGATCCATTGGCGGATTTGCATTTGAGCGAATTACAATAATAGCATAGCTAGAATAACCAATCATAACCATAGTAAAAGACAACATGATTAAGTTGAGAATTTCACGTTTTCTTGATGCTAAATATACAATTCCTGCTATGCAGGCTCCAAGTATTAAGATGTTAAGTATAGTGCTGTCGGATATAAATGGTGCTCCTATTAAAATAATAGCTAAACTAGGAAAAATATAATTTAAAGTTTTATTCTTTGAGTATTGTGACGTGTAAATACTTATTCCCAAACTTGCAAAAGCTAAAATAGCCCAAATAATTAAGCCTGTATTATATCCAAATCCTAAACTATTTACAAAAAACAATTCAAATTTAGAAGCTACAATTGCAACTCCAGGGATTATTCCCCACATTAACATTGCAATTATAAAAAGTGAAATTACTGTGGTTATTATAAATCCAAGAGTAGATGGTTTGAATTTTTTATAGTAATAAACAAAAGCAATTGCAGGAAGAGTTAGAAGGTTTAATAAGTGAACGCCAATCGACATTCCCACTAAAAGTGCAATTAATACTATCCATCTATTTTCTTTTATGGGGTCTTTTTCGTCGCTCCATTTTAAAATTGCCCAAAACACTATAGCAGTAAAGAAAGATGAGAAACCGTAAACTTCAGCTTCAACTGCCGAAAACCAGAAAGTATCTGAAAAAGTATATACTAAAGCACCTAATAGACCAGCTCCAAGAATGGCGATAGTTTTTCCAACTGTATAATCTTCATTAGGAGCAATCATTCTTTTTGCAAAATAAACTATAGACCAAAATAAGAACATTATTGTAAATGCAGAAACTATTGCAGTAAATGAGTTGACCATAAGAGCAACTTTATCGGGTCCGCTGGCTAACATTGCAAAAGCTCTCGCAATTAACATAAAAAATGGTGCTCCAGGAGGGTGTCCTACTTGTAGTTTATTAGATGAAGAAATAAATTCACCACAATCCCAAAAGCTAACTGTAGGCTCAATAGTTAATAAATATACTGTTGCAGCAACTAGGAAAGTGAACCAGCCGACTGCATAATCTAGTCGTTTAAATAATTTTTCAGTCATAGTTTATATTTATTTTATGAATTAAAAATAAAAGCGTAAAAATAGTAATTTTATTATAATTGAGAAGTTTATTTTGTTAAAATTATTAAAAAGCTTAATGATACATTTATTTTATAAGATAAACTTTTTTGCATATGGGAAAAGTTTCTTTTATAATGTAAACTTATTTGGAAATAATAATATGTGTTTTTATAGATTTGCTTTTTCTAATATTTTAAAAGTATTTTTATTTTTACATTTCAAAATATTCCCATTTTTTAGTTTGCGTAACTTTACTTTTTCATCAAAATAAATTATTTTGTCATGCTTCATATTTTTAACTATTGTAATTTCATTTATGTTATTTGGAATTTTTATTTCATACTCATTGTTATCTGACATAAATTTAATACGTATAGTAATAAAGTTTAAGCTGTCGTATGGAAATTCAATATCCCATAGTGGGTGGCTAGCAATGTTTGGACGGTAATTAGTTTTGTTATTTAAAGAGTCAAATATTGTTATCTTTGGATAAGGAATTATAGGCTCTCCCCAACGATTTTTCATTTTGAGATAAATTTTGTCAGGATGTTGTTCATTATATGTATAAATTATTGTGTCTTTTAAAGGGGGTGGAGCATAATCAAGTATAAGAAACTGCTTGGTTTCTACAAAACTTCCTCCACCTGCATATTGATTTTGATAGTCTGGTATGTAATATTGTGTAAATCTGCCTTCAATTTCACTACTGTCTTTTTTTATAAATGTGAAATAATTATTATATAGTGAATCACTTCTTTCTGTATATTTAATAAGATATGGATTTGTTGATTGCTTTGGTTTATATGGCTTCATATACATTATTTCGGTAATTAAATATACTGGAGTTTTATGTCTAAAAAATAACAGGTCTTTTGTGCTTTTTCCATTAAAGTTAAAAATGTCCCATTTATATGCTCCCAAATAAATGTATTTAAATTCAACATCTAAAATATAAAAATGAACTTTATCACAATTACAATAGTTTTTAAAGATATTTCCAACAGTTAACTCGTATGATTCAAAAACAGGTGAGTCGTGTGTTATTTCTCTTTTATGAATCGATGGTAACTCAAAAGAATCCCAATTATTTTCTATAACAAAGTCTTTGTCAAGACGCAAACCACTATAATAAGTTTTTGAAATAAATAGGCACTTTTTGCTATAAGGTAAGTAGTTAAAATGTTCATCTATTGGAAGCCAAAAAGTTTCAAAACCACCATGAAACCAAAAATCATAACATACAAGTTCTTCGAACCTAAAACGTTGTATGTCGATTAAAAATATTGGTGTGAAAATTTTACCTTTAAAAATTAAAGTGTCTTGAGATTTTATTAAAGTACTGAAAAAGATAAAAACACATATAAAAAATAATTTTTTCATAAAATAGTCATGTTTTTTCTGTTAAATGTATCGTTTATTGTCAAGTTTCACAAGGTTGTTTATGATAACTTGTATTAATTTGTGGTAAAGATAAAACTTTATTTTTAAACTGCAAAGGATTTTCTTTAAATAATTTCGGATTAATTTTAAA
>Ga0255341_1006003_pt1 | contig 11638 bp, 6 predicted proteins | sample wastewater_treat_8_FD_192418 | JGI IMG/M metagenome (GOLD analysis project Ga0255341, IMG submission 192418) | Wastewater microbial communities from Lulu Island WWTP, Vancouver, Canada - plant12 | ecosystem: Engineered > WWTP > Wastewater > Unclassified | place: Canada: Vancouver, British... | reverse complement strand
CCTCCTGGGAGGCTTTCAGCGCCCGGGTCATTTTATTGAAGGCGCCGGCGAGCCTTCCCAGCTCATCCTCTGATTCCACCGGGACTTCATACATGAGGTCGCCCTGGGCGATCTTTTCAGTGGCGGTGCCCAGGGTGGCAAGCGGCCGGGTGATGCGGGAGGTGACAAACACCACCGTCAGCAGCGCCATGACGATGCCCAGAAGGGCTACGGCAAAGAAGCCGACCACCAGCTCATTTCTTTTGTTGGTAAATGGCGCCGCAAGTATGCCCGCGGAGAGCATGCCGATGACTTCGTCGCGGATGTTCTTTATGGGTTCGTAGACCGCAATGTACTTGGTCTTCGCGAGATGGGTGCCCCCGATAAATGACTGGCCGTTTTCCAGCACCTTCTCGTAGACCTCGCTGGACGTCCTGGTGCCGATGGCCCGCAGCCCCTCGGCGGTCTGCACATTGGTGGAGATTCTGACATCCCACTGGGTGATGGTGGCGGCGCCGATATCCTTCCCCTTGTACTGCATCCCGCTGTAAACGATATCCTTCATTCGGTCAACCAGGGCATAGTCACGATTGAGGAGATGCGCCCCGTAAAGGATCCCCAGCATTTTTTTCTCGGCGGTAAAGACCGGTACGGCCGCCTTGAGCACCATGCCTGAGGTTTCATGGTCCTTCACCCGGGGTTTTTCCTGAGGGGTGGGGACGAAAACCATGAATGCCTTGTCCACCAGTTCCGGCCCCTCCTTGGCCAGTTCCTCCTTTGACATGATCTCCGTCCCGGAAACCATGCGTTTCTCTCTCAGGGCAATGGCCACGATTTCATCGTTGGACTGGTCATCACCGGAAACATACGGTTCCCGCGACCGCAGCAGCACCTTGCCGCTTGCATCGGTCAGGGTAAAGATGTCCAGATGGTTTTCAATGCGTACCCGTTCCAGCTCGCGCCGCAGCCCGCTGATGTCAGTCGCAATCATGCGGTCATTCAGAAAAAAGCGTTCCGCGGTGAAGCGGATGATGGATTCAATGTCCTTCAGACGCTCCTGGTAGACCATCCAGGCTGAATTGAGGTCAATCTGCACCTTGAGCTGCGCCCCCTTGATGACCTCGTTGGCCAGCATTCTGATGCCCACCAGCGAGGAGGCCAGGCCTACGGTAATCACCACAAAAATGAAACTGCAGGCCAGCTTGGATCGTAAGGACAGGTTTTTAAATTGCATGAAAGACATCCTTGCGCGCGAGCGCGCCCGACCGCCGCTTATGGCCGCCCGGTCACTCTATGGCGCCGAATTTGCAAGCCCGGATGCAGCTCCTGCATTTGGTGCAGATCGACCGGTCGATGAATGCGGGCTGCTTCTTTTTCCATTGAATGGCGTGGGCCGGGCAGGCATTGAAGCAGAGCCCGCACATCCTGCAAATATCCTCCTTTACCCGGAAGCGTATCAGCGCCGGACATATCAGTGCGGGACAGCGCTTTTCCCGGATATGTGTCTCATACTCATCTCTGAAATATCTGATGGTGGAAAGAACCGGGTTCGGGGCGGTCTGGCCCAGACCGCAATGCGAGGTCGCTTGTATATGGCGGGCGAGCTTTTCCAGGAAGGCGATGTCGCCGGGTTCACCGGCCCCCCCGGTTATGGCGGTGAGCTTGTCCAGCATTACTTTAAGGCCCTCCCGGCAGGGAGCGCACTTGCCGCATGATTCGTCCACCGAAAATTCGGTAAAAAATTTAGCCGTGTTCACCATGCAGGTTCGCTCATCCATGATAACCACGCCGCCGGATCCCATCATTGAGCCCGCCTGGGTCAGCGAATCGAAGTCGATGGGTGTGTCAAGCAGAGCCTCGGGTATGCATCCCCCGGAAGGGCCTCCCATCTGGGCCGACTTAAAACGGCGTCCGTCGGGGATGCCCCCGCCGATGTCAAACACCAGGGTGCGCAGGGTTGTTCCCATGGGCACCTCGACCAGCCCCACGTTGCTCACCGCCCCGGTCAGGGCGAAGACCTTGGTTCCCTTGCTTCCCGCGGTGCCGATGGAGGCAAACCAGGCGGCGCCCTTGAGTATGATCGCCGGCACGTTGGCGAAGGTTTCCACGTTGTTGAGGTTGGTGGGCAAGCCCCATAGCCCCGCTTCCGCCGAGCGGGGAGGCTTAATGCGGGGCATGCCCCGCCTGCCTTCGAGCGAGTACATCAGGGCGGTTGACTCACCGCAGACAAACGCCCCGGCGCCGGGGTAGACGGTCACGTCAAAATCAAAGCCGCACCCCAGGATGTCACTGCCCAGCAGACCGTGCTCCCGCGCCTGGGCCATGGCGGTTTCCAGGCTTTGGATGGCCAGGGGATACTCCGCGCGCACATAGATGTATCCCTGGTGCGCCCCGATGGCGTATGCCGAAATGGCCATGCCCTCGAGCACGGAGTGGGGATCGGATTCCAGGACGGTACGGTCCATAAAGGCGCCCGGGTCCCCCTCATCGCCGTTGCAGATGGTGTATTTGGGAAAACGGTCGTATTTTCGCACCTCTTCCCACTTGACCCCGGTGGGAAATCCGCCGCCGCCTCGCCCCCTGAGCCCGGACCGTTTTATCTCGTCAATCACCCCTTCCGGGGTCATTTCGTGCAGTGCCTTGGAGAGGGCAAAATAGCCGTCCTGCGCGATATACTCTTCGATGCGCTCCGGGTTGATCCGTCCGCGGTTGCGCATGACGATGAGCCGCTGATCTTTAAAAAACGGAACGTCCTTCATCAGCGGAACCCTGCCGTCTAGCGCCGGCGCGCGGAGCATCAGGCGTTCAAGCGGCCGGCGATTGATGAAGTGCTCTTCAATCAGCAGCGGGATATGCTCCGGCCGGACCGGCCCATAAATGATGCCGTCCGGTTGAACCGCCAGCACCGGGCCCTGGCCGCACAGCCCGTTGCATTCCGCCGGGAACACTTCCACCTCGCCCGCAAGCCCGCGGGCGTCCAGGGCCTCCCCGAGGAGCTGCCGTAACCGCGTCGCGCCGCCGGAAACACATCTCGTTCCCGCGCACACCATGATCTGAAGGCGAGACTCTCCCATCGCGGCCTCCTTGCCGTTTCTATGGTTTACCATCAAACCCCGCATTAATCAATACTTGTGCAAAATGGCTTCAATTTTTTCCGGCTGCAGCATCGTGTGCGCGTCGTCGTCCACAAACATGACCGGGGCGAGGCCGCATGCGCCCACGCAGCGCACCACCTCCAGTGAAAAAGAAAGGTCCCGGGTCGTCTCCCCCACCTTTATGGAGAGGCTTTCTTCCATCTTTTTCACGATGTCGGAAGCGCCTTTCACATAGCAGGCGGTCCCCAGGCAGCAGCGGGCCACATGTCGGCCCCGGGGAACGGTGGTAAAAAAGGCGTAGAAGGTGACCACGCCGTATATGTGGCTCGGGGATATCTTCAGCCCCTTGCCCAGGTAACGCTGCACTTCCATGGGGAGAAAGCCGAACAAAGACTGCGCGTCCTTGAGCGCCGGGATGAGAAAGCCCGGCTTATCGCGGTAGCGCTCAATGATTTGGTCGAGCTTGAGATAATCCCGCTCCTGCAGGCGGGCGACAAACCGCCCGGCCTTTTCGTCGTAGTGCACGCTTTCCATCCGATAGCTCCTGTCACCCGGTCAGGTGTCCTGCGCGGAGGCGGGTTGCGCATCCCGCGGCAGGGTGAAGAAAAAGTCCGCCCACTTGCCCTCATCCGATTCGGCCCAGATCCTCCCGCCGTGTTTTTCGACGATCTCCTTGGTGTTGTATAGACCGAGGCCGGTTCCCACCTGTCTTCCCAGTTCCTTCCTGTCCAGGCGGACGAATTTGTCGAAGATCATTTCCCGCTTGTCGCGGGGGATGCCGTATCCCTCGTTTCTGACATGGAAACGCCAGGTGCCGGCGTCTTCAACATGCCCGATGGTGATGACACCCTCCTCAAACCCGTATTTTATGGCATTGGTGATGAGATTGCTGAAAACGATGCGCATCAGGGTGGGATCGGCATACAGCTCCAGCTCGCGCAGCCCCGCTTCGTTCTCAATGAACAGGCGCATCTTTTTAATGGCCAGGTAGGCGCTTTCGCCTTCAAGCACCGGCCGGATTGCCTCGGTAAAAAGGTTGAAGCGCCTTTTTTCCACCACCAGCTTTCCCGCCTCGATTTTGGAGAGCTGGAGATATTTCATGATCATGTCGTTGAGCATGTTCACGCTGTTGCGCATCTCCAGGAGCGCCTCGCGCTGTCTGGCGGTGGTAAGCGCGCCCAGGGTTTCGTCCTGCAGCATGATCAGATAGCCTTTGAGCACCCCCAACGGTTGCTTGAGCTCGTGGGTGGTGAAACCAAGCAGCTCCAGATATTTGCGATTCAGGTCCTTTAGATCGCTTAAGGTTTGCTTGAGGTGGCGGGACATGTTAACGAAGAGGTGCGCCAGCCGCCCGATTTCGTCCCGGGAGGGGATGTCCAGATCGAGGGGAAAGTTGCCGGCGGCGACTGCCCGGGTGGCGCTGGCCAGCTTCTCGATGGGCTTGCTGATGCTGCGCGCCAGGAAATAGCCGATGACAACGGCGGTGATCACGCCGAGCAGGGCGATGGCACAAAAAAGCAGGATTACCTTGTTGCGCGTGTCGATGAACGGCTGCTCCAGGGTGCCCACATAGAGCATGCCGATGATCGCGCCCCGGGTGTCGACCAGCGGTTCATAGGCGGTTATGTAGTCGGCGTTGACCACGTAATCGCGCCCGATATAGGGCTGGCCGTTTTCCAGTACCTTGGCGTAGACGTCGCCCGAAGCGCGGGTGCCGATGGCCCGCAGGCCGGAGGCGTTTTTAACATTGGTGGATATGCGCACGTCCCACTGGAAAATGGCGGCGGTGCCGGCTTCCTTGCCGTCGTACTGCTCGTCGCGGTAGACGTTGTTCTTGATCCGGTCGACGATTTCATAGTTGCGGTTGAGCAGAATACCGCCATAAAGGACGCCGTGAAGCCGTTCCTCGCGGTCAATGATCGGAACCGCCGCCTTCAGCACCATGCCGCTGGTTTCACTCTCCCGGGGGCGGGGGCGTGAGCGCGGCGTTTCCGCGAAGATCATGAAGGCCTGTTCCGCCAGCCGCTCCCCCTCTCGCGCCAGCCGGTCCTGGGATAGAATTTGCGCACCAGCCACCGCCTCGCCGTTCATCGCCCGGCTCACCATTTCGTCGTTGGATTGATCGTCGCCGGCCTGATAAGGATAGCGTCCCCGCACCAGCACCATGCCCCGCTCGTCGGTTAAGGTGACAAAATCGAGGTGGTTGTCCACGCGCATCTGCTCCAGCAGCTGCTGCAGAAAGAGCCGGTCACGCCTGGCGGAGCCCTCTATGATCTGGCCTCGATTGGCGGTGAAATGCATGAGCAGTGAGACCGTGTCAATTTTTTGCCTGAGCACCATTCGGGCCGAGTTGAGGTTCATGCTTACCGCGACATGGGCGCGCTTCACCACGGTTCGTCCGTACAGACTGATGCCGAGAACCATGGCAACCGAACCGCCGGCGATAACCACGATCAAAAAGCAAAAAACGATCCGGTTTCTGAGCGATAACCCGAATGGCATGTCGGTCTGTTCGGCGCTTACCGGTGCGTCCGGTTCCTGCCGGCTATGCTTTCTCCACGGAAACGCGGGTGAGCGGAGATTCTGCGCTGGTGAGCAGGTTCACCCGCAGCCGGTCACAATAATAGGGTATGAGCACGCTGCCCGGGGGAGTTCGATCGGAGATTTTTGTCACCGCGGTGACCCTGCCCGCTGCCGATGCAATGATTACCCGGTCGCCGGAGGCGATCCGCAGCCGGGCGGCGTCAGACGGGTTCATCTCGGCGCAGTCCTCCGGCGTGACTTCGGTGAGTCCCCCGGCGTGGCGCGATAAGCATCCCGAGTGAAACAGGGAGGGAACGGTGATAAGGGCGAAGGGATGGCCGGGGTCGTCATCATTATCCCCCGGCGTAAATAAGGCCGGCTTGAGCGCCGCCTTTCCCTGCGGGAACCCGTTCTGATAGAGACGGGGGGTGCCCGCTTCATGTTCATGGTTACATGGCCACTGGAGGCCGCCGCTGGGGATGCGCTCCCAGGCAATCCCGCTGTAAAAGGGCACCAGGGCGGCTATCTCCCGCAGTAGCTGCCGCGGATGCTGGAAGCTCATTTCGTAGCCGAGATGGCGGGCGAGGTCGATGATAATTTCGGCATCGCTTTTGCCGCCGCCCGCGGGTTTGAGTGCCGGTTCACACCTCTGCACCCGCCGCTCGGTGCTGGTGATGGTCCCCTCTTTCTCGGGGAGGCTCAGCGCGGGCAACACCACATGGGCCTGAGCGGCGGTTTCCGAGAGAAACAGGTCCTGCACCACCACCAGCTCCGCCTGCTGCAGGGCGCGGAGGGTGCGATTGCCGTCCGGATAGGAACAAAGCGGGTTTTCCCCGACCAGGTAGAGCGCCTTAACCCGACCCTGTTCCGCCCCCCGCAGCAGATCGAGGGCATTGAGGCCGGGGGCGGATGAGAGGCGCGCATTCCAGGCAATTTCAAAGGCCCGCCGTTCCCCCTGATCCCGCACGTCCCGGTAACCGGGCAGATACTCAGGGATCATGCCCATATCCAGCACCCCCTGGGAGTTGCTCTTTTCGGAGAGAAGGTTGACGCCGGCGGATGGCCTTCCGATATTGCCGGTGATCAGGGCAAGCGCGCACGCGGCGCGGGCAATGCCGCTTTCATCTCCCCGCAGTCCGAGCCCGGTGGAAATGAGCAGGGCGGCTTTGGGGGAAGCGGCATATTTGCGTGCCGCGGCGACCAGGAGGTCGGCGCGAACCCCGGTCATGGATTGCACCGCGTCCGGACTGTAGGCGGAAACCGCGCTGCGCAGTTCTTCGCATCCCCGGGTGCGCTGCGCGATGAACATCGGGTCTTCCAGATTTTCTTTGAAAATGACATGCATCAGGCCGTTAAGGAATGCCACCTCGGTTCCCGGGCGGTAGATGATCGCGCAGTGGGCTTTGGCATGAAGCCAGGTTTCGTAGCTATTGGCGGCAATCAGGAAGGCCCGGCTTCGGTTAAGCGCCATGATCACCTCAATCTTAACCATGGGATGGGTTTCCTGGGGATCGCTCCGCACCGCCAGAATCACCTCGGCGTCTCGCAGCTCGGCAATGGAATTGGTCATGGCCGGATAGCCGAGGCATTCCCGGAGTTCCATCAGCCCCTGATAGGGGTATCTGCCGGAGGTATCGACGTTGTTGGTGCCCAGCGCGGCACGGGTGAATTTCTGCAACAGGTAGGCCTCTTCATTGGTGATCCTTCCCGAACCAATCACCCCGACGGCGTCTGCGCCGTGCGTTTCCTTGATGCGGGCAAAGCCCTGGGCGGTCGCCCGCAGCGCCTCGTCCCAGGTGCACGGCGCCAGGCGCCCGTCCTTGCGGATAAGCGGAGTGGAAAGCCGCTCAGCGCTGTGAATATATTCCCAGCCGTATCTCCCCTTGACGCAGAGGTTGCCCTGGTTTGCGCCCGTGGCGTAGTCGGAGGTAATGGTCCTGACCTGGTTATCCTTGATTCCCAGGATGATGGCGCAGCCGCACCCGCAGTAGGGACACAGCGAAGGATATTTTGCGAGTTCCCACTGGCGGGCATGGCGGGAGATGAGCGAGGTGGTAAGCGCGCCGACGGGACAGGTGGATATGCACTGGCCGCAGAATTCGCACTGGAGGTCGCGGTCGAAGTCGGTGCCGATGGTGGTTCTGAAACCTCTGCCGACAAAATCAAGTTCCTTGACCCCCTGAAGCTCTTCGCAGATCCTCACGCAGCGGCCGCACAAAATGCAACGGCGGCTTTCCCGCCTGGCCATGGAACCGATCAGGAGCTTCTCCTTCATCGCGGCGCTAATGCCGGCTTCCGGCTTTTCCAGGCGGTACGGGTTGTCGGTGATGCCGTATTCGTAAACCAGGTCCTGCAGCGCGCAGGCGCCGGCCTGGTCGCAGGTGGGGCATTCCAGGGGGTGATGCAGCAGGATGAGCTGCAGCTGCGTCTTGCGCGCGGCGATGACCCCGGCGGTGGCGGTGAGCACCTCCATCCCGTTGCGGGCCGGGGTGAAGCAGGCGGGCAGCAGTTTTCCCTCGCGGCCCTTCAATTCAACCATGCAGAGACGGCAGGAGCCGAAGGGGGTTAACCGTCTGTCGTGGCAGAGGGAGGGGATTTTTACCCCGACTTTCTCCGCCGCTTCAAGTATGGTGGCTCCCCGGGGAATGGTTACTTCTTTTCCGTCAATGGTCAGGGTTATCATCTGGGTCATGTCGGATCACCGGTTGGGGGAGAAGCGTGCAAGCCAGAACGCCCGCCGGGTGCAGGCGGCAACCGGCGGTTCATCGAGCAATGCGACCGCAAACCGGCGGAGCATGCGTCCCCAATGATTGCATTGCGCTTTAGACATAAAAGCACCACTGAAAAGGGGTTAATCGGGCCGCCGGGCACATCCGCATCTGGCGTGGTGCGGCACGTCTTCGCCCGTCAGCCCTGCTTGACATGAAGTGTATAATGTTTGAGAAAAAATAGCAATCAAAAGGTTGGGCGCGAAGCAACCGGCGCGGTTTTTCATGCGCGCACTGCGTCGCGTCCGGGACGTGCTCATGAGACGTGGTAAAATGATTCGTCGGCCGGATGCCTCCGGGCCACCCCCTCCCGGTACGCGGCGGTTTCCACCGCCTGCGCCACCGCGTCGCTCACCTGCTTGTTGAACACCGAGGGAATGATATAGTTTTCATTCAGCTCCTGCTTGGTCACGATTTGCGCGATGGCCTCCGCCGCGGCAATCTTCATGCTTTCGGAAATTCTGGTGGCGTAGCAGCGGAGCGCCCCCTTAAAGAGCCCGGGGAAGCAGAGGACATTATTGATCTGGTTGGGATAATCGGAGCGGCCGGTTGCCATGATCCTCGCATAGGGCTGCGCCTCCTCCGGCATGATTTCCGGCGTGGGGTTGGCCATGGCAAAGACAATGGGGTCTTTGGCCATCCCCTTGATGTCATCCGCGCAGAGCAGACTGGGCGCCGATACCCCGATAAAAACATCGGCGCCTTTGAGCACCTCGGGCAGGGTGCCCCTGCATCCCTCCGGGTTGGTGTGTTCGGCGTACCATTCCTTTACGCTGTTCATCCCCTCTTTTCTGCCGCGAAAAATGGCGCCGCTCCGGTCGCACCCGATAATGCGGGTAACCCCCACGGCCATGAGGATCTTGCTGCAGGCAACCCCCGCTGCCCCGATGCCGCTGAGCACCACCCGTATATTCTGGCGTTTCTTGCCGACAATTCTCATGGCGTTGATTAATGCCGCCAGCACCACCACGGCCGTGCCGTGCTGGTCATCATGAAAGACCGGGATATCGAGGCGATCAATGAGTTGCCGCTCTATATCAAAGCAGCGGGGGGCGGAAATGTCCTCCAGGTTGATGCCGCCGAAGCCGGGCGAGATGCTGGCAACGATGTCGACGATCCTCTGCGGGTCCTTGGTGTTCACGCAGATGGGAAAGGCGTCGACGCCGCCGAATTCCTTGAAAAGCATGGCCTTGCCCTCCATCACCGGCATGGCCGCCTCCGGGCCGATGTCACCGAGGCCGAGCACGGCGGAGCCGTCGCTCACGACCGCCACGGTGCGCCTTTTAATGGTCAGGTGAAAGGCGCGTGATGGATCTTCCTGGATGGCCCGGCATACCCGGGCAACGCCGGGGGTGTAGGCCATGGAAAGCTTGTCGACCGAATCCAGGGGGATTTTGCTCACCACCTCAATTTTACCGCCGATGTGGGCAAAGAAGGTCCGGTCGGTTACTTCAATGACCCGGATTCCTTCAATGGTGTTGAGGGTGGTGACAATAAGCTTCTCATGCTCGTGGTTCCGCGCGTCTACCGTAATATCGCGAATGGTCTTTTCACGCGTCCGCTTGACAATGTTGACGTCACCGATGATGCCGCCCACATTTCCTATGGCCGTGGCCACCGCCCCCAGCATTCCCGGTTTTCGGTCAATCTCAACCCTGATTAAGGTGCTGTAACTGGGGGTGGGGGAGAGGGTCGTGTCCTCTTTTCTGGCGTGCACGCTGTGGGGCCTGCTGCTCGCAGCCGCCTTGGTCACCACCTTCTCAACGCAACCGAGAAGGGTTGCGGGGTCAATGGGCCGGGTCAGATATTCATCCCAGGCATGCAGTGAAAGCGGGCCTTCGATACCGGCAAGGTTTGCGGGTGCTTTCTCCAGTGACGCCAGGATGATAAGGGGGATCATTGCGCAATCGGCATCGTCGCGCAGATTCCTTGCGGTTTGCGTCCCGTCTTCCCCCGGTATTTCTATGTTCAGAATGATGACGTCAGGGTTCCCCCCCCGGGCCTTTACCAGGCCTTCGGCGGCATGGGTCGCGGTTACCACCCCATAGCCAGCGCCCTCGAGGACGGTTGTCATGATTTTAACGTCATTGGACCGATCATCGATTACAAGCACTTTCCCTTTTTGCTGAGCCATGGAAATCATTTCTCCATCCCGCCGGCAGGTTGTTGATAAACGCCAATCTGATTTTTGGCTAAAAAGCCCATCCCCCCTTGGGCCGTTTCAACCGCCCGTTCGTGTTTCTTGATCGGTTTCAAGCGCGGGCATTGACTGCTACATTGCAAATACGTCCAAGGCAGCTTATGCGTGTTCAGGAAGATTTTTGCATATCTTTTTCCTTAGTTCAATTCAAATAATAGGGATATAAAAAAAGTATAAAATTTTTATTGACAATAACAAGTGTACTCTTATAATACTCCAATCATAGTATTATTATAAGCAAGAAAGAGTGTTTATTGTATTCAAAACCGCTTACAGCGGATCAATCTATAAAAGGAAAACCCATGGCGGATGAAACCAGGGCCGTGATCTTGCCGGCGGAGCTTGTGCGAAGAATTGAGCAAAAGATCGAAAATTCTCATTATTCTTCGGTGGAAAGCTATGTTGAGGATGTCTTAAACGAAGTGCTCAAGGCGGAGGAGATGGAAATCCATCTCAAGCAAAAGGAGCGAATGGAGGAAATCCGGGAGCGGTTAAAGAAGCTTGGTTACCTGGATTGATATCCCCAGGGCCGGCCGGTGCATTGCATCATTGATTGAATGGTTTTGTCGGGGGCGGTACAAGCCCCCATCCCCGTGCGCTGCTGAACCCCTATGGCACCGCATGCGCAGCTAAGTAAGTAAAAAAGCGATGGACGAACGACGTCGGCGCATTCACCAAGGAGAACGGTATGAAAAAAATCAATTTGCTTGCGTCTGTTTTCTGCATCATTGCGCTCTCTGCCTGCACCGGCAAGCAGAAATCGGAAGGCCCCTTGGTCATACGCGCCGGTCATTTTCCTGACATCGTTCATTCCCAGGCCATCGTGGGAAAAGTGAAAGGAACCTTTCAGGAGATACTTGGTCCCGATGTAAAAATCGATTGGAAGCTTTTTAATGCCGGAAATTCCGCCATCGAGGCTCTTTTTGCCGATGAATTGGATCTTTCCTATATCGGACCCAATCCCGCGGTGAACGGCTTCATTAAATCCAATGGGGAGGCCTTAAGAATTGTTTGCGGGGCGGCGAGCGGCGGCGCGGGATTGGTGGTGAGATCAGACAGCGGCATACAATCTC
>Ga0255341_1006001_pt1 | contig 11642 bp, 2 predicted proteins | sample wastewater_treat_8_FD_192418 | JGI IMG/M metagenome (GOLD analysis project Ga0255341, IMG submission 192418) | Wastewater microbial communities from Lulu Island WWTP, Vancouver, Canada - plant12 | ecosystem: Engineered > WWTP > Wastewater > Unclassified | place: Canada: Vancouver, British... | reverse complement strand
CTTTTCCACCTTCTCCAATCGGTAGGCAGAGACGGAAAGACAAATATCTGTGCCAAAGGACTTACCGGAGAAGGTTATGAAGGCCACTATTTCTGGGATACAGAGATGTATATCATACCCGCCTTTTTATATAGTAATCCTGATATAAGCAGGAAGCTGCTTGAATACAGATATGGTACTCTGGATAAGGCAAGAGAAAGGGCAAGGGAAATGTCTCATAAGAAGGGAGCTCTCTTTCCATGGAGGACAATAAACGGGGAGGAGTGCTCAGGATATTTTCCGGCAGGAACTGCACAGTACCATATTAATGCTGCAATTGCCCATGCAATAAAGAACTACATGGAAGCAACGCAGGATGAAGGGTTTCTGCTTAGCTTTGGGGCGGAAATACTCTTTGAAACAGCCAGGCTGTGGGCAGACCTGGGTTATTTTAACGCCGATAAGAATGGCAAGTTCTGCATAAACTGCGTTACAGGGCCTGATGAATATACTGCAATTGTCAACAACAATTTCTACACCAATATTATGGCAAAGGATAATCTTGAATATGCTCATAATACAGCTGTATGGATGAGGGAATACCACAGACCGGAGTATGACAAGCTTGCTGCAGAGATAGGTCTTGAACCGGAAGAGACAGAGCTATGGAAGCTTGCGGCCGACAATATGTATCTGCCATATAGTGAGAAGCATGGAATACATATGCAGGATGATACATTTCTGGATAAAAAGGTATGGGATTTTGAGAATGTACCAAAGGAGAACTATCCTTTACTATTGCATTATCATCCTCTGGTCATATATAGGCATCAGGTGTGCAAACAGGCGGATGTAGTGCTGGCGCTTTTCCTGCTTGGGCATAAGTTCAGCCTGGAGCAGAAAAGGAGGGATTATGAATACTACGAACAGGTCACTACTCATGATTCTTCCCTGTCAGCATGCATATTCAGCATAGTGGCCAATGACATAGGCTATCATGAAGAGGCTTATGACTATTTCATAAAAACAGCAAGAATGGATTTAGACGATTACCAGGGCAACACCCATCATGGAGTTCATACGGCCAATATGGCAGGCAGCTGGATGTGCATAGTGAACGGGTTTGCAGGAATGAGGGTATATGATGATATATTGAGCTTCAAACCTTATATTCATCCGGACTGGAAGTCGTACAGCTTCAAAATAACCTACAGGGGAAGACTGATAAAGCTGACAATAAGCAGCAGTGAGGTCTCTTATGAGCTGCTTGAGGGTAACGAACTGGAGATTACTCACAGGGATAAGAAATATAGACTAAAGGATAGACTAATACTGAAATAGACTATTGAATAAATAGTCTATTTTTATACTCAAAAAACCAGTTGTATTTTTATTGAAAAATAATATATGCCGTGAAAAGGATTTATCAATAAAAATGTAAAATGTTTGGCACAAAATATATAGTATATTATAATTACCATAAGAATATACATATTAAGAGGAGTATGACTATGCATACGATGGATGAACTCTCAAGGGTAATTGCCGGATGTACAAGATGCCGGCTGCACCTGAGTAGGACAAATACTGTTCCGGGTGAAGGGAATCCAAACTCAAGAATTATGTTTGTAGGAGAAGCTCCGGGAGCGGATGAGGATAGGCTGGGAAGACCCTTTGTGGGAAAGGCAGGACAGCTTTTGGACAAAGCTCTGAATGCTTTGGATTTCTATAGGGATAAAAATTTTTATATATGCAATATCTGTAAATGCAGGCCGGAAAATAACCGGACCCCTTCAGATGACGAGGCCGAGGCATGCCTTCCTTATCTTCGCAGGCAGGTTGCAATAGTGAAGCCTCGAATAATAGTGTGCCTGGGAGCTACTTCCGCAAAACACATTATTGATAAAGAAGCAAGAATTACATCAATTAGAGGACAGTGGCTTGAAAGAAAGGGATATCATATAACGGCAACCTTTCATCCTGCAGCTTTATTCAGAGATGAAAGCAAAAAAAGACTTTTTTGGGAAGACCTAAAAAAGATAAAAGAAAAGTATGATGAAATTGTATCTTCTGATTTATAAGGGGATATATATTTAGGAAAGTGTGAAATAATAAGATTGAGGCAAAGCTTAATCGAAAGGACAAAATTAAGGTACATTATCTGATAAATTTGAAGAAATTGCATGTTGAAATTTATCAGATAATGTGATACACTATAATTCCTTCTTCAGGAATGCAGAATGAAGCAGAGAATACAGCCGGGACAGGAAGACGCGAATTACCACGAAAAACCAGCAAAATCAGTATTGACAATAGAAAAGTGGTGTGATAACATAGTAAAGGTCGGCGGCTGATTCGCCGGCAGGATATGAGAAGAATCGCAAGATCTTCCATCAAGGATTTGTACCTTGAAAACTAAACAGTGTAAAATGAATGAAACCAAGAATTCTTTTGAGTTAGGGCAAATGAAAAAGTTAGAATTCGCGAAAGCGAATGATATATTAACTTAAGAGTTTGATCCTGGCTCAGGACGAACGCTGGCGGCGTGCCTAACACATGCAAGTCGAGCGGAGATTTCTTTGGCACTGAGTACTCTAGTAAAGACGCAAAGGAAGCGTCATGAAGAAACAACATAGATGTTAAAAACACTGATAAAAGTTTCTTCATCACGCGTTTTTAAAGTGCCAACACAAAGAGGGAAGGATAAGTAGAGTATTGAGTGCCAAAGAAATCTTAGCGGCGGACGGGTGAGTAACACGTGGGCAACCTGCCTTGAAGTGGGGGATAACACCGGGAAATCGGTGCTAATACCGCATAACATACACAAACTGCATGGTGAGTGTATCAAAGGAGCAATCCGCTTTAAGATGGGCCCGCGGCTGATTAGCTAGTTGGTAAGGTAACGGCTTACCAAGGCGACGATCAGTAGCCGACCTGAGAGGGTGACCGGCCACACTGGAACTGAGACACGGTCCAGACTCCTACGGGAGGCAGCAGTGGGGAATATTGCGCAATGGGGGGAACCCTGACGCAGCAACGCCGCGTGGAGGAAGAAGGTCTTCGGATTGTAAACTCCTGTCTTCTGGGACGAATAATGACGGTACCAGAGGAGGAAGCCACGGCTAACTACGTGCCAGCAGCCGCGGTAATACGTAGGTGGCGAGCGTTGTCCGGAATTACTGGGCGTAAAGGGCGCGTAGGCGGCTTTTTAAGTTAGATGTGAAAACCCGGGGCTTAACTCCGGGCGTGCATTTAAAACTGGAGAGCTTGAGTGCAGGAGAGGTAAGTGGAATTCCTAGTGTAGCGGTGAAATGCGTAGATATTAGGAGGAACACCAGTGGCGAAGGCGACTTACTGGACTGTAACTGACGCTGAGGCGCGAAAGCGTGGGGAGCAAACAGGATTAGATACCCTGGTAGTCCACGCTGTAAACGATGGATACTAGGTGTGGGAGGTATCGACCCCTTCCGTGCCGCAGTTAACGCAATAAGTATCCCGCCTGGGGAGTACGGCCGCAAGGTTGAAACTCAAAGGAATTGACGGGGGCCCGCACAAGCAGCGGAGCATGTGGTTTAATTCGAAGCAACGCGAAGAACCTTACCAGAACTTGACATCGTCTGAATCATCCGTAATGGGAAAAATCCTTCGGGACAGACAGACAGGTGGTGCATGGTTGTCGTCAGCTCGTGTCGTGAGATGTTGGGTTAAGTCCCGCAACGAGCGCAACCCTTATTGCTAGTTGCCATCATTAAGTTGGGCACTCTAGTGAGACTGCCGGAGACAATTCGGAGGAAGGTGGGGATGACGTCAAATCATCATGCCCCTTATGTTCTGGGCTACACACGTGCTACAATGGGTGTAACAACGGGAAGCGAGCTGGTGACAGCAAGCCAACCTCTAAAAAGCACCCTCAGTTCGGATTGCAGGCTGAAACCCGCCTGCATGAAGTTGGAGTTGCTAGTAATCGCGAATCAGCATGTCGCGGTGAATACGTTCCCGGGCCTTGTACACACCGCCCGTCACACCATGGGAGTTGGAAGCACCCGAAGCCGGTGACTTAACCGCAAGGAGAGAGCCGTCGAAGGTGAAGCCAGCGACTGGGGTGAAGTCGTAACAAGGTAGCCGTATCGGAAGGTGCGGCTGGATCACCTCCTTTCTAAGGAGCATCGTAACAGAAAATGTTACGTATCCTAATGGTCGATATCCTCAATAGAGGATAGCAAAACAAAAACCAAGGATTGTCAGAGCCAAGCAGTTCAAGGAAGACGAGACTGAATGAGCGGAGCGTATAAATCATACGTGAGCACATGAAGTCGAAGTCTGACGACGAAATGCGACGGCTATCACAATCCGAAAGATATCTAACAAAGAAGAATGAGGTTCCATTTTACACTGTCTAGTTTTGAAGGATCAAATCCTTCTGAATGTTTTCAGTAAGAAGTTCTATGAACTGTTGCTGTCGCACGCAGCTTGCGCTGAGTGCTCTCACAACAGAGAACTTCTAACTTCAAATCATTCATCTGTACCTTGAAAACTGCACAATACCGTACAAACAAACGCAGGAAATGCTTACTAAGGTAAGACATTTCCGGGGTAACGAAGTATGAAAATACCTAGTTACAACAAGCTGAGAATTCATCAAAGCTAAAGGTAGAAATGTTTTCCTCTAAGAAATTCCATGAACTTATGCTCCATTGCAGCGCTTTCGCGCGGCAACCCGCATAAGGGAATAACTAAGAGAAAAACAAGTCTTAGATCAAGCTAGAAAGAGCATATGGTGGATGCCTTGGCACCAGGAGCCGACGAAGGACGTGATAAGCTGCGATAAGCTGTGGTTAGCCGCAAATAGGCCTTGACCCACAGATTTCCGAATGGGGAAACCCACCAGAAGTAAAGATCTGGTACCATAACATGAATACATAGTGTTATGGAGGGAGACCGGGGGAACTGAAACATCTAAGTACCCCGAGGAGTAGAAAGAAACATCGATTTCCTAAGTAGCGGCGAGCGAAAGGGAAAGAGCCCAAACCAGTGAGGGAAACTTCACCGGGGTTGAGGACCGGCGATAAATATTGGAGCTTTAGCCGAAGAGATCTGGAAAGGTCTATCACAGAAGGTAAAAATCCTGTAGGCGAAAAGGCAAAGATAGGAGCCGGGATCCAGAGTACCACGAGACACGAGAAACCTTGTGGGAAGCAGGGAGGCCCACCTCCCAAGGCTAAATACTACCTGGTGACCGATAGCGCATAGTACCGTGAGGGAAAGGTGAAAAGAACCCCGGGAGGGGAGTGAAATAGAACCTGAAACCGTATGCTTACAATCGGTGGGAGCACTATTCGAAAGAAGTGTGACCGCGTACTTTTTGTAGAACGGACCAGCGAGTTACGTTAGTCAGCGAGGTTAAGGTGTTAAGCACCGGAGCCGAAGCGAAAGCGAGTCTTAATAGGGCGCTAAGTTGGCTGATGTAGACCCGAAACCGGGTGACCTATCCATGGACAGGGTGAAGTTGGAGTAAAATCCAATGGAGGCCCGAACTCACCGTTGTTGAAAAAACGGGGGATGAGCTGTGGATAGCGGAGAAATTCCAATCGAACTCGGAGATAGCTGGTTCTCCCCGAAATAGCTTTAGGGCTAGCCTCAGTATAGAATACCGGAGGTAGAGCACTGAATGGGCTAGGGGCCTTATCGGTTACCGAACCCTATCAAACTCCGAATGCCGGATATTTAATTACTGGGAGTCAGACTGCGAGTGATAAGATCCGTAGTCAAAAGGGAAAGAGCCCAGACCATCAGCTAAGGTCCCCAAGTATAGGCTAAGTGGTAAAGGATGTGTGACTACAGAGACAACCAGGATGTTGGCTTAGAAGCAGCCATTCATTGAAAGAGTGCGTAATAGCTCACTGGTCAAGTGGTCATGCGCCGAAAATTACCGGGGCTAAAGCCTAACACCGAAGCTATGGCTGGTTGTGTTACCACTAGTATTCTTAGGAGAGAAAGGAAGCAAGGTAATTTCACCAAAAGCGACCATAGGAAGTCAATAAGAAGCTTTTGGTCAAATTCACGAAGGGATAAAGACAAACTAAGGATAGCAGTGGTAACACAACCGGGGTAGGGGAGCGTCGTATACAGGCAGAAGCTGTACCGTAAGGAGCAGTGGACAGTATACGAGAGAGAATGCTGGTATAAGTAGCGAAAGTGGAGTGAGAATCTTCACCATCGAAAATCTAAGGTTTCCTGAGGAAGGGTCGTCCGCTCAGGGTAAGTCGGGACCTAAGGAGAGGCGTAAAGCGTATCCGATGGACAATCGGTTGAAATTCCGATACCGCCGAATATCGATTGAAGGAAGCAGTGACACAGGAGGATAGGAAGAGCACGGAGTTGGTATACCGTGTCCAAGCATCGAGGCTGGTCAGTAGGAAAGACCGCTGACCGATAAGGCTGAGGTGTGATGGGGAGCGAAATTAGAGTAGCGAAGAATCCGATTTCACACTGTCAAGAAAAGCTGCTAACGAGATATCAGGTGCCCGTACCGCAAACCGACACAGGTAGATGAGGAGAGAATCCTAAGATGAGCGAGAGAAGCGTTGTTAAGGAACTCGGCAAAATAACCCCGTAACTTCGGGAGAAGGGGTGCCAGGGAAACCTGGCCGCAGATAAATGGCCCAAGCGACTGTTTAGCAAAAACACAGGTCTCTGCTAAATCGAAAGATGACGTATAGGGGCTGACGCCTGCCCGGTGCTGGAAGGTTAAGGGGAAAGCTTAGCGCAAGCGAAGGTTTGAACTTAAGCCCCAGTAAACGGCGGCCGTAACTATAACGGTCCTAAGGTAGCGAAATTCCTTGTCAGGTAAGTTCTGACCCGCACGAATGGCGTAACGACTTGGGCACTGTCTCAACAACGCGCTCGGCGAAATTGTAGCACTAGTGAAGATGCTAGTTACCCGCGATTGGACGGAAAGACCCCGTAGAGCTTCACTGCAGCTTGACATTGGGTTTTGGTATTTCATGTACAGGATAGGTGGGAGACAGAGAAGCAGTAACGCCAGTTACTGTGGAGTCGACGTTGGGATACCACTCTTGAGATACCGGAATTCTAACCAGTGGCCATGGAACTGGTCATGGGACATAGTCAGGTGGGCAGTTTGACTGGGGCGGTCGCCTCCCAAAGAGTAACGGAGGCGTCCAAAGGTTCCCTCAGAATGGTTGGAAATCATTCGGAGAGTGCAAAGGCAGAAGGGAGCCTGACTGCGAGAGAGACAACTCGAGCAGGTACGAAAGTAGGGCTTAGTGATCCGGTGGTACCGAGTGGAAGGGCCATCGCTCAACGGATAAAAGCTACCTCGGGGATAACAGGCTTATCTCCCCCAAGAGTCCACATCGACGGGGAGGTTTGGCACCTCGATGTCGGCTCGTCGCATCCTGGGGCTGAAGTAGGTCCCAAGGGTTGGGCTGTTCGCCCATTAAAGCGGCACGCGAGCTGGGTTCAGAACGTCGTGAGACAGTTCGGTCCCTATCCGTCGCGGGCGTAGGAAATTTGAGGAGATCTGTCCTTAGTACGAGAGGACCGGGATGGACGAACCACTGGTGTATCAGTTGTCCTGCCAAGGGCATGGCTGAGTAGCCAAGTTCGGAACGGATAAGCGCTGAAGGCATCTAAGCGCGAAACCGACTCCAAGATAAGATTTCCCACAGCGTAGGCTGGTAAGACCCCATGTAGACTACATGGTAGATAGGTCGGAGGTGTAAGCACAGCAATGTGTTCAGCTGACCGATACTAATAGGTCGAGGGCTTGATCTAAAAAACGATTTTTCGGTTAGAGGTTCTCTGTTGCGAGAGCACTTTGCGGAAGCAACGTGCGGCAGCAACAGTCATAGAACATCTTAGCGAAAAACGTTTAGCTGAAGTAAATCTTCAGCGGAAAATGCGTGAAAAATGATTAATATCGGTATTGTGCAGTTTTGAAGGTACATGAAAAAAGTACCTGAAGAATAGAATAGAAGAGGATTGATAAAATCAATCCAACCGAGAAGCATCAGAAGCGAGCAGTTCAAGGAAGACAAGTCTGAATGAGCGGAGCGTATAGAGACATACGTGAGCACATGAAGACGCAGGCTGACGACGAAATGCGAAGCTTATGGTGATTCGGAAGATCTGGTGGCAATGACGGAGAGGCCACACCTGTTCCCATCCCGAACACAGAAGTTAAGCTCTCCAGTGTCGATGGTACTTGGACCGAAGGGTCCCGGGAGAGTAGATCGCCGCCAGGTAAAATAAAAAAACAACAGTTTTCGCTGTTGTTTTTTATTTTACCTGTTGGCAATGAAGCAAAGCTTCGCTGATTACGATATATTGTGGGACAGCAAATCTCTGGTTAGTTTATTGCTCTTTTATGCATTGAATGTTAAATATTCTCCAAATTTCTCTCAATTTGTGATAAAATTAAAAAATAGCAATTGTATTTTTATAACAAGATTTCAATTACTAACCATTGTAGAAGCAGGAGATATCTTTTCTAATCGTTATAATTTTAGAATTGTTTTGGAGGAAGGAGGATTTCAGATGCAGTTCATTAATGAGCAGTATAAGGTTGTCGGAGAAAAGAGCACCGATGCGTACGGTACAACCTATATAGTAGAAGATATACAAAAGGATGGCCTTCTTAAGCATTTGAGAATCATAAACCTTCAAAATGAGACCAGGGACTTCATAAACTATATGAAAAACAATTTTAATAATTATTCCAAATATTATCATCCATATCTGATAGATTTTCATTTTTTTAACAGAATCAGACTTATTGATTATAAACAAACTGTTTTAAATCACTATTACTATACCTATGATTACTTTGAAGGGATAAATTTATTTGACTACTGCAGAGGGAAAGACTTCGATTCGATTCTGGATCTGGCGGCAGAACTGTGTGAGGCTGTTAAATTCTTGCATCTGAGAGGTTTTTTGCTTTGCAGAATTGACAATAATGATCTTCAGGTAGTCCGCGATGAAGAAAAAAACCACTTAAAGATATTGGCATTGCCATATCCCCGAGAAACCAGCAGCAGGATAATAATAAACAAAATGAATACATGTTTTGCAGCACCGGAGGTACATAAGGATGCAAGTTATTCAGTCCTGACAGATGTTTATATTATTGGTTCGGTTATTTCCTGTATGCTCAAGGCATCTAATCATTTTGAGGAAAAATCTGAGGACAACCACGGGCTTATTATGGATATAATAAAAAAATGTATGGCTGAAAAGCCCGAAGACAGGTTTCAAACCATAGACCAAATTATTGCAGGTATGAACAATTGCTTTGGAAAAGAGTACAGGATAATAAATAAACAGTATATTCAGGCAATGCCTCAATACAGATTAAATCCATCAGCAAGGCATCGTATCATTGACAGGATATTAAACAATGCAAAAGAACATTTTTTTATCAACCGGCCTAATAAGGTTTCTTTGGTGGTGGGGCTCGAAGGCACAGGAAAAGATAATTTTTTGGAAACTTTGAGCATTATAGCGCAGCACGAGGGCTTCGTATCAGTAAAAACGGTTCTCAATGAATCGGACGTATTAAGATTCAGTGTTGCAGAAACCTTTCTGAGAGGGATAATTAAATATTCAGATAAAGAAATTATCGATAAGTATATCGGGATTGTAAATAGTGTAATGTCTAAGATTTCCAAATTTAAATCAATACCGCCGAAAGCAGAGGATGAATATTTCGAGAAGGAAAGTAAGGAAAAGTTCATAAAGAGGCTAAGCAGTTTTATAGAGGAAGCTTCAAAGAAGTTTCATTGCATTTTTATTATTGAAAACTTTCAGTGGATTGATGAGGATTCATTGAGCCTGATTGATGAAATGTTAAAGAGCCGGAATAATTCAAGAACTTATATTGTACTTGCCACAGACAAGGAGACCTATTCCCAAGACAACAAATTAAAGGAATACTGCAGAAATCTTAAAAGAATGAACTTAATGAGTAATACCATTGTGCTTAGGAACTTCAACTTTGATGAGACAGTCGAATTTATAAAGCTTATTCTGAGCTTGGATAAGGTGCCCTATGAATTTGCAAAAATTATTTATAACAAGACAAAAGGAAGTCCGGATTATATATACGATATTATATATATGCTTTTTTCTAACAACAATATATATGTTGACGACGAAGGCTGCTGGGTGTTTGATAAGGTAAACCATGAATCGTTGAACATTCCCAATGCTGAGGATATGGACATTTTGAACAATGTTTACAGGCTGGACTCCAATTATCAGGATATTCTTAAGGCGGTATCCATTTTTGATACTGCGGTTTCAGCAGATATTGTAGAGGGCTTTGTCGAGGTTAAAGGTGAAAGATTAGTCAGTCAGCTGAATTATCTATCATATATAAGCATTTTTATAAGAAAACAGAATGACTGGGGGATATCCTACAGCTTTAGTTCATTAAAATTGAAAGAATCGATATATGAAAGCATACCGAAGGAATTGAGACGAAAATACCATGAAAAAGCTTCTTATATATTGAAAAGCAAGCTCAGCCGCGAAAACATAAAAGGTGAAGATGAACTGATACGCCAAATGCTAAGAGCCAATTGGCATCTTGAAGTAAAGGAATATATTTTTGACTCTGTCAGGAAGACGATGGAAAACAACTCAATATATCAGACAATACAATACCTCGAACATGCTAATGAATTGCTGTCCAAGGAAAATGCCGCAGATGAGAGAATATCGGTTTGCAGTAGATTGGGAGAGTTATATGAACTTATAGGTGAGTATTCAAAGGCTGTTTATTGCTTCAACATTGTGGAGGATATAGCCGCGAAGGAAGGAAATAATTACTTGCTTGCAGATGTATATATAAGAAAATACTCACTGTTGTACAAATTGGATGATAGGAAGGCTTCATTAAAGTATCTTGCTTATGCCAAGAACCTTCTGAGAACTATTGATTATAAAGCGGGCATGTGCGAACACATAATTGTAATGAACAGAATGATGTTTCATAAAAGGAAATTCAGCAGTTACATAAGGATATTGGAAAGTGCCTTAAAAGAAATCGATAAAGAGGAATACAAGTTCATATATGCAAGGATGCTTGGCATTTATGGCAGGCTCAAGGCTTATAAGGGCGAATATGACGAAGGCCTTATCGTATTGGAAAAAAGTATACAGATTCTTGAAAGTATGGGTAATTACATAAAAATGTTGTATCCGTTGAATTCAATCGGAACAATATATTATAACCATTACACCGATATACAAAAGGCCAGGGAGTATTTTGAAAGGTGTTTAAGCATAAGTCAGAGATTAGGGAATGTGTATTATGAGAGCTTAAGCTATAATAATATCGCCGATCAGTATAGAATAGAAGACAAGTATTCCACAGCACTGCAATTTTATCAGAATTCTCTTACGAAAGCTATGCAGATAAAGGATAAGTATATGAGATCTATAATAAATCTTAATATGTCCCTGGCAAATATCGGAATAGAGGATTACAAAAAGGTTCTTCTTACCCTTGGCGAAATGGAAAAAGAGATAATGAACTCCAAATATTCGGGAGACATTATGGACTATTTCTATCAATGCCGGGCAGAATTCCTGTATGCCATGGGAGAATATGAAAGAGCAGCGGAATATGCACAGAA
>Ga0255341_1005997_pt1 | contig 11647 bp, 9 predicted proteins | sample wastewater_treat_8_FD_192418 | JGI IMG/M metagenome (GOLD analysis project Ga0255341, IMG submission 192418) | Wastewater microbial communities from Lulu Island WWTP, Vancouver, Canada - plant12 | ecosystem: Engineered > WWTP > Wastewater > Unclassified | place: Canada: Vancouver, British... | reverse complement strand
GTTACCTCTTGCGGGAATCAATACGATGCAGCTGGCGTATATCCAGCGAAATATGCAGTTTAAAAAGTTTTTTTTTGCCACGGTTGGAGGAACCGTGATATCAGCAGTTGTCGGTATTACTATGGCATATCAGGGTTTTGGCATCTGGGCGCTCGTTACCCAATACTTAGTAAATACTACAATAAATACTGCTGTTCTATTTTGTGTTGACGGATGGCGCCCTCGCCTCATGTTTTCGCTTGCTAGAATTAAACAGATGTTTGGTTTCGCTTTTAATGTGCTGCTAACACAGTTTGTCTTTACATTGGAGAGCGATATCCGGGACTTGATTATTGGCAAAAAATTTGGTTCTACCGACCTGGCATTTTTTAGTTACGGGAAAAAGTTTCCCATGTTAATTGTAACTAACCTAAACTCCTCCTTGACAAAGGTACTATTGCCTGCGTTTTCAGGATATCAGGACGACAGAGAGCGGATTCGGCACATGCTGGAGCGGTATATTGGATTATCTACCTTTATTCTGTGCCCTCTACTCATCGGGATGATGGCTGTATCTCGGTCACTGGTGTCCGTTCTACTGACGGACAAATGGCTTGATTGCATCCCCTTTATGCAAATATATTGTATAGTTTACCTGACAAGACCTTTTGAAAGTGCCTGCCATCAGGCGATACTTGCAATAGGGGATAGCGATGCGGTTTTACGCATTATTCTGATTGTTAACATCATATCGCTTATCGGTGTTCTTTTGGCGGTATTCTACTTTAGAAGTGTGCTACTGATTGCATGGATAAGCGTATTAACTACACTCATAAGCACAGTGTGCTTTATGTGGCGTGTTTCAAACGCGTTTAAATTTAAGGTAATCGATCAGTTTAAGGCAATGCTTCCAGCTCTAAGTCTAAGCGTAGCAATGGGATTAATGGTATACACTATTCAATTCATAGGTTTTAATAATGTACTTACGCTTTTTATTCAAGTTTTGCTTGGTGCTACTGTTTATATTGTGGGCGCAATGATATTTCGTTTTGACAGTCTGCAGTATTTTTTAAGTATGGTTAAAAAGTCTTATGGGAAGTGAAACACCGTAAAAGTTTAAGCTATTTCAGCATATTGATAGGATGTGGTGGAATTGAAGAAGTTTAGGATTTTATTTATAACTGATAAGTTAGTGTACGGCGGGGCTGAAAAAATAATTACATTTCTTGCGAATAGCCTAAGTCAGAATGGATATGAAATTGTAATTTATACTTATGAAGGAAAGTATAAAGATAAGTTATCAAATTATGTATTAGAAAACAAAATACAATTCATACCTGAAGAAAAGATACAAACTAACAAGTATTCACGGCGTTTGATCCAAGCTTTTCAAGTTACAGCAAGAATTAAATCAATTAATCCAGATTTAGTTATTTCATTTAAAACAAATCAAAACGTTTTCTCTGTCGTAGGAACTAGATTTACAAATATTCCAGTTGTAATTTCTGAACGTGGTGATCCATACGTAAATAAAGGCTTAACAGAAAAGATAAAGTATTTTTTTTATAGATTTGCTGATGGAATAGTATTTCAAACCGATGGTGCAAGGGATTTTTTTAATGATAGCATTAAAAGAAAAAGCACTATTATACCTAATCCAGTTACATTTCAACAGGCAAGAATATTGCCTTATAGCAAAAGGGATAATAAGATAGCTTTTGTAGGCAGATTTGAGATTAAACAAAAAAGACAGGATATTATGGTAAAGGCTTTTAAAAAGGTTCAAACTGTACACAAAGAAATGAAGCTTGTTTTTTACGGAGATGGACCAGACATGCCGATAGTAAAGAATATGGTTGAAAGGAATGGCTTAAATGAAAATATAATTTTTGCTGGTAAAGTAGATAATGTGCAAGAGCTTATTTCAAAAGCAAAAATGTTTGTTTTAACATCGGATTATGAGGGAATTCCAAATGCGCTTATAGAGGCTATGTCTGCTGGATTGCCAGTTATATCTACAGATTGTAGTCCAGGTGGTGCTAGACTACTAATTCAAAATAAAAAAAATGGAATACTAGTTCCTAAAGGAGATGTTGATAGTGTTGCAGAAGCAATTCTGTTTATCCATGATAACCCTGAAATTGCTGACTGCTATGGTAAAGAAGCACAAGAGATAGTAGAAATATATTCGCCAAATAAGATAATCGAAAAGTGGGATGATTTTATTCAAGAGGTTGTATTGCGTAAATAGTGTGAATATTGGGACGTTAGATTCCCAACAACTAGGGTGAGGTCGTTTTTTTCTGGACTCCATCATAATGCAAATACAGAGCTTTGCCTACGCTCCGATGGGCTCATTCCACCGAGGGATAGTTTTTTTCTTTGGGCTCCTCGTTAAATTTCATGGGATTCAGCAAGAAAAGGGCTAGTTTTTATCAGGTGGAAACCCTGGTTAGAAAAAGGCAAAATTCCTCATCCGTAGCGAGTCGTGGACGATGAGTATCAATGCCCATGGTTAGCGTTGATAGGTAGGCAGCAGGCGTGAATGTGACCGAGTACCGTAGTACTTAAAAATCAAAAGGTTGACAGTGTTCTATAGGTGGAAAACCACAATAAATCAGTTAAGATACGGGTTTAATTAGAACATGATCCAAATACTGTGATTACATCCATTGCTCATAACATCAACGAAGAAATGCCCCTTCTGTGGCATCAGGAGCTGAAAGCTAACAAAGCAAGTGGGAGTGATAGAGCATCTAAAGCACAGCATGAGGAATAATTGGAAAACCAGGTGCTGAATTTAGAAGAACGCCTTAAACGAAAAGCGGATTATCCTAAACCAGTGCAAAAAGTTTAAAAGCAGGGCGATGGATGCCCATGAATACAGGAGCAAGATTAGGTTCTATCCTTTCACCCATTGCGGGTCATTATCGCTATTACGGTATTTTGGACAATTCCCATATATTGAATCGGTATTGCTATGAAACCAAGAAGCTTTTAGTCAAGTTGTGGAATTGAAGAAGCCAGAAGCAAAAATTGCGATATGATCAATTCAAACAGTATCTGGAGCACTTTCCACTACTAAGACTAATGATCTACTTCAATGTATATGTACGAGAATAATGCAGTGAATCTCAGAGTACTGCTATGAAGAGCTATGGGCTTTAATTAGGCGTCCAATTATCTCTAAAGAAGCAGAATCTCGCAAAAAGATCGTCTACTTAACTAAACCAAGTTATACATCATTCTGTTAATGGAATCATTGAATATGAATAATGTCAATCTTTTAGTCATTTTTTATCACCTTTATAATGAAGGTACTTTACTTAAGAAAAGAGGAGATCATTATGATGCAGAGTGCTGAAACCTTATTATTTCAAGCAGCCTTGGGTGTACTGCTATCTTTATCCCTGGTTCCCTCGAGTTCAATTCACGGAGTATGGGATTATAGAAGCTAATACTCTAAACTCATCCATACTGAGGCTTTGCCTTGTTCTTTGAATCTCTGAGTCAATCACAAAAGATCGAATTCAAGCTTTGGGAAGTACTCAAAGGAAGTCGTTTTTTATGATTGAAACAAAATCATGTTCTACTCTTTTTGTTTGAAAGGGTTCTTGGGTAAAAATCAGAACTCTGGAACAGATAAATAAAGTAGCTGCTACCATCGAATGCTACTGCAACTGAGTTATCATTAGGTTTGAGTCTCGGATCAGCTATGTCATTTTCGAAGGGACTAATAGTCTTATCCAAGTTATAAACCGTAAAGCTCGAGGATATCGTTCCGCTGAGAACTTGATTACGATGATTTATCTTCCTGCAGGAAAGATTGCCTTCATTATATTCTGGGGAAGGAACCCACATGAAACAGAGAAGAACCAATTTTTCATTAGAGTTCAAATTTCCGCTGGTTTTGAAGGATATTTTGCTGTTAATAATGTTTCTTGCTATACGGGAGTTGTAATTTTTTTATTTAAGGTGGTTGGTTTTATGGAATATGTAGTTTCTGTTATTGGTCTAGGTTATGTAGGGCTTCCTTTAGCGTATGCTTTATCGAAAAGATACTCTGTAGTTGGGCTTGATATAAATCCCTCCAAAATTGATAAGTACAAGCAAGGAATTGATGTTACCGGTGAAGTTGGTAATGAAAAATTAGCAAATTGTTCAATTGATTTCACGTCAGATCCTAGTAAGTTAAAATATGCAGATTTTCACATCATTGCCGTACCTACTCCAGTGGGCAAAAATAATTTACCTAACTTAGACCCTGTAATAAGTGCTAGCAAACTTGTTGGTAAAAACTTGAAGAAAGGGTCTATTGTAGTCTATGAATCTACAGTTTATCCTGGGGTCACCGAAGAACTATGTGCTCCTGTTCTTGAAAAAGAATCTGGTTTAAAATGTGGCATCGATTTTAAGATAGGATATTCTCCAGAGAGAATTAACCCTGGGGATAAGGTGCATACGGTAAATAAAATTGTAAAAGTTGTTTCTGGAATGGACCAGGATTCATTAGAGCAGATTGCTGAAGTTTATGAGTCTGTAATTGAAGCTGGAGTATATAGAGCTTCCTCTATTAAAGTAGCTGAAGCTGCAAAAGTAATTGAAAACAGCCAAAGAGATATCAATATTGCTTTTATTAATGAACTTTCCATTATTTTTCATAAAATGGGAATCGATACTTTAGAGGTATTGAAAGCAGCTTCGACTAAATGGAATTTTTTGCAGTTTTATCCTGGTTTAGTCGGAGGGCATTGTATTGGAGTAGATCCCTATTATTTAACTTATCGAGCTCAAGAGTTGGGCTATCATCCCGAAGTGATATTAGCAGGCAGAAGAATTAATGACAACATGGGAAAATATGTAGCTGAAAATACAATTAAGATGATGATCAAGGCAGATCGACCCATAAAACATTCCAAGGTATTGATTATGGGCTTAACTTTTAAAGAAAATATTGCTGACATTCGAAACTCAAAAGTGGTAGATATTATTCATGAGCTTCAAGAGTATGGGGTTGAGGTGTTTATTGACGACCCTAAAGCTGATTGCAAAGAAGTGAACGAAGAGTATGGCTTGGAGCTTAGTTGTGCAAAAGATGTAAGCAATGTTGATGCTATTGTGTTTGCAGTTCCCCATGAGGAGTATTTATCCTTAAAAATTGAAGATTTAAAAACAAAATATAGCAACACTCACCCTGTTTTAATAGATGTTAAAGGAATTTTCGATATAGTAGAAGCTGATAAGCTTGGTTTTCTCTATTGGAGATTATAATGCAAAGTAAGTTTAAAGAGCTGGATTGCAGAAAAACTTATTTAGTTACGGGTGCTGCAGGTTTTATTGGATTTAGCCTATGCAAGTATTTATTGGAAAAGAAATGTAAAGTGATTGGTACAGATAATTTAAATGAGTACTATGATGTGAATTTAAAAAAAGCACGCTTAGAAATACTTGAAAAGTACGATTCATATAAGTTTGCATTTGCGCATTTGGAAGATAAAGAAGCATTAGGAAGAATATTTAATGAAAATGAAATTGATATTGTTGTAAATTTAGGCGCACAGGCTGGTGTCCGTTATAGCATTTCCAATCCTGAAGTGTATATTCAATCGAATTTAGCTGGGTTTATAAATATTTTGGAGCTATGTAGGCATAGAAAGATTGAGCACTTAGTTTATGCTTCTTCTAGTTCCGTTTACGGCATGAATACTGAAATGCCTTTTTCTGTTCATCATAATGTAGATCATCCCATAAGCCTTTATGCTGCTACAAAAAAGTCTAATGAGTTAATGGCCCATACCTATAGCCATTTGTATGGTTTGCCTACCACAGGGTTAAGGTTTTTTACGGTTTATGGACCCTGGGGAAGACCTGACATGGCTTTGTTTCTTTTTACAAAAGCTATCCTTAATGAAGAGCCTATTAATGTGTTTAATCATGGAAAGATGAAGCGAGATTTTACCTTTGTTGATGACATTGTTGAAGGTATTGCTCGATTGTTGAATAATCCTCCAAGGCGAGATCAAGCTTGGGATAAATCAAAGGCCGACCCTGGGACGAGTAGTGCACCGTATAGAGTATACAACATAGGGAACAACCAACCTGTGGAGCTAATGGATTTCATTGAAACATTAGAAGAAGCTTTGAGAAAAAAAGCCGTTAAGAACTTTATGCCTCTGCAAGATGGCGATGTTCCGATAACCTATGCAAATGTGGATGATTTGATGAGAGACGTTGGTTTTAAACCCAATACACCCATAAAGGTTGGGATTGAAAGATTTGTTAAGTGGTATAGAGAGTATTATGGGGTGTAGAAAAAGGGTTTCATACACATATTGAAGGAGCTCAATATTTTGAAAATCACTATAGCTGGAACTGGTTATGTAGGATTATCTAATGCTATTTTGTTGGCACAGCACAATGAAGTGGTAGCTTTGGATATCATTCAAGAAAAAGTTGATATGATTAATGGACGAAAGTCGCCCATTATTGATAGCGAGATTGAAAACTACTTGTCAAGCAACGAGCTTAATTTAACTGCAACCACAGATAATTATTTAGCATATAGTGACGCTGATTTTGTAATCATATCCACCCCAACGAATTATGATCCTGAGAAGAATTATTTCAACACTCGAACTGTAGAAGCAGTAATTGCTAATGTATTAACTATCAATCCTAATGCAGTGATGATCATAAAGTCCACTGTACCTGTGGGATATACTGCGTCGATTAAAGAGAAATTTGAAACAGATAATATTATATTTTCACCTGAATTTTTAAGAGAAGGGAAAGCATTATACGACAATCTTTATCCATCACGCATAGTAGTAGGAGAGCAATCTGAGAGGGCTAGAGTATTTGCTAACCTTTTATTTGAGGGTGCAATAAAGAAAGATATTCCTATTTTGTTTACCAATTCTACTGAAGCAGAAGCTATTAAACTATTTGCTAATACCTATCTTGCTATGAGAGTGGCTTTTTTTAATGAACTCGATTCCTATGGAGAAATTAGAGGGCTTGATACTCAGCAGATTATTGAAGGAGTATGTTTGGATACGCGAATAGGTATGCATTATAATAATCCTTCCTTTGGATATGGAGGGTACTGCTTACCTAAAGATACCAAGCAATTACTTGCTAACTATGAAGATGTGCCCCAGAATATTATGTCAGCTATAGTGGATGCCAACAGAACCAGAAAAGATCACATTGCTAACATGATCATAAGCAGACAACCAAAGGTAGTAGGTGTTTACAGATTAACTATGAAAATGGATTCGGATAATTTTAGGCAGTCTGCTATTCAAGGGGTTATGAAAAGAATAAAGGGTAAAGGCGTTGAGGTGGTTGTTTATGAGCCTTCACTTAAGCAGGAAGAATTCTATAATTCCAGAGTTATTGATAACTTAGAAGAATTTAAGAAAATATCTGATGTAATCGTTGCTAATAGACTTTCTGATGATTTAAAGGATGTTGCAGACAAGGTTTATACGAGGGATTTGTTTAGTAGGGACTAACAGTTTTTTAGAACTGCTATCGAAAGAAGGAGCTTATTAAGATGAATATCCTAGTTACTGGTGGATGTGGATTTATTGGCTCCCATTGTTGTATTTCTTTGTTGGCCAAAGCCTATTCAGCTATCATTGCCGATAATTTATCCAACAGCAAGGCTCAAGTTATTGATCAGATTCAAGCGATAACCAATAAGCAAGTTCCTTTTTATCAAATTGATGTAACTGATAGTGATTTAGTTGACAGTCTATTTTCTGAAAATCACATTGATGGAGTGATTCATTTTGCGGGTCTCAAAGCAGTTGGTGAATCAGTAGAGGATCCTTTACGTTATTATTTGAACAATACCGTAAGCACTATGGTTTTAGCTAAAGCATGTGTTAAATATGGTGTAAAAAAGTTTATTTTTAGCTCATCCGCAACGGTCTACGGTGAGAATACCGTGCCATTCGTAGAAACTATGCCTTTGATGCCTACTTCCAACCCTTACGGTGAAACCAAAAGTATTTCTGAGCGTATTTTAACTGACACTGCTAAAGCAAACCCTGATTTTATGGTAGTAAATCTTCGTTATTTTAATCCTGTGGGGGCACACGAGAGTGGTTTGATAGGAGAAGCACCTTTAGGAACACCCAATAACTTGATGCCCTATATTACTCAAGTAGCTAAAAAAAAACGAGATAAGCTTAGAGTCTTTGGAGATGATTACTCTACTCCTGATGGAACTGGAGTAAGGGATTATATCCATGTGATGGACTTAGCTGAAGGGCATGTGGCAGCATTGGAAAACATGAAAAGTGGAGCTCATGTGTATAACCTCGGAACAGGGCAAGGGGTCAGTGTAATGGAGTTGATAACGGCTTTTGAGAGAGTTAATGAAGTAAGGATTCCTTATGAAATTGTTCCACGCCGACCAGGAGATATTGCAGTATCCTATGCTGATCCATCGAAAGCTAATAGAGAGTTGGGCTGGAAAGCTACCCGAAGCTTGGAAGATATGTGCCGAGATGCTTGGCGTTTTGAGAAGAATTATAAGGACGATGAATTATGAAAATCCTCATCACTGGAGCTAATGGCTTCGTAGGTCAAAATTTGAAGTTGGGAGTCTGTAAATAATTTTGTGTAAACCTCCTATACTAGTTTTATTCACAGTAGGAGGAAATAATTGGAGAATGTAAAAGTAACAAAAGAGGATGTTCAGAAGTTGATTGAAACCTATAACATTAAGAATGTAGGAGACATTCAGGAAGCTATCAAAGACCTGTTCGGCAAGACCATGCAGAATATGTTGGAAGCAGAGCTTGAAACCAGTTTGGGATATGCCAAACATGATTATGCCAATAAGGATACCGACAATTCCCGCAACGGGTACTCTCCGAAAACTGTCCAGACAGAACACGGACCTGTTCAGCTTCAAATACCCAGAGACCGACTGGGTCGATTTGAACCGGTTTTGATCAAGAAACACCAGCGGGATTGTTCTTCCCTTGAGGAGAACGTCATTTCGATGTATGGATGCGGATTGAGTACCCGGGATATCGCGGAACAATTGAAAAGCTTGTACGGAGCAGAGCTCTCTGCTGAAAAAATTTCTCAGATCACTGATAGTATCCTTCCCTCGATCATGGAATGGCGTAATCGATCTTTGGATCGTTGGTATCCGGTGATCTTTATTGATGGATTGGTTTTTAAATTGAATGAGAACCGGTCTGTTCAGAAACGTTCTCTTTACCTGATGATTGGCATTAATGCCGAAGGAATGAAAGAGATCTTGGGTATGTGGCTGGAACCCAGTGAGAATGCCAAAGGCTGGCTGGACATCCTGAATGATATTCATAACCGGGGCGTGGAAAGAGTCTGCTTTATCTGTGCCGATGGGTTGCCGGGTCTCGATAAAGCGATTCAAGCTGTGTTTCCAAAGACCAAACTGCAACGCTGTATCGTACATCAGGTTCGTAATACGCTTCGCTTTGTCAGCTATAAAGACAGAAAACCAATGGCAAGAGACATGAAAACTATCTATCAGGCTTCTACCATCGAGATAGCAGAAGCGAACCTGGGGGCTTTTCAGGATAAATGGGGCAATAAGTATCCCAACAGTGTCAGAAGCTGGTTTGAGAACTGGGAACACCTCTCTACCTTCTTTGCCTATCCCAAGGAAATGAGAACATTGCTCTACACCACCAATCCGATAGAATCATTAAACCGGCAGATCCGGAAGATCACCAAAACCAAAGGCCATTTCCCGAATGAAAATGCCCTGTATAAAATAGTATACCTGGGGCTAGAGAATGCCAGCAAACGTTGGTTAGTGAGATTATTGCATTGGGACCAGATCATGGCACAGTTAGTCATCTATTTTGAAGATTTGAAAGAGTATGGCGTATAATGATGGAAAGAGAGGAGTTTACACAAAATTATTTACAGACTCGGTAGACTGGCTTCCAGTACCCACTTGGTTGACAGCATCACCCAATCCATCTGGACCTATGCCTGGGGTCTCCATGGACTTGAAAAAGCCACCAAGACAGTGAATGGACAAACTGCCCTGACCCAGGATTTCACCACCGATCCCCAAGGCAGGATACTCTCCATGACCTACTCTACCCCCGGAGAAGGTTATGATGGGGAGCTCTACTTCCATTACGACCATTATGGGAACACGACACTGCTGACGGATACCGATGGGGATCCTGTCGCTTCCTTCCAGTATGACCTCCACAGCGGAAAAATGATCAATGAGTGGAATGAGAACAATCTGGAAGTAGTAAATTATAAAAGTAAATATAACATAATATGTTTTAATATTAATATTGTTTTAATGATAATTACTCAAACAAATTGTGCTGGAACGTATTACAATATAGTATCCAACAATTATAGAATAAAATTTGATAATATTGTGGCTTTTATAAGTACATGTGACGATGAGCCTGTTCAAAAAAATTGTTGGTGCTATTATGCATCTTACGATCATGAAGGGAACGTAAGAGATTCGGCTTCGTTAATTTTTTCAGAAACAGATTTAGAAGGTGATCATCTTAAACAAATATACAAAAATGATTTAAAACAGCATGGATTTACAGATCAAGAAATTACAGATATTGAAAATGCAACTTCGAAATGTTCAAAGAAAAATGGTTATTTGCAATGTATAACTATGCAAGATAGGGAGAATTTTCCTAATTGTTGTCTCAATTGTACATGTCATCCCAATGATTCGACAAAAGACAAGCAAGACATTGGTAAAAGTATCATTTGTGAAGGAAAATCTCCAAAGGAGAGTGGGTGGTAAGCATGTATAAATCATTTATAGCTATATTGAATATAATGATATTGATCGGGTCTACATTGTTTATCAATACTTCTCAGGCAGTCGCTAAACAGCTTTTTGTTTCGACTAATTATATCAATTTTGACAGGTGCTTGAGTAATGATATACCAACTATATTTTTTTCAGTTTACAATCAAAACGATGAACCAATAACCGTTGAATTATCAGCATCAGAAGATTGGATATTACTCTCACCAAAGCGATTTGAAGCGAAAATGAAGCGTGTCGAAGTATCTATAAATGGTTCCATGCTTGATACCGACAACGGACCGTATATTGGCTCCATTACAATTAATTCTGATGGTGGTAATCGATCAATTTCTGTAAGGATCGACATCGTCGACGTGAAAACGACTATCACAATGAACATCGATAGTACAGTAATGAGCATAGATGGCAAGAAAATATTAACTGATGTCCAACCTTTTACTCTCTCGGGCGAGATAAGAATTCCATTAAGGATTATATGCGAAAGTTTTCATATGAAGGTGGATTACGCAATCACTCTATATCAACAACAGATTGTTAATTACAAGATTTTTTTGATATATAAAGATCAGAAATACGAATTTTGCCTTGATCAGAATTATTGTTTAATGAATGGAATCAAAAAACCTTTAATTCATCCTTTAATCATAAGAAGCTCTAGAGCATACATTACACTTAATGATTTAAAAACACTTTTTGAGAGTATTATATTAGATTATACAGATTCTCAAAGAACTGTGTTTTTATTGTATTGATTTACATTATCAAGAGGTAAAAAATGAAAAAACGGTATGCACATTTATTTATCATCTCAGTTTTAATGTTTCACATTCT
>Ga0255341_1005990_pt1 | contig 11656 bp, 9 predicted proteins | sample wastewater_treat_8_FD_192418 | JGI IMG/M metagenome (GOLD analysis project Ga0255341, IMG submission 192418) | Wastewater microbial communities from Lulu Island WWTP, Vancouver, Canada - plant12 | ecosystem: Engineered > WWTP > Wastewater > Unclassified | place: Canada: Vancouver, British... | reverse complement strand
GGAAAAACCCAGCAGCATATTGCGCCAGAGAAACCGCAGGACGGCGATGAGCAGGGCCAGAACGACGATGATCGCGCCAGCCGCCAGGAGGCTGTTGGAAGTGGCCGTTCCGAACTGGATCGAGTCAACCGCCTCCTTAATGACACGCGGAATGACAAGCTGCAGGAAATCCACCGCCACCAGCGCCAGAAAACCCACCAACACCTTCCGGACGTGGCGTCTGAAATACGGAAGAATGAGGCCAACCGCACCCCATGAGCTATTCGGCAACGCCCAACTCCCAAAATCCGAAACCCAAGAGCTAACAGCTAAGAGCTAATGCCTTCCCCGCCTGGAAGGCCTCGTCCAAATACTCCGGGTGCCGCAATATGTCCCCTTCGAAATCCAGTCGGCGGTATAGCAGGGCGCGCCAGAGTTCCATGTCGAGTACATCGAAGAAATAGCGGATGCTGAGCAGCGTCCCGTCAAAGAGTCTTTTCCCACCGGTGGCGCCAGCGGAGATAAATAACCCTTTCCGTTTGATTTCACCCTGGCCGAAAGGCACCTGGTCGATCCAGTATTTTTTCACCCAGAGCGACTGGCACCGGTCCATGAGGATTTTGGTGTGGGCACTCACCGTATAGAAGAAGATCGGTGAAGCCAGCATCAGGGCCTGGCAGGCCAGGAGCTGATCGTAGACCCGCTGAAAGTCGTCCCGGATGATGCACCGGCCGTCTTTCTTGCAGCCATAGAGCTCGAGACAGGGACTCATCCTGAGATCGCGAAGCACCACCTCCTCGACCTCGGCGCCAGCCTGGCGTGTCCCCGCCACCGCCCGCAGCAGCAGCAGCGAGGTGTTGCCCTCCCGCCTGGGACTGCCATAAATGGCCAGGATCTTCATTGCTTCAGCTCACACACGATGCAACGTGCCTTCCAGTGAGGGGCTACCGTGAGCAGCGAAAACAAATGCAGTGCCGTCTTCCCCAGAGGCACATGCTCTTAGATACCATAAACTTATTCCCATGGGATGACAGCCATCAGTACAATCCCATGTGTGTGAGGGGACAACCTTGGGATGCGGTATTTCAAACACCCGTTTGACGGTTTAAGATGTCTTCGAACTGGCTCAGGAATGCCCCGCCTTCGACGGATTGATCGAACTTTGCCAGCCAGTCGGCAATATACTGCGAGTCAAAAATAGGGTTTTTCAGAATGATCGAGCGAACGTCTTCGAGGTCTCTTGGTCTGCCCGCGAATATTTTGTGAATGATGACATCTTCCAGGGAAGCAAACTTTACGATCGTTCCTCGAAGAACGACTGCGGCGGCTCGCTCGATCGCTTCCCTTTCGTAAGGGGTAACCGAGAAAATGAGGTCAACTCTTATCCCGGAGACCTCATCCTTGGTTGGCAAAACCCAAGTGCGCCCAGCGAACGACTGGTAGTCCTCCACCAGGATCTTCAGGCCAGCCGTGCGCACTACAGCCACAACGTCCTCCAGCCTGTCGATAGCAACTCCAAGGGTAACATCGATATCGCGGGTCATTCTGGGCGTTCCATAGAGAAGGACTGCCTGGCCCCCGATGATCATGTACGTAATGCCGGCGGCATCGAGACCAGACGCAATCCTGGCGATCAATTCTTCAAACATGGTTCAGGATCCTGGCGACGCGAATGTCGACTTCGATACCCTCCAGGGGATCCTCCAAGGGCAACACCCCCAGCGCTATCCCTTCCTGCCACATGGCTTCGAAAAATGCCAAAGCCTCCGCGTAGGTTAGCTTTTCAGCCTGAATCTGTTCTCTGTCAAATTCTGCCAGGAGACCGACGTCTTTGATCATGGTTCAACTCACTCCACGCCCCTTTCAAACCACGCAGGCGACAAAGCGCACGAAGAAAGCACTTTGTGGTGAACGAGGCTATTCCATGGTTGGATAGTCCCTAAAAGCTGAAGAAGACCTTCTGCAAAACCCTTGGGGTGATTCCAACGAGGTCCAGGTACATGGTGAGGCCTCCCATAAAGAAAGGCCAGCCAGCGCCCATGATCATGGCGAGGTCCACGTCCCGGGAACTGCCCACCACCTTTTCATGCAGGATCAGATCCGTTTCCCGGGCAAGATTGCTCAGGACCCGCTCCTGAATCTCCTCGAGGTGGAACTCTCTTTTCCCGGTCTTCACCCAAATGCCCTCAATTTCGGGGTCCAGCTGCTTGCGTCTGCCTTCCCTGAGATAGAAGGCGGTCTTTTTCATATCTACCAGTCTTTTCAGGTTGGCATTGAGGGGAAACCGCTCGGGTCCAAAGGCGTGGTGCAGAGTCTCGGTCACATGGCAGGCCACGGGCAACCCCACCAGGTCGAGCAATTCGAAGGGCGCCATGGGCAGTCCGAGGGCTTGAAGCGCTTCATCCACCTGCTGAAAGCTCGCTCCCTCGTCGGCCAGGCTGAGGCAGTCCACCAGCATGCGAACCAGCAGCCGGTTCACCAGAAAGGCAGGGGAGTCTTTGACGGCGATTCCGGTCTTGCGGAGTTTCGCAGCCAGATCGAAGGCGGTCGCCAGGGCCAGATCGCTGGTCGGTTCGGCCCGAACAATCTCAATGAGGGGCATGACGGCGACGGGATTAAAAAAGTGAAGCCCCACCACCCGTTCCGGGTGTTCGAGCGCCCTGGCCATTTCGGTCACACTGAGCGACGAGGTGTTGGTGGCCAGCAGGGCGTTCGGTTGGAGGAAGGGTTCTGCTTCGCGAAAGACCTGCTGTTTGGTCTCCATCCGTTCGAAAACCGCCTCGATCACCAGGTCGCAGTCGGAAAAATCGCGGTAATCGAGGGTTCCCTTGAGAAGCCCTGCCAGATAGCGGGCCTTTCCTTCGGTGAGTCTCCCCTTTTCAACCAGTTTCTGCAGTTCCTGGCGGACGAAAAGACAGCCCTTTTCCACCAGTTCCTGGCTGACATCCTTCATTACGACCGGCACGCCCAGTCGATGGATGAAGATGTGAGCCAGTTGAGAGGCCATGAGGCCGGCACCGATAACGCCGACCTTGGTGATGGCTCCGGGTTGCACTTCCGGCACCACATTGAGTTTCTTGGCGTAGCGATTGACGAGATCGAAGGAGTAGATAGCGGCCTTGCACTGGCGGGATTTGATCAAGTCACCGAGGGCTTTGTTTTCCTCTTCGAACCCTCGCTCGATATCCCATTCACAGGCGCCGGCTATGAGTTCCAGGGCCCGGTACGGTGCGGGCGCCGCCCCGTGCACCCGGCCGTCCACAAACGCCCGGGCCTTCTCCAGGAGAAGCTCGAGCCCTTCGCGCGGCAGGGGAGGGCGCGCCACGCTTGCCTTGCCGGAAATGAGGTCGATCAGGAACTGCAGGGATTCATCGAGGAATTCGGCACCGTCGAGGAGGCGGTCCGCAAGGCCCAGCTCAAATGCCGCGGGCCCGCTGATCATTCGGTTCTGGTTCATGGCGTTGTAAATGATCAGCTCGAGGGCCTTCTCCGGGCCGAGCAACTTGGTGGCCAGGGTACAGCCGCCCCAGCCGGGAACGAGGCCCAGAAAACATTCAGGGAAACCGATGGCCTGAGCGCTTCGATGCACCGTGCGAGATTGGCAGTAGAGGGCAATCTCGAGGCCCCCGCCCAGGGCCACCCCGTTGATCGCCGCGAGGGTCGGAAAGGGCAAGTCCAGAATCCTTTTCATCACCGTGTGGCCCAGCCGCCCCACCCGATATCCCTGTTCGAAGGTGGTGATGAAGGGCACTTCGGTCAGATCAGCACCCGCCGCAAAGATATAAGGTTTGCCGGTCAGCATCAGCCCCCGCACATCCTGCTCCTGGATGATCGCCTCCAGGGCGCCGTTGAGCGACTGCAGGGCCGCCTCGGTAAAAGTATTCGGGCGCCGGTAGTCCTGACCATTGTCCATGGTCACAATGGCAATCTTCCCCACCGGAGAGTCGTAGAAGTGATGGTAGAACAGGGTGGTCGGTTCCGCCATGGTATCCCCCTTTTGCGGACAGTGCTGAGTCCTGAGATCTCAGTCCTGGATGCTGAGTAATCAGTGTTGCGTGCTGACAGAAACCCGTGCCTCGAGCATAACACATCCTGAACCAGCCGCTAAGAGCCACTCAGGTTCTCCCAGATGGCTGCGGCGCCCTGGCCCAGTCCCACGCAGAGGGCAGCCAGGCCGTGACGCACCTCGGGGTGGGCGGCGAAAAGATGCATAAGATGCAGGACCAGGCGCGGTCCCGAAGCGGCCAGGGGATGGCCGAAGGCGATGGCTCCGCCGAGTGGGTTCACGCGTTCGTCTTCAGGCATCTTCAGCCCGAATTCGTGCATGAACACCAGGCACTGGACGGCGAAGGCTTCATTGATCTCGATCAAACCCATATCGTCCATGGTGAGGCCGGTCCTGGCAAACAGTCGGCGGGTCGCCGGCACCGGGCCGTAACCCATGATTTCGGGCTTCACGCCCGTGTAAGCGTACCCGACCAGACGCATCTTGGGGACCAAATCCAGTTCTCGCGCCCGCTCCTCACTCATCAACAGGAGGCCGCAGGCGCCGTCGTTCAGCCCCGAGGAGTTGCCCGCAGTCACCCGGCCCTGAGTGCGAAAGGGGGCTTTGAGAGCCCGCAGACCTTCCATGGTGGTTTCAGGGCGCGGCTGCTGGTCGCGGTCGGCGACCACCCAGCCGTTCCTGCTATAGACCGTCATGGGGACGATCATCTTTTGAATCACTCCATCCGCCCAGGCCCTGGCTGCCTTCTGCTGCGATTGCACGGCGTAGGCATCGGCGAGTTCTTTGGTGATCTGGGGAAACAGATCGTGGAGATTCTCGGCCGTCCTGCCCATCGACAGTGCATCCTCCGAAACGATCCGTTCCGCCAGAAAGCGGGGGTTGGGATCGGCCGTGGCCCCGATGGGATGGTGGCTCATGTGCTCCACGCCCCCGGCAATGGCAACCTCGCAGGCACCCAGGGCAATCTCGGACGCCGCTGTGGTCACCGCCGTCAGGCCTCCGGCACACATTCGATCAATGGAAAAGCCGCTGCAGCTTTCCGACAGTCCCGCCAGCAGCGCGGTGGTGCGCCCGAGTGTCAGCCCCTGGTCACCCTCCTGGGTGGTGGCACCCCAGACATTTTCTTCCACCATCTCCGGCTTCACCTCGGGATTGCGGCGCAGCAGTTCACGGATAACCTTCACCACCATGTCGTCCGCCCGCGTCAGCCAGAAGAAACCCTTCTCCCCGGCCCTCCCGAAAGCCGTTCGCACTCCATCCACCACGACCACATCCCTGACCTTCATGCGAACTCCTGTATGGCTCTTGGCTGTTGGCTCTTGGTTCTTAGCTCTTGGCGCTTGGTTGAATCCACCTCACCCCTCACCCTTCACTTTTCACCCTATCACCCTCCACCTACCCCAGAGCGAAGCCATGCTCGGGAAGCTCCAGGGCTGACTTGTCGTTATTCATGATGGCGCGGGCCCGCCCATGGGACTGGGTCAGAACCTGGTTGATGAAGAAGCGGGCAGAGGCGATCTTGCCAAAATAGAAGGCTGCACTGCGGTTGTTGTCCAGGATTTCCTGCCGGGCCTTGGGGTCCTGGGCACGATGGTCCCGATAGATTTCCTGGAGTCTGCGGTCGGCCAGATACGCCTGCCACAGCAGCAGAAAGCCCATCGCCGCGTCCCCGCACAGATCCAGATAGGGCTTGGCATAGAGAAGGGGCACGTGAAATTCGTCCGTCATCCCCTTGAGGGCAAAGAACTTGGTGACCTGGATGACGCTCTCCTGCGTCTCTTCGTAGATCGGCACCAGCTCGCGCAGGTTGTAGTTCCCGCGAATCTTTTCGAGGATGTCGGTCAGCGCTGCCAGGGCGTTCTTGAAGAGCTGCCCGCGTTTGAGCGTAAGCTTGCGGCCGACCAGGTCCAGGGCCTGGATGCCGTTGGTCCCTTCGTAGATTGAGGCAATCTTGCAGTCCCGCAACAGCTGTTCCACCGGGCAGTCGGCGATATAACCATAGCCACCGTAAACCTGGACGGCGGTCTCACAGACCCGAAATCCCAGGTCACTCCCCACTGCTTTGCAGATGGGGATCAAAAGGTCCACATACCCTTGAAAACGCTCCCTCTCCTCAGGGGAAGGAGCAACCCGCACCCGGTCGAGGCAGTAGGCGGCAAGATAGAGGAGCGCTCTCATGCCCTCGGTGCTGCTTTTCATGAACATGAGCATGCGGCGGACGTCCGGATGGTGCATGATCGGTACGCGGGGCGCATTGGGATCCTTCATCCGTTCCACGGGAGCCCCCTGGACCCGCTGCTTGGCGTACTGCAGCGCATGCAGATAGGCGGTGCTGGCATGGGCCAGGCCCTGCATGCCCACAAACAACCGGGCTTCGTTCATCATAGCAAACATGATTCGCATCCCGGCATTCTCCTGGCCGAGGAGGTAGCCGACGCAGTTGTCATTTTCACCGAAATTGAGGGTGCAGGTTGGTGACCCGTGAATGCCCATTTTGCGTTCCAGTCCGGTGCAAATGACGTCGTTGTCAACCAGGCTGCCATCCTCACTGGAGCGCAGGCGGGGCACCACGAAGATGGAAATCCCCCGCACGCCCTTCGGTGCCCCATCAATGCGGGCCAGCACCATGTGGACGATGTTTTCGGTAAGATCGTGCATTCCCGATGAAATGAAAATCTTCTGGCCGGACAGGCGATAGGTGCCGTCGTCAAGGCGGGTCGCGCGGGTGAGAAGACTGCCGACATCACTCCCGGCCTGAGGTTCCGTCATGCACATGGTGCCTGCCCACTCGCCCGAGAACAGCTTGTGCATGTAGCGTTCCTGCAGTTCCACGGTTCCGTACTCCTGCAGGAGGCGGGCTGCACCGTGAGTCAGCCCGGGAAACATCAGCAAAGACCAGTTGGCGGCGCCCAGGAATTCGATGCAGGAATGGCCCAGGACCACCGGAAAGCCCTGGCCACCGACTTCGGGAGGGTCGCTGATGGCCAGCCAGCCTCCTTCGCAATACCGCTGATAAGGTTGATGATAGGCGTTCGGCACCCGCACCAGGTCATCCTCGAACCGGCAGCCGTCGCGGTCACCCTCGCGGTTGGCCGGGTAGAAGTCCTTCTCCGCAAGCTTCTCGACTTCCTGGAGCACCATCTCGAAGAGGTCCTGTGAGAAACTGCTGTAGAGCGGATATTTGCACAGCTCTTCAATACGCAGCTGCTCGTAGAGGACAAACTTGACATCGCGCTCATCGACAAGCAGTTTCATCCCTGGCCTCCTCCTGCTGTGCGAGTGACTGATGAAAGGCAATAAAACCAGCGGATGCCGGTGAAAAAGAACCAAAAGGCTTTTGATTGTAGCGCTTTAATTGTATGTTTGTTCGTCGTTGTCTGTCAATGGAGAGTCAGAAGCACCCACTGAGAAGGAAAGACGTCTTATGAAGATCACCTGCCTGGGAGCGGCACGTTGCGTGACGGGGTCCTGTTATCTGATCGAAGGAGCTAAGAAGTACCTGGTGGACTGCGGTCTGTTTCAGGGTGGAAAAGAGATTGAAAAGCTCAACCGCGAACCCTGGGGATTCCAACCCGGTGAGATTGCGGCAGTCTTTCTGACTCACGCTCACATCGATCACTGCGGCCGCCTGCCGAAACTGGTAAGAGACGGGTTTCGAGGAAAGATCTACGCTACCCGGCCCACTGTCGAGCTCACCAAAATCCTGTTGCTCGATTCCGGTCATATCCAGGAAGTCGAAGCCGAACTCCAGTCCCGCAAAAACCGGCGTCGCGGCCGTTCCGACCTAACGCCTCTCTATACGGTCGCCGATGCCGAGGCCTGTTTTCCGCTTCTCGAAATCATTCCGAAAGACAAAACGGTTCCCATTGAAGACGACCTGCGGGTGAGCTTCCGCAATGCCGGCCACATCCTGGGGTCGTCCATCCTGGAAATCTGGTGCGGTCCGGAGACCGCAGCTCACAAGGTGGTCTTTTCGGGAGATCTGGGACGCAAAGATCAGCTGATTCTCAAAGATCCACAGCCTATCTTGGCGGCCGACTCGCTGTTTGTCGAGTCGACTTACGGTGATCGCAACCACAAAACCTTCGAAGCGAGTGAGAATGAGCTCATCGAAGCCATCCACCACAGCTATCGATCCGGTGAGAAGGTGATCATTCCGGCCTTCGCCGTGGAACGGACCCAGGAACTGCTCTACGTGATCGGGGAATGCTTCCGCAATGGCCGGATTCCCTCCATGCCCGTCTATCTCGATAGTCCGCTGGCGATAGACGCCACCGAGGTTTTCCGGCGAAGGCGGGATGAATACGATGAGGCGGCGACCGAGATGGTGAGGAACGGCATCGATCCCTTTTCCTTTCCCGAGCTGGTCTTGAGCCGAACCACGGAAGATTCCATTGCGATCAACCAGAAGACCGGGTCCGCGATCGTCATCGCCGGCAGTGGCATGTGCACCGCTGGTCGTATCAAGCACCATCTGAAACACAACCTGTGGCGCCCCGGCGCGTCTCTGGTCATCGTCGGCTTTCAAGCGGCGGGAACCCTGGGTCGCAGCATCGTTGACGGGCAACGGGCGGTCAAAATCTACGGGGAAAAGATCATGGTCCGCGCGAAGGTCTTCACCATCGGCGGTTTCTCCGCCCACGCCGACCAGTCCCTGTTGCTGAACTGGGTGAGTCACTTTGAGAACCCGAAGCTGCGGGTCCATATCATTCACGGTGAGCCCCGCAGCAGCGAAGCATTCGCCGCATTGGTCAAGGACCGCCTGGGGCTCCCTTCCCATGTCCCGAACCTGGGAGACGTGATCACCCTGCGTCCCATCGAAGCCGAAGCCGCTCCGGTGGCGCCGGGCCCAGAGGTCGCGGCCCAGCGATTCGACCGGTTCATGACCCGGCTGGCCACCTTGCCGCCAGCCTTGCAGGCGAAGCTCTGGGCTCAGATGGAAGCCGATCTGGCCAGGTCCGAAGCCCGTCTCGAGACAGCGCTGCGTGAAGGGTGAGGCGGGAGGAGGCCGGAGGGGAAGCCCTCAAGCTGGACGAGGATGACTCATGCCTTTGGTGGTCACTGACGACCGTCTCAATTCACCGGCATATCCATTCCCTGCCAGTCTCCTCCCCCCGCAACCCGACTCGGGTCACCCCCCTGCCTGCAGGTATCTTGTGATTTCGGCATGGGAGCCTTCCGGAGCGGCCAGCAGGTGTTCCTCGATGCGATCGCCGCTCAGATAATCGCTGAGGTGGAATTCCCGACCATCGAGTTTGCAGATCTTTCCACCGGCGGCCGTGAGGATGATCTGGGCTGCCGCCAGATCCTGGTAGGAAAGATGGGCCAATAACGCCCCTTCGGCGCAGCCTCGAACGACATAGCACAGATGGGCGGCGGTGGAGCCAAGGTTGCGGATCTTGCCGGGAAAGGTGGACCGGTAATGATTGTGAAACCGGGAATAGGTCAGCAGCACGCTCTCATTGCTGATCTCGCCGTGGTCCGGAATGCGGATTTCGGTGTCGCCCCAGTAAGCCGTTTCGCCGGCTTGGGCGTGAAAAAGGTCGCCGGTGACAGGCATATAGAATGCCCCGAAGACGGGCCAGAAATTCTCAAGGAGGGCCAGGGAAGTCCCCCAGATGGGGATACCGGCCTGGAAGTTGGCCACCCCGTCGAGGGCGTCGTAGATCCAGAGGTATCTGCGTTCGCCGTGAAGATAGTCCTCCTTGGGCAACTCATCCCCGAAGATGCCGTGTTCGGGAAATTCGGTGTGCAGTTGAGTCCGGAAGAAATCCACCAGGTGCAGCTCCGCCTCGGTTACCAGGTCGGAATCGAATTTTACCAGAGGATCCCCTTTGCCGTAGTAATGCATGGCCTCAGCCCCGGCCCGCCGCAGCACATCCCTGGCAAACCGGGTTAGGTCTTCAATCACAGGACTCTTCAACCGATCCATAGGCACTCCTTTCGTGAAACTCCTGACCATAGGTTCCCTGCCAACCGGCACCCTCGACCGACCTCATGTTAGCAAAGCGGAGACTCATCGCAAATTGAAAAAAGCAAAAACACCTGCTCATGGGGCGGGTGTTGCGACCAAGGTCGGACGATGGTTGCTTTGCCTGCGAAATTCATTTATACAGGCCATGCTTGTCAGGATGCCCGGACCTTGGAGGGATCTGGGAAGAGTCGTCTGGCCGTTCTGAGTCGGAGGGTTCGGGGGTTCGATGAAAACCATCACTGCCACGCCGGAATCGCCACCCATTCCTCGGCTGGGTTACCTGTATGTGGCGGCGGCCGCGCTCATGTGGGCCATTTCTGGACCCTCCGCCAAGCATCTTATGGTTCATGGCGTAAGTCCTTTCCAATTGGTGCAGCTCCGCTTGAGCATTGGGATCGCACTGCTGTTCGGCTGGCTTCTGGTGCGCCGTCCGGCGTTGCTCCGGATTGCCCGCCGCGACCTTCTCTACTTCTTTCTGCTGGGCACCACCGGGATGGCTATGGTTCAGTTTACGTATCTGGCCGCCATCGCCAAAATCAAAGTGGCCGCAGCGATTCTGCTGCAGTATCTCGCGCCGGTGCTGATCACCCTCTATTCGGTGCTGGTGGCGCGCGACTCCCTGTCACGGGCTACCGTCATGGCGGTAACCTGTGCGACCTGCGGCTGCTATCTGGTGGTGGGCGCCTATGATCTGGACCTCCTCGCCATGAACCGCGAAGGGCTCTTCTACGGTTTTTCCGCAGCCGTCGTCTTTGCCTGGTATTCGATCTTTGGGGAAAAAGGGATGCACCGCTACCATCCCTGGACGGTCCTCTTTTATGCCATTCTGTTTGCCGCCCTCTTCTGGAACTGTGCGGGACTCGTTTGGAATGGCGCTCCCAGGCCCCTGGAAGCCCTTTTCGTTTCTTACTCGGTCAGCGATTGGGGGTTCATCCTCTACATCGCCATTCTCGGAACCATCGTACCCTTCGGACTCTACTTCGAGGGCATTAACCTGATCCGCTCCACCCGCGCCAGTATTACCGCGACCCTGGAACCGATTTTGGCGGCCGTGGTTTCCTATTTTTCCCTGGCTGAAGCCCTGGCACCGCTCCAATTAGTGGGAGGAGCGCTGGTCATTGCCGCGGTGATCATCCTGCAACTGCGGCGCGAGGTCGATGACAGGACCCCGGACCTGATCCGCCAGCGCCGAAAGCCAACGGCGGTTGACGGTGCCTAGCTCCTGGCCGTTCAGCTGGTAGCGAGGAAGAATCGTTTTGCAGAATGTGAGCGCTTCCTGCTTGACCCGGCGCTCATCGTCGGTACTCACCACGCACCATGGGCTGCACCCCCATGAAGAAACCCATCATCGCGCTGCTGACTGATTTTGGACTGGGTGATACCTATGTGGCGAGCATGAAAGGGGTGATCCTCGGGATTTGCCCGCATGCCTGCCTGGTTGATGTCTGCCATCTGGTGCCCCCGCAAGACGTGGGTTCCGGTGCTTTTCTTCTGGCCTCCGTTTGGAGGGACTTTCCAGTCGGCACCATCCACTTGGCAGTGGTGGATCCCGGGGTGGGTACGGAACGGCCTGGCCTCGTCCTCGGGGCCGACGGGTACCTCTTTGTGGGGCCGGATAACGGGCTGTTTTCCTGGATCTGGCGGGAAGCGAAGGTTCGGGAAGCATACCGGCTGGAGCGTTCTGACTTGTGGCGGAC
>Ga0255341_1005987_pt1 | contig 11660 bp, 8 predicted proteins | sample wastewater_treat_8_FD_192418 | JGI IMG/M metagenome (GOLD analysis project Ga0255341, IMG submission 192418) | Wastewater microbial communities from Lulu Island WWTP, Vancouver, Canada - plant12 | ecosystem: Engineered > WWTP > Wastewater > Unclassified | place: Canada: Vancouver, British... | reverse complement strand
GAATTAACATAGTCAGACCTTGACTTGTTGTTCCACCCGCAATAAAATCCTTTACTGGCGTTACGATGCGTTGAACGGGGGATAAGGTTTGCCGAATCCCATTCCAGAGGAGCGCCCGCTGCGCCCTGCGGCAGCCTCCATTCACCATAGGGTCGGACCGGGTCACGACCGGACATCCAGTAGGCGATATTTCCATCTCTGTCGACATAGGTAAAGTGCTGCGACAGCGGCATTAACTCGATACCGGCTCCAAACTCATCCATACTGGTCGCCCGGGCGATGTCCAGGAAGGCCCGAACAACCTTGAATTCATATCCCCAATGAGAATACTTCCAGGAAATTAACGGAGTCTGGTTGATGATCGGCCCCCGGGGAGTCCTGAAAACATTCAAAGTGTGGTCGGCCGCTCCCTTCACTTTAATAGTTTCCGTCCTGTGAAGCTGCGCAGCAGCAGGGATTTCAAAGTAATAATCAACAGTATGGGCATGCCCCACCTGCATGGACCAGGCGTGATGGGGTGTGCGTCCTATCACGATCCCGGGAACACCCGCAACTTGCATTCCGGAGACATTTAGCCCCCCGGCCCTGATTGAGCCCTCACCAATTATCGAGGGAACAGAAAACCCCATTTGAGGGCCGGAATAGAGCATGGGATTTCCCGTGGCTGTTTTACTTCCGCTAACCGCCCAGGCATAGCTGCCCATCTGCACATGGGCGTTTATTTTTTTCAGATTATCTTTAATTTTCGTACGTGCATTGACCATGTCCTCCGCTGCCTGGCGCAGATCGGGAAAAGAAGCCGGATTTTCCATCAACAGAGTCTTTTTTCTGACGGCCGGCGCAGCGGTGGCAGCGGCTGCTAAAACACGAATTGGTTTATGAATGTAGGTGAGAGCATCTGGATCGTTGCCCCAACGGAGATCTTCAAACATGCGCGTACCCACATCCGGGCCATACATTCCCAACAGGTTCTGATACAAGGCAGCATTTTCAATTTGACCGATTTCCAGTGCTTCGGGGTCAAAATTTCTCAGCATTATGACTGCCCAGGCGAGGACATCTTTTGGCGTCCATTCCTCAATCTCATCCGCGGTCATACCGATAACGATAAATTCAAAAGGCAGTAATGTTGTATCGTCGCGAATTTCGTTTATTCTTCTGTTGAACCCGGCTACATAGCCAGTAATCACTTCCCGCGATTGCGCATCCAGAGACGCAAAGCCACTTTCCAACTCCTGATCCGAATAACCTATGGTCCGCACCAGTATGTCCTGGTCAAGTTGTGATGGTCCGAATATTTCGGCCAATTTTCCCCGGCCGGTCCGCCTGAACGTTTCCGCCTGCCACAGACGATCAGTAGCAACGGCATACCCCACTGCCTCAAACACGTCATACAGGCTATCTTCGCTTGAGCCCGTTACAAACCATACCCCTTGAGCATCACGATTCGTTTCGACGGTTGACTTCCTAAATAACACTGGTGAATCGGAACCACTGGAGCATCCCGTAATGACCACTACGACAGCAAGCAGGAAAAAGATAATTTTTTGCACATGGACATGCCTCGGCTTTGAAAAGACTTTTTTTCTCATAACCTTGCCTCCCTTCGTTGCAATGCACTCTTGGTTGTTAATTCCTGTTGCCTGTGTCCGCCTACCCTCTCTTACAAAATTTGATATATTTAGTTTTTGTAACAAAAACGAGGAAAACAACGCATACCTTTGCCGCTCTCAAAACAAAATGAAGACACTTCGGATCACAGCCCGTTCCCCGTTTTTGAAAATCAGTTAAAATAGATAGACTGCCGTACGCATTAATTGCGGCGAGGCCGCGTTGGTTAGTGAAATACTATCAGACGAATTTATCGAGTGTCACAGAATACAGATGATTGAACAAGAAGTCATGTTGTCGGAACTTTATCGACACTTTTGAATCTCTGAGTGGGTAAGGAATTACGTAAAACCTCGATTACTGGATAGTTAGAAAAAACCTTGAAATAATACCTTGAAAAACCCCCGTTTCATCAGCCGTTAACCAATGAAAAACTCCTATTACTTAACGTTCACCTCCTTTTTGGTATCAGCCACTTTACATTCTCATGTTGGGCGCAAAATAACAAAAATCCTATAGAAAAGCAATCGCGTAAAAAGAAAGTTAAACGTAGCTGGATTCAGTGAAACAAAGGCCGAGACTTGCCCACAATCGTCTGGATTGTAACCCAAATTTTGTTCCATCGCTCCTCGTTTACGTGAGGCGTTGTCGCTATAATAATTACAGTATGATCTGAATAGACGTTGTTCGTGAAATATGAAGATTCAAGACTGCACCCTGACACAGGCGGAATTTACTTCTGCTTCAACAACTTAAATTACTTGAATAATCTGATTTTACATTGATCGTAAGTTTTTTTAACACGTTTTGTTATTTTTAAAAGCTTTAAACTCATGTCATAAGCGGGAGGCGCTTGTATCACAACGGGCGCAGACAATTGTGTCTGCGCCCGCATTTATGAAAGATACCGGCTCCTCAAGGGCATGCTCTCATCAATTTATTCTTTATACAAATTATCCAGCATCGTCCCGTATTTTTCCATGACCACGCGCCGCTTGAGTTTCATGGTCTGGGTCAGCATTCCGTTGTCAAGCGTGAAGTCTTCCATGATGAAATCGAATTTCCGAGGGATTTCATAAGAGCCGATACTCTTGCGCAGGTGATTTTGTACTTCGGCGGTGAGAAGTTCCTTGAATTTCTGTCCCGCGGGATTGGCTGTATTGAAAAGGTCTTTCGGGTCAACAGACAGATTCAGCTCGTCGGCCAACCTCTTCAACAGGGCCATGTCGGGAACGATCAGCCCTACATTGTACTCGCGGCCGGCACCCGCCACCACTGCGTTCAAAATCCAGGGCAGGACTTTCATTTCCAGCTCCACCGTTTCCGGATGGACATACTTGCCATTGGCCAGTTTGTATTCCTCTTTGAAGCGGCCGGTGATGTACAAAAAGCCATCCTCATCCAGACGGCCGCGATCACCGGTGCGGACTCCGCGCATACCGTCTTTTTCCACGATCACTTCCGCGGTCTGCTGGGGTTTTTTGTGGTATCCGATCATGCACTGAGGACCGAAACAGATGATTTCTCCGTCATCGCCGTCTTCTCCGGTGCGTGACCTGTCGATCACCACCTTTGTTTTGTTGATCGGCTTGCCCACGGACCCCAGGCGGTTTCCCATAAGCGGCGAGTTGATCGTGATCGCCGGTGAGGTTTCACTAAGGCCATAGGCATCGTAAGTCGGAATGCCCACGTCGATGAAGAACTTGGCGATCTCCACATTCATGGGGGCGCTGCCGGTCACCGCATTGTCCAGCCTGCCGCCGAAGCGCTCGCGAATCTTGGACAGTACAATCTTGTCCAGGATTTTGAACTTCAGGCCAGCCCTGCCTGTTTCACGTTTGGCTTTCGCCGCGGCCAGCGCCGCTTTGAAAAGTTTCAGCTTGAGCCCTCCCTCTTCTTGCATTTTCGCCCACAGTCCGTTGTAAACCCGGTTAAAAACCCGGGGAACGGTAATCATAAACGTCGGCCTAACCTTGGGTAAATCTTCAATGAGTGTTTCGACAGACCCCATGATGCCGATGGATGCGCCCCTCATCATGAAGGCGTGCAGGTCGGCGGTGATCCCGAAGGAGTGGGCCCAGGGCAGCATGGAAATGCAGCGGCTATGCTCGGTGAGGTTGGGAAACCAGGCCAGCCCCGCTTTCACGTTTTCCGCAAGGTTTCCGTGTGAGAGTAAAACCCCCTTTGGCTCGCCGGTAGTGCCGGATGTGTATATGAGCACGGCGACGTGTGAAAATTTCGGCTTGATCGAAGGAACGGGATTTTTTTCGCCGACCGCTTCAAGAGCGGCCATCGTATTTTCCCCCTCTCCGTCAATGAGATAAATTTTTTGAAGAGTCGGAATTTCATCGGCGAAGGCCTTGACCTTCTCCAGAATCTCCGGTTTGGACACCAACAGGACTTTTACTTCCGCATCCCGGATGATGTATTTCCACATGGAAACCAGTTCTTTTTCATACATCGGCACATAGGCAGCCCCCAGCCCTTGCGCGGCTATTTCGCCGATAAACCACTCCTTACGGTTGTTGGCGATGATCCCGACTGTGTCACCGGCACGCACACCCGCCGCGTAAAACCCCCCTCTGAGGTCGTCGATACGCCTGGCGATCTGCCGGTATGTAACCCATTGGTATTGGCCTTCGGCGTCCTTTTCTCCGATGAACTGATTGTCGGCATAACGAGCCGCACTCTGTTCAAAAAAATCCACCAGATTGTCGGGCGGATCACACACATTACTGTATTGGCCATATTCAAAAATCGCCATACCTTACTCCTTCCTTTCTTTTCTGTTGCCTGAAAAACCCTTCCCAGATGAGTTGCCCCGGTTACGGCCGTATGCCGCCGGCGTGTTATTCCGCACCCGGTGAGCGCTACGGCCACAAAATCCTTTCCATGCAGCCCGTGAAGAAATTTGGTTGACATATGACAACAACCGCATTATAGTCCAGCCCGCTCCGGCAATGTAGTTTAGCTTACATCAGCCGGGCTTATCAAGAAAATTCGCTGGGGAATCGTTCAACGGTAGGACAGCGGACTCTGACTCCGTCAATCAAGGTTCGAATCCTTGTTCCCCAGCCATTTCCTCTCCAGACGACACCGCGTTAATAAAATAAATCCGGCTCCGCCATTAATCGCCCCGAAACCATTTTTTTTCAGATGGCTACCGGAGCAGATGTTCGTTTTAGTGTGAAATGAAAACATGGAAACTGGTCACAATCAGCGGTTCCACACCCGAAATCATGGACTACTGCCGTGAGATATACCATGTGTACACAAGCATCACGGATCGTGAATATTTCCGTCTGGGCCCCAGAGGAGGGAATAATCGTGGAACCTACAGAAGGTTTCATAAAAAAATGAAAGAGGTAAGCAGACGTTACCCTGGTGAGACGCTTACGCTTGAGTATTCTTTTTCTTTTGATGACAACCGCCGGCAGTTACACACTATCGTCTATAAAAACGGGGAGCATTCGACTCTGAACATTCAACCGGCAGCAAAAATATGATTAGAGCCGGAGATAACCTCTTCCCGCACGCTTAAAAATAATGCGGTGGCGCACTCGGTTTTCACCCTTTGGTGGATATTTTGGCCCAGCTGTCCCTCAAGGACACAACCCGATTGAAAACCAATCTGCCGTCTTTTGAGTCCTTCTCGTCGGCACAGAAATACCCCAGCCTTTCAAACTGCAATGAAGTTCCCGGCTCGACATTTTCGAGGCCCGGCTCCACATAGCAGTCTGTCAGCACTTCCAGCGAATTCGGGTTCAGATAATCAAGGAAGTTTTCCATGCTGCCCGGATCCTCAACCGTAAACAGGCGGTCATACAGTCGCACCTCGGCCGGCAGGGCCCGATCGGCGCACACCCAGTGGATCACCCCCTGCACTTTGCGCCCGTCAGCAGGCGGCGCGTTTCTCGTCGTGGGATCGTAGGTGCAGTTAATCTGAATCACCTCACCGGTTTTATCGTCTGTTTCCATACTTTGAAACTTGATGACGTATGAATTGCGCAGGCGCACTTCCCGGCCGGGACCGAGGCGGTTGTATTTTTTCGGCGGGTCGAGCATGAAGTCGTCTCGCTCGATATACAGCTCGCGGGAAAAGATCACTTTTCTGGTTCCCATCTCCGGCTTCTGCGGGTGATTGGCAAAATCAAATTCCTCACTCTGGCCCTCCGGATAATTTTCAATCACCACCTTCAACGGGCGCAGCACACACATGGCCCGGGGGGCACGATCGTTCAGGTCATCCCGGACGCAATGCTCCAGCAGAGCGACATCAACCAGGTTATCGTTTTTGGCCACACCTATCGCCTGGCAAAAATCGCGGATCGCCTCTGATGTATAGCCGCGCCGGCGCATACCGGAAACAGTGGGCATACGCGGATCATCCCATCCCTGTACATGCCCGTCTTGCACCAGTTCAATCAACCGGCGCTTGCTCAGCACAGTATAACTGACATTCAGGCGCGCGAACTCGATCTGCCGGGGACGGTCGGCCGGAATCAGGCGCTCAACGATCCAGTCGTACAAAGGGCGGTTGTTTTCAAACTCCAGTGTGCAGATGGAATGGGTGATGCGCTCCAGCGCGTCGGACAGACAATGGGCGAAGTCATACATAGGGTAGATGACCCATTTATCACCCGTGCGATAATGAGTTTCCCTTTTAATACGGTAGATGACAGGATCGCGCATGACAACATTGGGGGCGGCCATATCGATTTTGGCGCGCAGCACATGACTGCCGTCAGCAAATTCGCCTGCGCGCATCCTAGCGAAGAGGTTCAGATTCTCTTCCACGGAGCGATTGCGGTAAGGGCTTTCTCTGCCCGGCTCGGTGAAAGATCCCCGGTACTCGCGGATCTGCGTCGGAGTCAGGTCGCAGACATACGCCTCGCCCCTTTTGATAAGCTCCACGGCGAACTGGTAGAGCTTTTCGAAATAATCAGATGCGTAAAAAAGGCGCTCCTGCCAATCGAAGCCCAGCCAGTGAACATCACGAATGATGGACTCGACATATTCCATGGACTCGCCGGCCGGATCTGTATCGTCGAGGCGCAGGTTGCATGTCCCTCCGTATTGCCTGGCCAGGCCGAAATTAAGGCATACGGATTTGGCGTGTCCGATATGAATATAGCCGTTGGGTTCTGGCGGAAAGCGTGTCGCCACACGTCCGCCATACTTGCACGCTTTGAGGTCTTCGTCTATGATGTCGCGAATGAAATCGGTGGGGGCGGGAAGTTCAGTTTCTGCCATGGATTCAAAAAACTCCTTTTCGGTTCCTGTTTTATTACCTGAAGTTCTCTTCAGGCGTTAATCGCTTTTTTTAAATGGTTCACGTCCAAATTTCCACCGGACATGATCATGACGACTTTCTTTCCTGCCAACCTTTGGCTTATTTTGCAGGCGGCGACAAGCGATACCCCGCCCGCGGACTCGGCCAGATTATGTGTCGCTGTGAGTGCCAGTGCCACGCCCTGCAGGATCTCCTCCTCCGTCAGAAGCACAACATCGTCAATGCTGTCGCGAAGAATCACGTAAGGCAGATGAAATACCGACCGGGTGGCCAGGCCGTCGGCCACCGTGTCCGCCTCGTCAAGCGTGACGATTTCCTTTTTCTTCCACGACTCATAAAAAGAAGGAGCGTTTTGGGGCTCGACGCCGATGATTTCCACTGACGGTTTGATGGCGCGCACCGTTTTTAAAATCGCCGCGCACCCCGCACCACCGCCGATCGGACAGATAATCGTGTCCACCTCCGGAAGATCTTCCATGATTTCCAATCCCAGAGTCGCTATGCCGTTTAGAATTTCCGGCTCGTTTCCCTGCTCGACGTAGTAATAGCCGGCGCTATCTACCAGTTCCTCGCAGTAAGACTGGGCGTCATAAAAATCCGCGCCGCGGACAATCAATTCCGCGCCGTAGTTTTCAATGATCCGGTTGATTTCCGGATTGTTGTTTTCCGGCACAACCACCGTACATGGCACATGAAACCATTGGCCGGCCCAGGCCATGGCCAGGCCGTGATTGCCGCGGGTCGCCACCAGGATACCGGCTTCCAGTTTTTCCCTGGAGATGTGATGGTAAAAATTCAGCGCGCCCCTGATCTTGAAAGATCCGGTCGGGTTGTGGTTTTCGTGTTTCACGAATGCCTCGCAACCGATCAGGCTGGAAAGTTCTGAATAAAAAATGAGGTTTGTCCTGTTGAGATATTTCCTGACTGTGGATCTGGCCATGAAAGCTCTGGTCAGATTCACCTGTTCACTGGCCGCCTCGTATTTTTTAAGCATAAGCTATCCCTCCAGTATTGACCGCTTCATTTTTTACCACCTTTTTGCCGGCTGTCAAGGTGCTTGGCCTCTTCCCTTTTGTTATTTTTGAAAATATTCAATTCAACTGACTTAAAATCACATGGGCGTGTCTTTTTGCCGCCCCCATATTGGCAAGTACAACGGATTTGCCGTTTTCGCCGCGGCGATTCAGTTCCGCCTGGTCTTGCAACAGCTTCAAAATTCCTTCCAGAAGCTCGTCCTCTCCTGTAATCCTGATCCCGGCGCCCGCCTCCTCCAGAAGAGCCGCTTCCCGATGGAAATCGTCCATGAACGGTCCATAAAAAACAACCTTGCCCCACGCCGCCGCCTCCAGAAGATTGTGCCCCCCTCTGGGCACAAGTGATCCTCCGCAGTATGCAATGGTTGCCAGGGAATAGACTTTAAAAAGCTCACCGATCACATCGACCACCACTACTTTTAGCACTTTGCTCCGGGCACCGCTTTTGATCTGTGAAAACGTGACCGGCCCGGTGAGGCCGGATTGGCGCAAAAGCTCGATAATTTCCGCGGCACGCCCGACATCGCGCGGAACCAGAATCAAGCCGAATTCCGGATCATGCTTCAGAAGTTTCTTATATACGGAAACTATGATTTTTTCTTCGCCCGGATGGGTACTGCCGGCGACAAAAAATTTTTCCTCCGGCCCGGCGTGGAAAAGCCTCATCGCCTCCCGGTGCAGGGCAGGCGATGTCGCGGCTCCAAGAGCGTCATACTTGCTGTTTCCAAGCGCCTCGACAGCTTTTGGGGGCATCCCCATCTGCACTATTCTATCGGCATCGAGGTCCGTGATCATAGCCGCCCGGTCCACGCTTTGCAAAATCCGGCGCCAGAAAAAACTGGTGCGCCGGTACTTTTTAAATGACCTCAGTGAGATCCGGCCATTAACCATCACAACTTTAATCCGGCGCCGGCGGCTGCCGGATAAAAAATTCGGCCAAAGCTCCGTCTCGACAAATGCGAAAATATCAGGCCGGGCCAGGTCAAGCATCCTTGCCACAACCGGCAGTATGTCCAGGGGAAAATAAATAAAGGCGTCCACCCCGGCCACCGTCTTTCGCGCCAGCTCCTGACCCGTTTCCGTGGAAGTGGAAAAAATGACACGGAAGTCCGGTCTGATTTTTTTTAATTCGGCAACAATCGGCGACGCGGCATTTACTTCGCCCACGGAAACCGCATGCATCCACAGGCGCGGACCGGGCCCGATATTATCGAGAACTCGGGCCTGGCGCAAACCCAATTTCTGCAAAAAGCTGTCACGGTACTTGCCTGTGATCAGCATCTTGAGCAGGAAATACAAGAGCCCGGGAACGGCTAAAATAAGAAGAATAATATTGTATAATAGTCTCATCGACTCATATTTGATGTTTTACTCGCCTGTGTCAAGCAAAAAGCCTGATACCATTGTATTACCTCTTTACGCACATGTCTTACGGCATATTCGCCCTTTCATAAAGAACGGGCGCGCCAAGCTATTGGGATTGACAGGCCGGGTTCTTTCGTATATCTGTTACGCCCATAAAGGAGAGTTGCCATGAAGCTTATCGCCCCATCAATTCTTTCCGCCGACGGCGGAAGGCTCGCCGGGGAAATTCAGGCGGTGGAAAAGGCAGGCGCCGACTGGATTCATGTCGATGTTATGGACGGGCAGTTTGTCCCCAACATCACCATGGGGCCGGCGATCATCTCTTCGCTGCGTAAGGCAACAGATCTACCCTTTGACGTTCATTTAATGATCCGCAATCCGGAAAATTTCGTCCAGGCCTTTGCCGATGCGGGCGCAGATTACATAACGGTACACGTCGAAGCGGCCACTCACCTGCACCGGACACTGGACCTGATCAGGAAAGCGGGCAGGAAGACGGGGGTTTCCCTGAACCCGGCAACTCCTCTTTGCTCAGTGGAGGAAGTTCTGCCGGGAATCGACCTCCTGCTGGTCATGTCGGTCAATCCCGGCTTTGGAGGGCAGAAGTTCATTCAAAGCTCGCTTGCCAAAATCAAAAAAGCATCGGAGATGATTGCCTCCCTCACAAAAAAACCACTTCTGGAGGTGGACGGTGGCGTTAATCTGGAAAATATCGCCGCTATCGCCGGAGCCGGCGCAGATGTTCTGGTAGCGGGTGCGGCAGTTTTTAGCACTCCAGATTACGCCCGGACGATTTCCGACCTGAAAGCAGCCGCCAACCGGGCTTGATTGCCCCCTAATACTTTATCAGCCCGAAAAAAGGCGACCGGGCAAAAGGTAACGGTCGCCGTCAAGATCTTTCCTGCAAATTTACTTTTTATTGTAATCATAGACGCCGCGGCCGGATTTCCGTCCGAGATTGCCGGCGCGTACCAGTTTCCGCAAAAGAGGTGAGGGCCGGTATTTGTCACCCAGCTCCCGGTGCATGCCTTCGCAGATTCTCAACTGCGTGTCCAGACCTATCAGATCCCCCAGAGCCAGAGGCCCGATGGGGTGATTGCAGCCCAGCTGCATGGCCTTGTCAATATCCTCCGGCGTGGCCAGCCCTTCATCAAGCACAAAAAAAGCCTCGTTAATCATGGAGCATAAAATACGGTTCACGACAAATGCGGGCGCCTCTTTCACCATGACGACTTCCTTGCCGATTTTCCTGCCCCAGGCCACGGCAATTTCCACCGTCTCATCAGAGGTCTGCTGGCCGCGGATAACTTCCAAAAGCCGCATTACAGGAACCGGGTTGAAAAAATGCGTTCCGATAAAACGCTCCGGCCGGCTTGTAATGGCGGCCATTTCGGTAATGCTCAAACCGGAGGTGTTGGTGAAAAACAGACAATGCTGCGGGACGATCTCTTCCAGTTCGGTATAAACTTTCTTTTTCAGGTCCATAAGCTCAATCACCACTTCCACCACGATATCCGCATCACCGGCTGCTTCTTTTAAATCCAGCGTCGGCTTGATCCTTCCCAGAAGAGCCTCCATCTGTTCTTTGGTGATTTTTCCCTTTTCCACGTCGCGCGACAGGTTTTTTTTAATCGTGTTCATGCCGTTGTTGATGAAGCGCTCGTCGATATCCCTCATGGTCACATCATAGCCGGCCGCGGCGCATACCTGCGCAATACCGCTACCCATCAGCCCCGCGCCCAGTACACATATCTTTTTAATTTCCATGTCAACCTCCGTATGATTTATTTTCGACGGGCAAAGCCCGTTCAAAGTCGAGTGAAACAATCCTTACAGGCTGGCGCTCGTCGCGTCAAGAGAAAGACTAGAAGATTTTTTATTGAACGGGCTGCGTCAATGTGTAACAATCGGTCATGCATATTATAATAGATGGCTACAACCTGATCCGGCAGTCGATCAAGTTTCGGCGCTTTGAAAGGCAAAGCCTCGAGGCGGGCCGCAGGGCCCTCATAGAGTGGCTCTCACAGTACCGCCGCCTCAAACATCATCGTATCACCGTCGTTTTTGACGGATGGGCCGGCGGTTCGCCCCACCAGGAAAGGGATTATTTGTCGGGAATAGAATTGATCTACTCGGGCCTGGGCGTGAAGGCCGACGAAATCATCAAAGAAATTGCCGCTTCAACCGATGAGGAAATCCTGGTCATTTCATCCGACCGCGAGATTACCTCTCCCAAGTTTGACAGCAGAAAAAATAATATTCAGTTAAAATAGCAAGTTACAGACACACTTCAGGCTTGTGCCACTACATTTTCATTTTTGGTAATGCGAAGGAGCTTGGGCGGTGGTTTCAGTCCG
>Ga0255341_1005984_pt1 | contig 11665 bp, 9 predicted proteins | sample wastewater_treat_8_FD_192418 | JGI IMG/M metagenome (GOLD analysis project Ga0255341, IMG submission 192418) | Wastewater microbial communities from Lulu Island WWTP, Vancouver, Canada - plant12 | ecosystem: Engineered > WWTP > Wastewater > Unclassified | place: Canada: Vancouver, British... | reverse complement strand
TCGTTTCATAAGTAATTGAAGCTTCCTGCTCTTTGATATTAATTTTGTCGCGAATAATTGTGATATCGAAACGTTCTACGTTTTGCGCCTGACGCAGAATCGTCAGGGTTACTTTGGTGCCTTTTTTTCCGCGGATCATCCTTACGACATCGCGCAGATCCATGTCGATGACATTGACCGGTTTTTGGTTTTCCTGGGCTACCGCGATGATTTTATCTTTGGGTTTAAGAAGACCGGACGCTTCTGCTCCTCCGCCGGGGATCATTTCCTCGATAACGGTAAAACCGTTGTCGTTGCTCAGGACCGCACCGATGCCTTCGAGAGACAGCTGCATGTGGATTTGAAGATCCTCATAACTTTCGGCGGACAAATAACTCGTGTGTGGGTCGAGGGCGCGAGCAAAGGCCTCTGCCGCCACCGTCACCATCTGTTCCGGATCACGTTCCATCACTCGTCTGGTTTGCAGTTCGTAATGATGAATCTGTTTTTGTATGGCCTGTTGGGGTTCGACCCCGTTGATCAGAGCATTTTCGATCTGGAACTGAACGAACTTTTTCAAGAGAATCTGTTTTTCCATCCTTGTTCTTGCAAAATTACGTTTACGTGCGTCTATCTGCAACTCCAACGACTCATCGGGGCGATAGCCGGACCCGAGAAGTTTTTTTACAATTTCTTCATTTTCAGCGGCTCTGGTTACCAAAACATTATAGAGAGGCGCCAGTGAGGTGCAGTTGCCCTTGAGCATTGCCGGGAAAAGATCGTGGAGAAGAGGCCCAAAACGTTCAATATCGGACTCATAAAGAAGGGTTTTGGAAGGATCAATATTTTTAATCAGTTGATCGACGGCATGAGACCTGGTTTCTTCATCGAGGCTTGTCAGAGCATAATGATTGGATAAAAAACCTTTCATCAGGGCAGGCATACGGCTGCAGGTCAGATTCCTGGCATCGGCGGGTCGGGGGATGATTAGCAAGAAGGCGCAAAGGACAAAAAACAACAACTTAATTGTGGGAACAGATGAAAAGTCTGTTCCTGGGGGCTGGAGCGTAACTTTCTCTTTTTTATGCATTGATTTTGCCTTCCCGCTGTGCCTGTGTAAAGTAGGCGGGGTAAGAGATTGCCAATATGTATAATGATTAATAGAGGTGGGCAAAGATTATGTCAAGAAGAAAAGTTAAAGTGAAATCAAATGGTTTTTAAAAGGAAAGCATGTTGATTCATCAAGATGTGGAAAAATAATTTTGAAAATAGTATTGAAATTTCCGTTAATTTCTATATCCTGCGGATTAGCTTTAAAGATTCATAAAATTACCGGTTACGTAACTTCTCGCGACGAAAATTGTCAGGCGCTATGTAATTTGCCAAGCTATTTGCAAACAAGCAGTCAGGGGATCGATCATGATATGTCCTCAATGCGGCTATGAACGTCAAAAAAAAGACAGCATCGTCAGTTTAGCCGAGTGCCCCAAATGTGGAATAATATACAATAAATGGAAAAGTGACGAACCGCATGAGGACGAACACGGCGACGTTACTGAAACCGCTTACTCCAGCTTTCCATCAGAAAACAAAAAGAAGATGAGTCTTGAGAAACTTGCGATTTACGCAGTTGTCATTGCGGTTTCAGTAATTATTCTTCACTCCATTATCGTGCCTGCCATGATCAGTCTATACAAATCCGCCAAAACCGTTCGTCCCTCCAGTGCGGCAGTTGACGAAAAAAAATCTGATGATCATGTTGTCCCTGCAGATGATGAGGAAGCCGGCAAGGCGTTGCCCCTGAAGATAGCAGCTGTCGCCACATCTTCCGTAGTGGTCATAAATACGCACACAGGCGCTGCCGCCGGCGGATTTTTTCTCAACCGTAACGGAGACATAATCACCAGCGGGCATTTTTTGACCACAGGAGGTGATGCCGCGATAAAAACCTCAGATGGAAGTTATTTTAGTGTGACTAAGGTTCTTGCCAGAAATGTACACAATGATCTGGTTATCGCCTCTACATCAGCTTCGCCCCATTATGCAAGACCTCTGGAGATAAACACCTCTTTACCGCAACCAGGCGAAAAGGTTTATATTCCCGACTGGCACAAAGGTGAGGGCAAGACCGTCGCCTCGGGAAATGTTTTGGCTGTGCTAAAAACAGGGCCGGGCGCGGCTTTTATTCAAGTGAACGTGCCTGTCCTTGCATCTACCAGCGGGGCACCGCTCTTGAACAGGCGCGGCGAGGTAATTGGAGTGGCGGTATTTAAAAATTCGGACGGCACAAACATAAATCAGTGCATTGCCTCTGAGGAAATAATCGCACTTGATGAAATCAGGAAATCTTTTTCGTTTAACCCACAGACACAGATGCCATCACCGAAGACGCGTGACGTGTATTGTTATGTCGGGTCAGACGGGCATGTCAGCTTTGTCGAGTGGCAAACGAGGATGCAGCTTACCCGTCCCGACGGATCACTTGATGCTGAAAAATTTGAAAAGTGGGTGCTGGAAGAAATTGGTACTCATCCTGATTATATCAATCCGGAAAAAGAAGCGCTGGAAGATCTGGAAAAGAACCGTGAAAAGCTTTTTAAAAGCGTTTTTCCACACCGGTCAATGAGCGATACTAATTTGACAAAGGGGGAAAAGGAGTGGCTTGAGGCGCGATACAGGAAGCATTATTGGGAAGTGTATAACCACTGGGCAACCAAACGTGAGGACGCCATCCGGAAATACAATACGATGATGGCAGATTTCAAAAAGTTTTGCGCTCAAAGGAAGCAATAAGAAGAAAACAAGAAAAACCCGTTGTCTCCATCACGGAAGGCCAACGGGTTTGGCTGCAATAGGCATAAAGGGGTGCTATTCGATGATTGCCAGCACCTGACCTTCATTGACAGAGTCTCCCACCTTAACTTTTATTTCCTTAATGGTCCCTGCGGCAGGCGCATAAACAGGAATTTCCATTTTCATTGCGTCCATAATGATGACCTCTTCATCCTCCTGCACACTGCTTCCTACAGTTACCGGAATGTCGGCGATCTTTCCCGGCATAGGCGCTTTGATTTCCGTAGCCATTGTTTTTAAGAACCTCCATTTGTTTTTTATTTATGTCAAGACAAACACCGCACAGCGCCGTCTTGTCTTTTTCAAAAGATTTTTATTTCCTATAGGAAATGGGTAAATTGGTCAATATAATTATGAGGCAAGTCAGTTTATTGATTTTATTCATGTCTTAAGGCGTCAATAGGACTCATCAGCGATGCTTTACAGGCTGGATAAAAGCCGAAGAAAATGCCGACAAGGCCTGAAAACCCCAGAGACATCAAAATGGAGAAAAAAGAAAAGCTGATCGACCAGTCGGCGAAGTAAGAAAGCATTTTGGCCGCTGCAATGCCCGTTAAAACTCCAATCAGGCCGCCGATCAATGATAAAATAAGGGCTTCAATGATGAATTGTGTACGAATATCCCATGTTTTGGCGCCCACGGCCATGCGGATGCCGATCTCACGTGTTCTTTCGGTAACAGATACGAGCATGATATTCATAATGCCGATGCCGCCCACGAGAAGGGAAACTCCCGCGACGGCGGCCAGCAAAAGAGCCATCACCTGAGACGCCTGTTCCGCCATTTGCATCATTTGCGTCAGATTGCGTACTGTGAAATCATCTTCCTGGCCGTGTGAGATTCTGTGCCTTTGCCTGAGCAGTTGCCTGATTTGCTCTTCGGCGCTATCCAGCGCTTGCGTGCTTACAGCCTTCACCATGATCGATCGAATTGTTCCGGCAAACCATCTGCCGAAGAGATTTCTTTGTGCGGAAGTGACAGGTACATAAACAATGTCATCCTGATCCATACCCATCATGGACTGACCTTTTCTTTCCAGAACGCCTATGATGGTGAAGGCCGCTTTTTTGATCCTTACCTGTTTGTCCAGCGGATCGTCGTTACCAAAGAGACTTTCCGCAACTGTTTGTCCGATGATACATACCTTGGCTGCGCTGCGAATTTCCTGCTCATAGAAGTTTCTGCCGGCAGCCAGAGTCCAGTCGCGAACTTCGAGCATGTTTTCATCGGTTCCATACACAGTTGTCGCCCAGTTTTGATTACCGTAGACAATTTGCGCACCGCCGTTGAGCACCGGCGCGGCTGTCTGGACGGAGGAGCATTCATTTCTGATGGCATCTGCGTCGGTGCGGGTCAAATTTTGAGTAGAGCCGCTGGCCAGGCGGATGCCGCCGCTGGTCGTGGAGCCCGGGATAACTATGATCAGGTTGCTTCCGACGGCGGAAATCTGTTCGGAAATTTTGTTGCGTGCGCCTTTGCCGACGGCCAGCATGGTAATTACCGCGGCGACGCCGATAATAATGCCCAGCATCGTCAGGCCGGAACGCATTTTGTTTACGCTAAGTGCGCGCAGTGATATTTTAATCGTCGAAGGCAGGTTGATCATCATCAATTCACCTGATCGCTGACAATGCGGCCGTCAAGAAAACGTATAATGCGTCTGCTGTACGCCGCAATGTCCGCCTCATGTGTGACTAAAACAATGGTAATCTTTTTTTCCACGTTAAGACGTACAAACAACTCCATTATTTCAATGCCAGTTTTTGTATCGAGATTGCCGGTCGGCTCATCTGCCAGAAGCAGGGGCGCATCATTGACCAGTGCACGTGCGATAGCGACGCGTTGCTGCTGGCCGCCGGAAAGTTGATTTGGATGGTGGTTCATGCGGTTTTCCAGACCCAACAGTTTGAGCGCGTTGATCGCCCTGTCTTTGTAATCTTCCGGCCGCTCCGGGCTGTATAAAAGAGGTATTTCAACATTTTCCAGGGCCGTAGTTCGGTTAAGAAGATTAAACCCCTGAAAAACAAAGCCGATTTTTCTGTTGCGGATTTGAGCTAGCTCATCACGCGCCAGGATAGCGGTATCAATACCGTCAAGCAGGTATCTGCCGGCCGAGGGCGTATCAAGGCAGCCGATAATGTTCATGAAGGTTGACTTACCCGACCCGGAAGGCCCCATAACGGCAACAAATTCACCTTTGTCAATCTGGAGTGATACATTATTCAGGGCAAAAACCATCGTCTCACCGACATCATATTTTTTTTCCAGATTGTATGCTTCTATGAGAGCCATATCTTAAAACCTCGGTCCGGGAGGAGGAACCTGGCTACGTCTTGGGTTTTGATCTTTGTCCATAATTTCCACGATAACATCCGAATTTTCTGAAATATCACCGGAGATGATTTCCGTGTAACGATTATCGCTGATTCCCGTTTTAACTAATACGCGGATGGGGGTTTTGTTTTTTAAAACCCACACACCTGTACCTCTGACACCCGTGCCGACAACTTTAGGATCGGATATCTTTAACCTGAGGGCGGCATTGGGAATGCACAACACATTATTTTTATCCGAGACGATAAAAGAAAGGCTCGTGGTCATGCCGGGCCTGAGCTTTAATTCCTGATTATCCACTTTGACGATTACGGAGTAGGTGACTACATTTTGTACAGTAGTCGGCGCGTTACGGATCTCCGAGACATTGCCCTTAAAGGTCATCTCCGGATAGGCGTCTACGGTGAAAGTTACCGGATTTCCCGTTGTCACTCTTCCAATATCCGCCTCATCGATACTGGCGTCAATTTGCATCTGTGTCAGATCCTGAGCGATAGTGAATAATGTCGGGGTCTGAAAGCTCGCAGCGACCGTCTGACCGACGTCCACGCTGCGTGAGATGACCGTACCGTTGACCGGAGAGAGGATTTTCGTATAGCGCAGGTTGGTTTGTGCCAATTGCAGGGAAGCGCGGGCCTGGGCCACCTGAGCTTCCGAGGCCTTTATTTGCGCCGTAGCGGACAGATAAGACGTTTCGGAGGAGTCCAGCTCGCTTTTGGAGATGAAATTTTTAGCAAAAAGAATTTTGTTGCGCTCATAATTTGTATCTGCCTCACGCCGGGCGATCCTGGACTTTTCCAGGTTCGCTTCGGCCAGCATCAGATTGGCGGAGGCCTGGGCCAACTGTGCCTCAAAGGGAGCCGGATCGATTTGGGCAAGAATTTGTCCTTCCTTCACCATTGAATTGAAATCGGCATAAAGTCTTTTGATGGTTCCGGAAACCTGCGTGCCGACCAAAACCGTAGTTACCGCATTGACAGTGCCTGTGGCGGAAACAGTCTCGCGTATATCGCAACGGGCAGGTTTTTGTGTTGTATATCGCGCGACGGACTTGCCGTTTTTCAGATAAAAAAAGACGCCACCCAGAAGGGCGATCAGTATGGCAGCTGCAACAATCGTTTTTTTCATTGTATCTCCCCCATAGCTCTTCCCAGTCTGGCCCGTGAAATTTCAAAGTCCGACATAGCGTTAATATGGATAAGTTTTGCATTGTTGAGATTAAGCAGCGCGTCGGTCAGCTCTATGGAATTGCCGACTCCTGTTTTGTATCTGCCGTCAGCAAGTTCGAGAGCTTCCTGGGCCTGTCGGACGATGATCCTGCCGGTATCTATTCGTTCAAAAGCCTCTTTCCAGGACAGCCAGGCGTTTTCCACTTCCATGCGTATTGACTGACGCAGGGTTTCTTCGTTGGCCATGGCGACGGAGAGCTCAGCTCTGGCCTCATCGACCGCATATTTAGTGGAAAGGCCTGAAAAAATAGGAACAGACAAAAAAATACCGGCACTCCATGACTGGTACATGTCCGTGTCATTTCCGCTGTAGCCATAGTCGGCGTTTCCGCTGACAACCGGCAGATATCCTTTTTTCTGAAGATCAATTGTTTTTTTCAAGGTGTCGATCCTTAAAAGCGCAATTTTAATGTCGGCTCTGTTGTTCAGGGCGCGATGCAGCGCTTCATCCAGTGAAATATCCAATTCGTCGGAATTAGTTTCGTGACGCACACTGTATTTTGGTGCGGCAGTCAGCCCCATCGCATTGTTCAATGAGGCCTGAGCGATGAGCTCGGCATTGTGCGCCGAAACCAATTGCAGACGTGCGTTACTTAGATTGACCTGTGCGCTGGTGACATCAATTTTAGATGTTTTACCTGTTTGAAAAAAAGTTTCCGCCACTTCCAGATGCCGGGCAAATTGATCCAATGTTTCTTCGGCCACTTTTCTGCTCATCACGGCTTTGAAAAGAGAGTAACAGGCCACCTTGACGCCCAGGGCGACCTGGGCCTGAGTGTCCTGGAAATCCGTTTCGGCTGTCTGCCTGGCCAATTTTTGTATATCGACTGCCGTAGACGTTTTACCGAAATCGAACAGGGTTTGTTTAAGGCTCACAGTATTGACATAATGATTATCTGACGTACCGGTGAAAGATTTAAATGATGGCCTGCTTCGTGTGTAGCCTGAGTGAAACTGCACCTTGGGATAATACTCAGACCTTGCTTGCCCGATTCTCGCCTCTGATTGCCTGATACGACCGGTTGCGGCGTTGAGAGCCGGATGGTTTTCGAGGGCATATTGCACGCATTGAGCCGGGGTGAGTTCGTCGCCGTCTTTGATTGCACCGACCGCGCCGGGCGGCGTGGTGCTAAGAATTGACAGCAAAAACAAAACGCAAATTATTGTCCTTGAAATCATGGTTCAAATCGTCCTCATATTTTAAAAAAGATCGCCTACTTTATCGAGGACAGATGCAAAATTACTTAAAAATACAAACATAGCCTCTATACACTTAAAAAGAGGTCAATATCAAGCTTCATGCCACATCTCCCGATAAGGGAAACACCTTGAATTTCAAGGTAAAATAGTGACACAAAAGGGATAGTAAAATAGTGACAGGCAAAAGAGAAACAAAAAGGTGCAGACAAAATACCCGGTTGGGCAAATAATAACCAGCTACCGTGAGAGAGAAAAAACGATTGCACGATACTGAAAAAACAGTATAAATTTCATCTAAATTCGGAGCAATATAACAGAAAGGAAGGTGAAAATCATTTTTAACTATCATCTTTACCTTGATGCGATAATAGAAGGGCGCAAAGGATTGAACCCGTTTCTGGATTATTTCAATATAGCCATATCCGATGTTTCACCAGGAAAGGTCATATGCAAAATGCCGATACGACCCGAGTATTTGCAGGGTGCAAAAATAATGCAGGGAGGCATGATTGTCGCTTTGGCAGATGAGGCGATTGCGCATGCCATGATGACGATGCTCAATCCCGATGAAGGACTGACCACCATTGAGCTGAAAAGTAATTTTCTTTCGGGTGTGGACAGAGGCGAACTTGTAGCCGAGGCAACGGTATTCAAAAAAGGCCGCAGCCTGATGATCGGCGATTGCCTGGTCAGGAACGACGAAGGGAAGAATATATGCCGGGTATCGGCAACCTTTATGTTATTGAAGAAGTAACAGTGCTTTGATGAAAAAAAGCTCCCTGAAGGAATTTATCAGGGAGCTTTTTTGTAAACGAGTGAAAGTTTATTCAGGTATGAAGTTGATGTCCACCCTACGGTTCTGTTGACGGCCTTGCTCTGTGTCGTTTGAAGCAGCCGGACGATGTATGCCCAGAGCTCTGAGCTCAACCTTGATATTTTTTCCTATTCCCGCATTCTGGGCCGCCGAGGCGACATTTGAGGCACGGTAGAAAGAAATCAACAGATTGGATGCTTCGCTTGAACCTGTGGAATCAGAAAAACCTTCAATGACAAGTGATCCTTTTTGCCCTCTTAATTTTGCAAGAAACGAATTGAGCTTTGCCATTTCCTGTGCTTTCAGCACCTTGCTGCCCGAGTCGAAGTAAAATGATCCGGAAAGTGCCGATGCTGATGCTTTTGCCGGTGGCATTTGAGGTGCTTTTGCCGCTTCGGTCACGGCAGGAGGTGCGGTTGCTGGTGCTGTTACGGGAGCTGATGCTGGTGCGGTCACAGGTGCTGGTGTCAGTGCCGCCTGAGCCTGGGCTGCTTCTCTTTTAGCGGCACAGGCTTTTCTCGATGCATAGCGGACACCGGGGATGGACTTGACTTCAACTGGTTTATCCTCGGTGACGGCCGCAGCCTGCTGGGGCTCATCAGCGGCAGCTTCGGGAGTCTCGGTTGCCGCCGTGGGGGCAGGGGCGGGTGCCGGTTTCGCGGCAAAATCTCTCAAGACGATGATCCGGTTATCCGGGTTTTCCTTGTTTGAAGCCCAAAGTTCATTGTCTTCTTCGACGTAAAATTTCCAGTCAACTTCTCCGCCAGGCTCTAAAACCCATGCGCAACAAACTTTATTGACGAACCCCGGCTCTCCTGAAGGGGTTTGGGGCGGGGTCTTTTCTTCCACCAGAGTGGCCAGATCGGCGCGGGTGGGGAGGCGCCAGTCATTCAGGCCGCCTACGTCGATAATTCCTACCGTATCGAGAACGTTAAGGGCGGTGATGTCAGAGACATTGTATATGTACCATTGCAGGCCGGTCCTGGTGTCGACGATTGTTCCGTTGTTGAGTTGATTGAAGCGAATCTTGATCGGGGTGGCCAGATCGAGAGGCTCGCCTGCTTCCAGTGTTGTAATTCTTTTGGTAATATTGGTTTTCCAGTTTTCCGACAGGATGGTTATGTTGTATTCTGACACAGGTGCCAAACCTTTTATTTGAAAACTGCCGTCAGCGTCTGTTTTTGTTTCAAACTGTTCATAGCCCTGAGTAGGCTGGAGCTGCTTGAAGATCAGTGAAACACCCGGTACGGGCTTTCCTTTTCCATCGATGATTTTGCCCTGAACAGAGGCTGTCTTTTCGCCGCAGCCGAAAAAAAGCAGGCTGATCAGAAGCAAAAACGATAACCGGTACGCAATTTTCATGGTGACTACTCCTTATTCAAGGTTGATTTGAACAACTTAATACACAATCGTTTAAACATTTTGGAAAATATTGCACAATCCTGTTAAATATTCAATAAAAAAATAATTCAAAACCACTGCTCGCCTGCCTGAGGTTGTCCCCGACAAAAGACGACAGTCCGTGCTTGCCATGTTTTGTGAAATTCATTATAGAGCCAGGGGCATAAAAAAAGGAGAATTGAAATGAAAGTAATTGTCGTTACCGGAATGCCGGCAGCGGGGAAAAACATTGTTTGTCAATATGCCAGGACGCATGGCTACCCCTACTTCTCAACAGGCGACATCGTGAGAGAGGAAATCAAAAAACTCGGCAGTCGTGGGGACGCCAAAACAGCCGCGAGGATATCAACACAAATTCGTGGCAGCGACGGACTTGGCGTTACACGCATGGCGGTGGACAGGGTTCTTGAGCAAAACTCACAACTGGTTTTTCTGGAGGGTGTCCGGTCCTGGCCGGAAGTGGAATTCATAAGAAGTAAAGTTCCTGCCTGGCTGGTGGCGGTTGTCGCGCCAAAAGAGGAGAGACTCAAGCGCATAAGAAAAAGGGACAGGGAAGACGATTCACCGCTGCATTTTAACGAACGGGACAAAAGGGAGATAGGATACGGCATTGCCGAGTGTATCGCCCTTGCCGATGCTTATCTTCTCAATAATGGAACAGTTGACGAAGCGTTGGCGCAGATAGAAAAAATCGTCGCCGGTCTGAGGTGACCAGGCCTCAGGCCAGCAGAGCTTCAACTTCCGCTTTTATTTTGTTGAGGCTCTCCGGTGACGAAGCTTCAAAGCGCAAAACGATGACCGGCTGAGTATTGGAACATCTTACAAGCGCCCATCCGTCTTCAAAAGGGACGCGTACTCCATCTATATCGATCACTCCCGGCGTGTTTCTGTAATGGTTCTTGATTTTTTCCACAATCCGCGCTTTTTGATCATCCGGGCAGTCGATGCGGATTTCCGGCGTGGAAAAAGTCCGGGGAATGTCCGCAAATAGTTCACTTATGCTTTTATCTGTCCGGGAGAGTATTTCCAGAAGCCTGGCTGCCGCGTAAATCGCGTCGTCATAACCGAAATAACGGTCGGCAAAAAACAGGTGACCGCTCATCTCTCCACCCAGCAGGGCCTTTTCCTGTTTCATTTTAGCTTTGATCAGCGAGTGTCCCGCTTTCCACATCACCGGGTTTCCGGAATGTTGCCGAATCCCGTCATAGAGAACCTGTGAGCACTTTACTTCACCGATTATTGTCGCCCCGGGGTTGTCTTTCAATATGTCCCGGGCGAATAAAAGAAGTAGTTTGTCTCCCCAGATGATTTCACCTGTGTTACTGACCACTCCCAGGCGGTCAGCGTCTCCGTCAAAAGCTATTCCCAGATCTGCCTTCTTATTGGCCACCAGTGCGATTAAGTCCTGCAAATGTTCTTCTACCGTGGGGTCGGGGAAGTGATTTGGGAATGTGCCGTCCGGTTCACAATAAATGCAGTGAAGCTCACAGCCTAATTTTTCTAAAATGGGCGTCGCGAATTTACCGCCCACGCCGTTTCCGCCGTCGATGGCCACTTTTAATTTTTTGTTGATATGAATATGGTCAAGAATGTAATTTTGGTAGCTTTCCGTTATGTCCTGCGAACGTCCGGAGCCCTTTCCGGAGACATACGCACCTGACTCCATAATTTTACGCAGCTGCTGAATTTCCTGGCCGTGAATGGAATCATATCCAACGCATATTTTGAAGCCGTTAAATTCAGGAGGATTGTGACTGCCGGTGACCATAACTCCCCCGCCTGTATCCAGGTGTCGGATAGAGTAATACAGCATGGGGGTGGCGCACAGACCGATATCGATGGTATCGATGCCGG
>Ga0255341_1005982_pt1 | contig 11668 bp, 10 predicted proteins | sample wastewater_treat_8_FD_192418 | JGI IMG/M metagenome (GOLD analysis project Ga0255341, IMG submission 192418) | Wastewater microbial communities from Lulu Island WWTP, Vancouver, Canada - plant12 | ecosystem: Engineered > WWTP > Wastewater > Unclassified | place: Canada: Vancouver, British... | reverse complement strand
CAGGTACGCGCGATCTCCTCCGGCAAGGACTCGCTGGCCGAGGTCCGCGTGGCGGTCGAGGTCAACGGTCGTCCGTTCAACGGCCAGGCCGTCAGCCTCGACGTGATGGAGGCTTCGGCCAAAGCCTACGTACGGGCGGTGAACAACGCCGCCGCCGCGGGGGAGGTCTGATGGGTTCCACGATCACCGAGAAGATCCTCGCCCGAGCGGCCGGGCGTGAACAGGTGCGCGCCGGCGACATCGTCGAGGCCCGGGTCGATCTCGCGCTGGCCAACGACATCACGGCGCCGCTCGGGATCGCCGAGTTCGAGAGGGCCGGCTTCACCGAGGTCTTCGACCCGGCCAGGATCGCGCTCGTCCCCGACCATTTCACGCCCAACAAGGACATCAAGGCGGCGACCCAGGCGAAGAAGGTGCGCGAGTTCGCCTGGAAGTACGGGATCGTCAACTACTTCGAGGTGGGACGCGTCGGCATCGAGCACGTGCTCCTGCCAGATGCGGGCATGGTGGCGCCGGGCGACGTCGTGATCGGCGCCGACAGCCATACCTGCACCTACGGCGCCGTGGCCGCCTTCAGCACCGGCGTCGGCAGCACCGATTTCGCCGCCGCCATGGCCTGGGGTCACGTTTGGCTGCGGGTGCCGGAGACGATCAAGCTCGTCTACTCGGGCGTCCCCAGTCCCTGGGTGACCGGCAAGGACCTGATGCTGCACACCATCGGCCTCATCGGCGTCGACGGTGCCCTCTACCAGGCGATGGAGTTCAACGGCGAAGCGATCGACGGTCTCTCCATGGAGGAGCGCTTCACGATGTGCAACATGGCCATCGAGGCCGGCGGCAAGAGCGGCATCGTGGGCTACGACGAGAAGACGGCGCGGTATCTGGAGAGTCGGCCTGACGGCAGCCGTGCGCGTACGGCGGGCCAGGTGTTCGTCGGCGACCCGGATGCCGAGTACGCGCGCGTGCTCGAGATCGATGCGGCCGCCGTGCAGCCCACGGTGAGCAAACCGCACCTGCCGAGCAACACCGCCGCGGCGGCCGATCTCGCCGGCATCGCGATCGACCAGGTCGTGATCGGCAGCTGCACCAACGGGCGCCTGCACGACCTGCGCCAGGCGGCGGGCGTCCTCGAGGGCAAGAAGGTCCACCCGCAGGTGCGCTGCATCATCCTGCCCGGGACCCAGGACGTCTGCCTCGCGGCGATCGCCGACGGCACCATGCAGACGCTCATCGAGGCCGGCTGCGCCTTCAGTACGCCCACCTGCGGCGCCTGCCTCGGCGGCCACATGGGCGTGCTCGCCGAGGGCGAGCGCGCCGTGGCGACGACCAACCGCAACTTCGTCGGGCGCATGGGTCACACCGGCGCCGAGGTCTACCTGGCGAGCCCCTACGTGGCCGCCGCCTCCGCCGTGGCCGGCCACATCGCCACCCCCGAGCAGGTCGGCGCCACGAAGGAGGGTCTGCGATGATCTTCGAGGGCACCGTGCACAAGTACGGCCGCGACGTCGACACCGACGTGATCATCCCGGCCCGCTACCTGAACACCAACGACCCGGACGAGCTGGCCAAGCACGCCATGGAGGACATCGACGCCGGGTTCGTGGACCGGGTCCGCCCGGGAGACATCATCGTGGCCGCCGAGAACTTCGGCTGCGGCAGCTCCCGCGAGCACGCGCCGGTCGCGATCCGCCGTGCGGGCGTGAGTTGTGTCGTGGCGGCGTCGTTCGCGCGCATCTTCTATCGCAACGCCATCAACACCGGCCTGCCGATCGTGGTGTGCCCGGAGGCGGCCGCCACGGCAGAGTCGGGCGACCGGCTCAGGGTCGACCTCGAGGACGGCGCCGTGGAGAACCTGACCCGGGGCGAGATCTACCGGGCCGAGGCGTTCCCGCCGTTCATGCAGGAGTTGATCGACCGTGGCGGCCTGCTTGAGTACGTGAGGTCCCGCGTCGGCGCACGGGGCGGATGAGCGGCCGCCGGGACTGACCATCCAGCATCGGAGAGAAGGACAATGGGGAAGACCTACAAGATCGCGGTGATGCCGGGCGACGGCACCGGACCGGAGGTGGTGGCCGAGGGGATCAAGGTCCTGCAGGCGGCCGCCGCGAAGCACGACTTCAAGCTGGACCTCACCGACTACGACCTCGGCGGTGAGCGCTACCTCCGCACCGGCGAGGTCCTTCCGGCGGCGGTGCTCGAGGAGCTCAGAGGGGTCGACGCCATCTACCTGGGTGCGATCGGGCACCCGGACGTCGCTCCGGGGATCCTCGAGAAGGGCCTCCTCCTGCAGCTCCGTTTCGAGCTGGACCAGTACATCAACCTGCGTCCCGTGCGGCTTTACCCGGGCGTCGAGACCCCGCTCAAGGACAAGGGTCCCGAGGACATCGATTACGTCGTGGTGCGCGAGAACTCCGGCGACGTGTACGCCGGCGGCGGCGGCTCCATGATGCCGGGCACTCCGCAGGAGGTGGCCGTCCAGAACATGGTCTACAGTCGCGCCCAGGTGGACCGCTGCCTGCGCTGGGCGTTCGATTACACGCGCCAGCACGGCAAGAAGGCGCGCGGGACCGGTGAGGACAACACCCTCGGCCTGGTCGGCAAGACCAACGTCCTGACCTACGTCTACGACCTCTGGTTCCGCGCCTTCAACGAGATCGGCGAGGCCGAGTACCCGGATGTGAGGCGTGAGTACTACCACGTCGACGCGACCTGCATGTGGATGGTCAAGAGCCCGGAGTGGTTCGACGTCCTCGTCACCGGCAACATGTTCGGCGACATCATCACCGACCTCGGGGCGATCACCCAGGGCGGCATGGGCGTCGCCGCCGGCGGCAACATCAACCCTGAGGGTGTGAGCATGTTCGAGCCCATCGGCGGCTCGGCGCCCAAGTACACCGGCATGGGCGTGATCAATCCCATCGCCGCCATCGTCGCCGGCGCCATGATGCTGGACACGCTGGGCGCCTCCGCTGCGGCGGCCGACGTCGAGCGCGCCGTGACCGAGGTCACCGGCACCAGGATGAAGGGCATGGCCTCGGGACAGATGGGATACTCGACCGCCGAGGTCGGTGACCTCGTGGCCGAGCGTATATGAGAGCTCCTGAAGACCAGACGACTACGTTCCCGGGCGGCGACCGGTCTTGTGGTACGCCGCCGGCCCTGTCCGCCGCCGGGCGGCCCGCACCCTGAGGAGGAAGACGATGGCCCCGATCCCCGAGATGGAGACGATCTGGATGGACGGCCGTCTGGTGCCCTGGGCCGACGCCAGGATCCACGTGCTCACGCACGCCCTGCACTACGGGTCGGGGGTCTTCGAGGGTATCCGCGCCTACAAGACGGACAAGGGTGCGGCGGTGTTGCGGCTCACCGATCATCTGGAGCGCCTGGTACGCTCGGCCAAGCTGTACTACATGCCGGTGCCGTTCACGGTGGAGCAGCTCTACGACGCCACCTTCGAGGTGGTCCACAGTAACGGACTGGAGTCCTGCTACATACGGCCGCTGGTCTTCCGCGGTTACGGCGAGATGGGTCTGTTCCCGCTCGACGCACCGGTCAACGTGATCGTGGCGGCGTGGCCGTGGGGCTCATACCTCGGCGAGGAGGGCGTCCGCCGCGGCGTGCGCGCCAAGACGAGCAGCATCCAGTCGCTCGACCACACCGCGCTGGCCCGCGCCGCCAAGGCGACGGGCCAGTACCTCAACAGCATCCTCGCCAAGATCGAGGTCCTCAAGGCCGGTTACGACGAGGCGATCATGTTGACCGAGCGCGGTCACGTGGCGGAGGGCTCGGGAGAGAACGTGTTCGTGGTGCGCGACGGGGTGCTGAGCACGCCCCCGCCGAGCGACGGCGTGCTCGAGGGCATCACGCGCGACGTGATCATGCGGATCGCGCGCAGCGAGGGCATCGAGGTGCGTGAGCACACCATCGCGCGCAGCGAACTGGTCATCTGCGACGAGGCTTTCTTCACGGGCACCGCCGCCGAGATAGTGCCGATCCGCGAGGTTGACGATCATCCGATCGGCGAGCCCGGCCCCGTCACGCGCCGCATGCAGGAGCGCTTCAAGGCGATCACCGATGGCCGCGACGAGGAGTTCGGGCACTTCATCGAGTACGCGAGGAAGTAGACCCCGGCCGGCGGGGAGGATCTGATGGGCGACGGACGAGTACATCTGTACGACACGACTCTCCGGGACGGCATGCAGCAGGAGGGCATGTCGGTCTCGGTCGAGGAGAAGGTGCGCCTCGCGCACAAGCTCGACGAACTCGGGATCGATTACATCGAGGGCGGGTTCCCGGCCTCCAACCCCAAGGAGGCCGAGTTCTTCCGGCGCATGAGGGACGAGCAGTTCCAGACGGCGGAGCTGGTCGCCTTCGGCATGACCCGGCGCAAGGGCGTCCCCGCCGGGGAGGACGAGAACCTGCGCGTGCTGGCCGAGGTCTTCACGCCCACCGTCGCTGTCGTCGGCAAGACTTGGGGGCTGCACCTCAGCAAGGTGCTGCGCGTGAGCCGCACCGAGAACCTGGGCATGATCGACGACTCGGTGCGCTTCCTGGTCGAGCGGGGCAAACGTGTGATGTACGATGCCGAGCACTTCTTCGACGCCTGGCGTGAGGACCGCGACTACGCGTTCCAGTGCGTGACCACGGCCGCCGCGGCGGGCGCCGAGGTCGTGTGTCTCTGCGACACCAACGGCGCCAGTCTGCCGCCGTTCGTCGGCGACGTGGTCGGTGAGGTGGTGGCAGCTCTTCCGGACACGGTCATCAGCGTCCACATCCACAACGACTCCGCCTGTGCCGTGGCCGACAGCCTGGTCGCGGTCGAGGCCGGCGCCCGTCAGGTGCAGGGCACGATCAACGGCTACGGCGAACGCTGCGGCAACGCCGATCTGTGCAGCATCATCCCCGCATTGAAGCTCAAGATGGGTCACGATGTGGTCAGTGACGAGCAGCTGGCCCGCCTCAGTGAGACCGCACATTTCGTCGCTGATGTGGTCAACGTGGCCGTCTCCGCGCACGCGCCCTACGTGGGACGCTCCGCCTTCGCCCACAAGGGCGGCCTGCACGTGGCCGCCGTGGAGCGTGCTCCCGAGACGTTCGAGCACATCGACCCCATGACCGTCGGCAACGAACAGCGCATCGTCGTCTCCGAGCTCTCCGGCAAGGGCACCGTGGCGTGCAAGGCGCAGGAGCTGGGCCTCGAGTTCGAGGCCGACGACGCGCGCATCGGCAACGTGCTCAGACGGCTCAAGGAGCGTGAGCACGAGGGCTATCACTACGAGGCGGCGGACGCCTCCTTCGACCTGCTCCTGCGCAAGGAGCTCGCGCCGCACGCGCCGTTCTTCCGGTTGGAGAGCTTCCGGGTCATCGTCGAGAAGCGCGAGGACGGACGGACCATGGTGGAGGCGACCATCAAGCTGCACGTGAGCGGCGACCGCGTCATCAGCACGGCCGAGGGCAACGGCCCGGTGAATGCACTCGACAACGCACTGCGGCAGGCGATCGTGGCCAAGTACCCGCACCTCACCGATATAGAGCTGGTCAACTACAAGGTCCGCATCCTCGACGAGACCAAGGGGACCGGCGCCGTCACCCGTGTGCTCCTCGACGCCAGCGACGGGGAGGACAGCTGGGGCAGCATAGGCGTGAGCGAGAACATCATCGAGGCGAGCTGGCAGGCGCTGGTCGACTCCATCGAGTTCGGCCTGCTGCGCGAGCCTAAGGCCCGGGAGCCCGAGAGCCGATGACGGCGGGCACAAGCGCCGGCCGCGACACGAGGAGGCATACGATGAGCGACGCCGACAAGGTCCTGGAGATCATGGCGGAGGCGGGCGAGCCGCTCAACGCGGGCGCGATCGCCGAGCGTTCCGGCATGGAGCGCAAGGCCGTGGACAAAGCGATGGCCCAGCTCAAGAAAGAGGGCCGCATCGAGTCGCCCAAGCGCTGCTACTGGTCGCCCAAGGCCTGAGGTACGGCCGCGGCGCGACGTGCGCTCCTGCGGAAGGAGACCCCCGCCGCGGACGGGTCACTCAGGCAGACCGGCGTCCTGGCCGGACAGGCTTGACCTCTCTGCGGCGGCCTCGACCGCCGCTGCCAACGTGGCTCGGCCAGGGTACGAACCGGCGTGCCGCACGGCGCCGTCGACCAGGATGAGCGGCAGCGACTCATAGCCGTGGGCGGCGACCGCCGCCAGTGCGTCGGCGTCACCGCCGAGCTCGTTGCCGGTCACCCGCGGGTCGATGCGCCGCACCGTGACGCCCCGCCAGCGCAGCCACTCGAGGTCGCCGGCGAAGCGCGGCAGGGCCGGGTCGGTGGCGCTGCAGGCGCAGCCTGAGCTCACCCCCGGCCTGTCGATGACGAGCAGTTCGACGGGCGGCCGTGCGTCCGTCCCGCCGGTCGCGTCGCGCATCCGCCACTCCTTCGCGTCGTTCACCGCATCCTACTCCAGCGGCTGCCGGCCAGCGTCGGCTTGCGCGAGCCCCGGGGCTCGAGTCGCGGTGACGACGAGAGCCGCCGATGGCGCCGTGGCGCCCTCACGTGAGACCAGCGCCGGCCGTCGGAGAAGCTCAAGGAAATCACCCTCCGGCCGATGAGAGGTCCAGCCTGTTGTCAATCCAGACAGAGGAACACGATCTCCGGCGTCGCCGGGTGAGTGTCACACGTAGGAGGATCCCATGTCTGCCGCGATAGTCCAACTGCGTCGACTCAGAATCGTGGTCGTCGCACTGCTGCTTCTGCTGGGTAGTCTCGTCGTCGCGGTCCCCTCCGCCGTCGCGGCGTCGTCGACGGTGGTCATCAGCCAGGTCTTCGGCGGCGGGGGCAACAGCGGCGCTCCCTATCGCAACGACTTCGTCGAGCTGTTCAACCGCGGATCGACCGCCGCCTCGCTCGACGGCTGGTCGATCCAGTACGCTTCTGCGACGGGAAACGGGACTTTCGCGAACAACCCGGTGACCGCGCTCTCCGGGATCCTTCAACCGGGGCAGTACTACCTCGTGCAGATGGCGTCCGGAGGCGGAAACGGTACGTCTCTCCCCACCCCCGATGCGGTGGGCACCGTCTCTATGTCCGCGACGGGTGCCAAGGTGATCCTCGTCAACACTACGAGCGGCCTGGACTGCAACGGCGGCTCGGTCCCTTGCACCCCGGATCAGCTCGACAAGATCGTGGATCTCATCGGCTGGGGCGGCGCCAACTTCTTCGAAGGCACGGTCGGCCCGACGACCGGCAGCACGACGGCCGTCCTGCGCGGCGTGGACGGACATCGTGAGACGGACGACAACGGTGCCGACTTCAGCGTCGAGGAGCCCAACCCACGCAACACCGCGCATGCGAGGAACCTGGACCTCCCCTCTGTGAGCATCGCCGCTCCGGCCGCCGACGAGGTACTGACCGGCGCCGCCACCACGATCAGCGGCCTCGCCTCCGATCAGGGAGGCTCGGTCGCGGCGATCACTGTGAAGATCCGGCGCTCCGGCGACGGCCTCTACTGGACCGGCTCCGTCTGGAGCCCGGACGAGATATGGCTCGACGCCGACGGCACGACGGACTGGACGTTCGAGTGGACGTTCGACCCCGCGAGCCAGGACGGCTCGCCGGGGTACGCGATCTCCGTGCGAGCCACCGACGATGTCGGCCACTCGAGCACGGCGAACGTGGTCGGCATGAGCGTGGACAACACTCCGCCGACCGGCGCCGCGCTGGCCATCCACGGTGGGGCCTCGCACACGAACGTGCGTGACGTCAGCCTCAGCCCGACTGCGGTCGGCGCCGTCGAGATGCGCTTCCGCAACTTCGGCGATGCGATCTGGACCGATTGGGAGCCCTACGCGACCGCCCGGGACTGGACGCTCGCGGACGGCGACGGACCCAAAACGGTGTGCGCACAGTTCCGCGACGAGGTCGGGAACGTCGCCGAGACCGAGGCGGACATCACGCTCGACACCGCACCGCCGACCGGCGCCGCACTGGCCGTCAACGGCGGGGCCGCCTTCACGAACAAGCGTAAGGTGCGCCTCGCACCGTTCGCCGACGGGGCGGTTGAGATGCGCTTCCAGAACTCCGTCGATGCGATCTGGACCGATTGGGAGCCCTACGCGAGTGCCCGGGACTGGACGCTTCCGGGCGGCGACGGTCCCAAGACGGTGTGCGTCCAGTTCCGTGACGCGGCGGGCAACGTAGTCGAGGCCAAGGCCCGCATCACCGTCGACACCAAGCGGCCGAGGTTGGTGGGCACGAAGGCGGTCTCGGTCCGCCGCGGGGCGAAGGCCACCCTGCGCTACAAGATCAAGGATCCGGCTCCGAGCAGCGGCAAGGCGACGGTCAGGATCGTGATCCGGAAGGTCGGGGGCAAGGCCGTGAAGACCGTGAAGCTCAAAGGCCGTCCCGTCGGGAAGAGCCTGAAGTACCGCTTCGTCTGTAAGCTGCGGAAGGGCCGTTACCGGTACATCGTGTCCGCGACCGACGCTGCCGGGAACAGGCAGACGAGGGTTGCGCGCAACACCCTGAGGGTGAGGTAGCGTGTCCGCGGGGCTCGACCGGGGAGACTCGGCGCCGAGCACGTGACGCACCGGACACGGGCTGGGCTGAGTACCTCCCAGCGGCCGCGACCGGGTTCGGCAGGTTCGGCAGGACCCACACGCGGAGCTGCGGGACCGACAACCGGTGGGCCGGAACGATGACGGCGGCCCGTGGACCCGGGGGGTCCACGGGCCGCGGTCGTGCAGGGTGCGCCCCGGTCCCGGCCGGCGGTGAACGTCACGTCCGACGACGTCCCTCGCCGCCGCTACCCGGGTCAGGCGATGAGGGCGGCCATGCCGGGGAGCAGGACGTTGTTCTCCAGGTGTACGTGCCGGTGGATGTCGGCCTCGAACTCACGCAGGCTGCGGAAGGTGAGCTCGTACGTGGCGCAGGCGTCGGGCGGGAGCGCGTAGCCCATCGCGAGGTCGCGGATGCGATGGAGCGCGCCGCCGACCTCGTCGTGCTCGGCGGCGAGCTGTCCCACGCCCGTGCGCAGCGTGTCGGCGTCGGCGGGGTCCACGGCCTCGCCGGCGCGGGTCGCCGCCTCGGCCCGTTTGACGGCCGGGAAGAAGACCCGCTCCTCCTCGTCGAGGTGCGTCATGAGCGCGGCAGCCATGGCGCTGTAAACGGCGCTGATCTCCGCCAGCTCCGGATGGTGCGCGCCGTGTACCTGCTCGATCTTGCGCGCCAGAGCCCCGATACGAGGGGCGTCCTCGCGCACGTAGGTGTGATGGGCCGCGTCGATGTGGTCGATCAGCTGCGTGAGCGTCCAGGAGGTGACGTCGTCGTCGTGCGCGGCCGGCGCCGTGGCCGTCGCATGGGCGAGGTCCTTCTGCACCTGCTCGAGGTCGACCCGCGCGGCCACACATGCGTCGCCCAGCGCGACGTCGCCGCCGCAGCAGAAGTCGATGCCGTGGCGCTCGAAGACGGCGGCGGTGCGGTAGTCCCTGGTGACGATAGCGCCGACGGTCTGGGTGCGGAGGTCGGCAGGAGTGTCGGGTCTGTCGGTCATGAAGCGCTCCCTGTGAGTCATGGGCCGATCGGGGCCGGGCGGATCAGCAGGACGATCCGCGCGTCTGGCCTTGAGTGTCCCACGCGGCGCACAGCTTCACGCTTGACCTTCGACAAGCGGTGTCCCGTTCACACGAGGCAGGCGCCGGATCAGATCGGCGGACTCCTTCCGCGGCCGGTAGACTGGACGGGGCGCAGGGCGTCGGAAGGAGCATCAGCTCTCGGGCGCAGAGAAGATGCCGCGTCCTTCTGGTATGTACCATGAAGTGATACCATAGACGGAGCCGTCGCCATGGGGCGAGACCCGATGGCGCCGGGTCGCGGACGCAGGGTGGCCAGGACCATGAACGAAGAGAGCTCGCCGACCAGGACAAGCCCCCTCTACCTGTGGGTCGCCTCGCTGTTGCGCGACAGCATCGAGGCCGGCGAGCTCGCGCCCAACGCATCTGTCCCCTCGGAGCGCGCGCTCAGCGAACGGTACGGCATCAGCCGCATGACCGCGCGTCACGCCCTGGAGACGCTGATGCACGAGGGCTACGTGTGCCGCGACGCGCGTCGCGGCACCTTCGTGGCCGAGCCTCGACTGCACTTCAGCGTGGGCAGCTTCACCCAGATCATGGCCGCCGGCGACCACGTGCCCGGCTGCGAGGTGCTGACCGCCGAGACGCTCACCCCGGACCCGCTCGTCTCGGAGATGCTCCACCTGCCGTCGGGCGGGCGCATCCATCTCGTGCAGCGCCTGCGCTCCGCCGAGGGCGAGCCGATCGCGATCGAGAACATCCACCTGTCGGCGGAGCGCTTCCCCGATCTTCTGGATTTCGACCTCACCAGCTCGCTCTGGGAGATCCTGCGGTCGCACTACGGTGTGCACCCCACCAAGGCCGACGCCCGCGTCATCGCGGTGACCCTGGACAGGTTCGAGGCCGAGACGCTGAAGGCCAAGGCGGGCAGCCCCGCGATCGCTCTCACCCGCACGGTCTACGGGGCCGAAGGGGAGGTCGTCGAGCTCGCGCGCGACGTGTACCGGGGCGACCGCGCGGAGTTCCACGTGACCGCGCCGGTGGACGCCGGCCTGCCGGTCGGGCACCGGACTTGAGGCGCCTCAGACCTGTCACCGTCACACCCCCAGTCGAGGAGGACCATGCTGGACGCACTGAAGGACGCCATGGCGTCCGCCGCCGAAGAGCTCGAGAGGATGCCTGAGAGGGTCGTCCAGCTCTTCCATCACAACGACGCCGACGGTCTCACCTCGGGCGCGATCCTCACCCGTGCGTTCGAGCGCAAGGGGTTCGAGGTCAGGCGTTTCTGCCTCGAGAAGCCCTACCCGGCCGTCCTGGAGAAGGTCTACGAGCAGGAGGGCAAGATCATCGTCTTCGCCGATTTCGCCGGCAGGATCGCCCCGCTGCTCTCGGATCTCAATCAGGGCCGGAATCTGACCCTGATCCTCGACCACCACATCGCCGAGCCCTCGACCGACGACCGCGTCCTGAACCTCGATCCGGATCTCTTCGGTCTCAAGGGCGACCGCGACATCTCCGGCTCGGCCACCGGCTACCTCTTCGCGCGCACGCTCGACCCCGCCAACCGCGACCTGGCCCATCTCGCCGCCATCGGCGCGGTGGCGGACGGGTTCTTCGTGGACGGCGCCCTGGTGAGCGAGAACCGCGCCGCCGCCCTGGAGGCGGTGGAGCAGGGCTGGTTCAAGATCGAGCCGCGTGAAGGCGGTGGGGAGGAGTACCTGCTCAACGGCCCGCGCGGCTGGACGCCTGTGCTGGAGTTCGGCGACTACCTCGACGTCCTGGGCGCGGTCGGCTATTACGGCGAGGGTCCGGAGGCCGGCGTGAGGGCCTGCCTCGAGGGAGTCTCGGACGAGTCAGACCGCATGGTCGACGAGTACCGGGCGACGATGCGGCGGGCGTTCGACGCCGAGATCGCCGCCCTGCGGACGGACGGCTTCCACCACACCCCGCACATCCAGTGGTTCCACGTCGGCGACGGGTTCTTCCCGATGGGCGTCAAGATGATCGGGGTCTTCTGCGACGCGGTCAAGGTCATGGACATCGTCGACCCCGAGAAGTACATCGCGGGCTATCAGGTCGTCCCCGACGAGGTCCCCGGGTTCGGCCCCGTGCCCATGCAT
>Ga0255341_1005961_pt1 | contig 11693 bp, 13 predicted proteins | sample wastewater_treat_8_FD_192418 | JGI IMG/M metagenome (GOLD analysis project Ga0255341, IMG submission 192418) | Wastewater microbial communities from Lulu Island WWTP, Vancouver, Canada - plant12 | ecosystem: Engineered > WWTP > Wastewater > Unclassified | place: Canada: Vancouver, British... | reverse complement strand
GAAGAAGCGCTTCATGAGCGTGATGACGCGCTCGTCGCCGGTCGCTTCGTGGTACTGCGTCAGCACTTTGAGCGCCACCGCGAACGGCCACCAGTCGTTCAGCGACTTCGGGCCGAAGTGCCCGAACGCGTCCTGGCTTCCGAGCATCCACTCCAGCCACTGGCTCACGCGCGCCTTGAGCTTCTCGTCGTCCAGCAGATACGCGAGCGGCACGAGGCCGTCGAGATAGTACGGCCCGCGCTCCCAGCTCTCGCCCGTGCCGCCGAGCCAGCCGCTGTTGGGGCCGAGCGATTCCCAGAACTCGGGCAAGAGGCCGGTCTGTCCTTCGGCCTGAATCCGGAGCTGGCGCCTGAGCCATCCGGCGGGTTTGACGGCGCCGAGCGGCAGAAATGCAAACTGTGACGGCGGCAGCGGCTTTCTGGGGGACGCGTGGAAGCTGTTCACGACTGAACTCCTGGTGAGTGTATTGCTGCCAGACATTACAACGTTTTGGCGCAGTTGGCAAATGGGGCCTCGCCCGGGTTTTCTTGCGCCACCCACCGCCTGAGTGTATGATGGGGAAGGCAGCAAGAAGAGAGCTCTGGATGGATGCGAAAGCCTGGGTGAAACAGTGGCAGGAGACAGGGCGGCGGCTCGAGGTGATCAGGCTTCAGGAGCTGCGATCTACAGACACGGCCGCGGCGGTTCTCGCGTTCGCCGGCCTGGACACCCGGGCGGCTGAGTTGTATCCACCGCCGCCCACCAGCGGCCTCGTGGAGATGCAGAGACTGTTCCGGCGGCTTCGCGCGAAGTGAAAAACCTCGTCCAGCACGCCGCCGAGGTGCAGCGCTTCATGCTGCACCAGCGATGGAAGTTCTGCTTCATCGGGGGCCTCGCCGTGCAGCACTGGGGGGAGCCCCGCCTTACCAGAGACATTGATCTTTCGCTGTTCACGGGATTTGGGCAAGAGGAGGGGTTTGTTGACGGCCTGATCGCAGCCTACCGGCCGAGGATGCCGGACGCCAGGAGCTTTGCTCTGGCCAACCGCGTGCTCCTGCTGAAGTCTCCCGAAGGGACTGGCATAGACGTCTCTCTCGGCGGATTGCAAGGCTGAAGCAGCGGCGATAGGGGCACGAAGGAATCTCCTGGGGAACGAGGTTGTGGGCAACCGAAGCAGGCCGAGCAGGTTCCTGGTCCAGCGTGCCCGCGGCGAACCCCGGCCCCAGGATGTCGGGAAGGATATGACATTATGCTCGGGCGGCTGATTGCGGTGCTGTTGACGCTGGCCGCCATGCCGGCGGCGGCGCAGGTAGGCATGTCGCGCGAGGCGCTGCTCGGCGGGATGTATCTGGCTCGGGACTACGAGTTCGAACGCATCGTCAGCAACCCGACGGCAGGGCCGGAGGGGGGCGACGTGATGAAGCCTGGCGATTCGCGCGAGATCGCGAACATCAAGGGCCCGGGCGTCATTGCGCACATCTGGTTCACGCTCTCGCGGCAACGCGACTACGTGCTGAAGGACTGCGTGCTGCGCATCTACTGGGACGGCGAGAAGGAGCCGAGCGTCGAGGTCCCCATCGGGGAGTTCTTCGGGCTGGGGCACGGGAAATACTACGACGTCCGCTCGCTACCCTTCGAGACCGGAAATAGGCGGGGCTACAACTGCTTTTTGCCGATGCCGTTCCGAAAGAGCTGCCGGATCACGTTCACGAACAGCCCCACGCACGAGCTGAGACGGCTCTTCTATCACATCAACTACAAACGCGTGAAAAGCCTGCCGGCGGATGCGCTCTACTTCCACGCGCAGTATCGGCAGGCGAAGCCCGTCAGCGGCGGGAACTACACGATTCTGGAGGCGAGGGGACGCGGGCACTTCGTGGGACTGTTCTACTACAACAGAACGAACGCGCCCGGCTGGTGGGGCGACGGCGGCGAGCAGGTCACAGTTGACGGGCGCGCGGTGCCTGGGACGGGTCAGGAAGACTACTTCGGGCAGGGCTGGAGCTTCGGCAAGGGCGAAAGCGGGCTGCGGTTCGGATCGCCGCTGTACGAGTCCGGCGAGAAGCCGGAGCTGGCGGACAACTCGTTCTACCGGTTTCACATCGAGGACCCGATCCCGTTCCTTGCGTCCTTCAGCATGACGATGAAACACGGGATGCAGAATGAACGGGCGGACGACTACTCGACGGTCGCGTTCTGGTACCAGTCTGAACCCCACATGGCGTTTCCGAAGCTTCCCCCCGCGGACAAGCGCTATCCCTCGCGCCCAGACGCCAGCGTTTCGCCGGAGGCTGCCGGAGCGGGCGGAACCGGGATTCCCAGCCAGGCTATCGAGTGAGACGGCAGCCGCCCAGGCGCCGGAGGCGGAGCGAGTCGTTGCCCCGGCCGAGCCAGAGCACGGAGACAGGCAGAAAACCAGCCGGCATAGCGTCTTGCTTCGCCAAATGACAAGATGCTATACTCTCTGATAGGAACCGTGCCGAGTTGCCGGCGGCTGAGGATTCGCGGCCGCGCGAGTGCGGGCGCGCGAGTTCTGCTTCTGATTGATCAGGAGAGCGTCCCGGGGCATCGGCCCCGGATGCCCGGTTCATTCCGCGACGCACTAAGTGCTTGCAGCAATAATCCATTCATCTTGACAATGCGGGATTAGAACACGGGAGCGTTCTTCTGATTAGTATGAGCGGTATTGACGTGGCAGACAGCGAGCGGCGCCTTCAAGAGGCGAGAAACCACAAGGCGAACGGGGAATACGAAGAGGCACTTGCGGTCCTCAAAGAGTTGCTGGCCGTCGAGCCGGACAATGCTGAGGTGCACCGCGAAATCGGGCTGATTTACGGCTTTCAGGGATTGTTTGACGAAAGCGTTGAGGAACTCACCACGGCGGTGAGCCTTGACGGGTCTCGCGCGGACATCCTGTGCGACCTGGCAATGACGCACGCGATGCTCGGCATGTTCGATGACGCGAAGCCGGAATTCGAGAAGGTTCTGGCGATGGACCCCGAGAACAAGGTAGCTCAGCAGCAGATGGTTTACTTTGCTGACATGGCTGCCCTATAGCAGGCGGCGGGGCCGAAGAGGCTGCCCGCCCGGAGATTCGAACCAACCAATACGCGGAGGATACGAATGGCCAATCTGAACGAGCTGGCCGAGGCTATCATCAAGGGGAAGGCCCCGGTGGCCAAAGAGCTCACCGAGCAAGCGATTGCTGAGGGCGTCAGCCCCCAGGAGATTTTGAACGACGGCCTCGTCGCGGGGATGTCGGTGGTAGGACAGAAGTTCAAGGCGAACGAGTTCTACGTGCCGGAAGTCCTGATCGCCGCACGGGCGATGCAGGGCGCCATGCAGACGCTGAAGCCGGCGCTGGCGGAGACAGGCGCCCAGCCTATCGGGCGCGTCGTTATCGGCACGGTGCAGGGCGACCTGCACGACATCGGCAAGAACCTCGTCGCGATGATGCTGGAAGGCGCGGGCTTCGAGATCTACGACCTCGGGGTGGACGTGACGCCTGAGAAGTTCCTCGAAGAGGCGAGGATGTCCGGCGCGACAATCGTCGGGATGTCGGCGCTTCTGACCACCACCATGCCCGCGATGGAGAAAACCATCCAGCACATCCGCGAGCAGGCGGACGGCGAGGGCATCAAGGTTATGATCGGCGGCGCCCCGGTGACCGAGGAGTTCGCGAACAAGATCGGGGCGGACGGATATGCTCCGGACGCGGCCAGCGCGGTGGACGTGGCCAAGACCCTGGTCGCCGCGTGAGGCGCGGGCGCATTCGCACGCAGACGATGTGAGCAAACGAGCCTGCCGGGCGACCGGCAGGCTCTGCTTTTCGGGCGGAACAGGACAGGTGGCGAACACAGCGGAAGTCACACGTGAGCAGCTTGCGGGCGGGATTCGGGCGATGGGGGTGCGGCCGGGAGACCTGCTGCTCGTCCACAGTTCGCTTTCGAGCTTCGGGCGGATGGCGGGAGGAGCAGAAGCCGCCGCGCGGGCGCTCGTTGACGCGGTGAGACCGGACGGGACGGCGTTCGTTCCCGTGTTCTACTGGGGAGACGAGCCGTTCGAACCCGAGACGACCCCTTCACACGTCGGCGCGATTACGGAAGCATTCCGGAAGCTCCCCGGCGCCAGGCGCAGCCTCTGCCCGAGCCACTCGGTGTGCGGCATCGGCCCGGCAGCGGCGGAGATGTTCGCGGGTCACGACCGGGCCCACCCCTTTGGCGAAGGCAGCCCATTGTGGCGTCTGCTGGAGCGCAACTGCCACGTGCTGCTCATCGGATGTGACCACCGCTCGAGTTCGATGATCCATGTGGCCGAGGAGAAGGAGGGCGTGCGGTATCTTGACCGGCAGCGCACGGTGCTGGTCAGAACGGAGGATGGGGCGAGGCAGGTCACACTGCGCAGGCCGGGGTGCAGCCGGGGTTTTGGCGCGGTGGACGCGCCGATGAGAGCCGCCGGAATGATCAGCGAGTCTGCAGTCGGCCCATCACGGCTTCTGCTGATGAAGGCGCACGATCTGGTGGAGACAGCGCGGGCGATTCTGAAGGAGGATCCCGCGGGGCTGCTCTGCGGGCTGGACGATTGTGAGGGCTGCCGCGAGGCGCGGCGGATGATCGGGGAGGCGTGAGATTCAGAGGAACCAGGTGGACACGATGAAAGCTGGAACAGCAAAGATAGCGATTACGCCGGAGGGCGTTGTGGACCTGTCGGGCTTCGGGGCGCGGGAGCAACCGTCGGTCGGGGTGCACGACGACATCTTCGCGCGGTGCGTGGCGCTGGAGCAGGACGGGAGGAAACTCGCCATCTGCTCGCTCGAGATTCTCGGCCTGGACTTCGAGCAGGTGGACTGGCTGCGCGGCGAGCTTGCGCAGGATGGCTACCGGCCCGAAAACCTGCTCTTCTGCGGGACGCATACGCACGGGGGACCGGCGGTGCAGTCGCTGCGCCTGTGCGGAACGGCGTCGCCGGCCTACGAGAAGCAGCTCCTGAAGGCGATCGTGAAGGCTGTCCGCGAGGCCGGCAAACAGATGAAGGAGTGCCGCGTCAACGTGGGGGCGGCGCCGTGCGCTCTGGGAGTCAATCGCCGCAAGCCGGGCGTCACCGGAACACAACTCGAGCCTAACCCCGGAGGCGATACGGATCCGGAGCTGGTGGCGGCGCAGATCCGCTCTTTCAACGGCGAGCCGATTGCGACGATCTTCAACTACGCCTGCCACGCCGTCATACTGGGCGGCGACAACAGGCTGGTGACCGGAGACTGGCCCGGCGCGGCGATGGAGAAGCTGCAGTCAGATGGCTTCGGGCTGACGCTCTTTCTGCAGGGATGCTGCGGCGATGTGAACCCGGTCATCCGCGGCACGTGGGAGCACAGAGAGAAGGCGGCCGAGATGGCTGTCGCGGCGGTTCGCGAAGCCCTCGAACACGCCTCGGACGCCGCCGAAGGCGGGGCGGCAGGCGCGATGTATCCGGTGTCGTTGCCACTGCTTCCGAACCCGAGCGACGAAGAGCTTCGGGCGCGGCTGGACGAAATCAACGCTCTTGCGCCGGATCAGCGGGGCTTCGCGGAATGGCGGGACCTGATCTGGTGCGCGGACGTGATCAACGCGCCGGAGAAGTCGCGCCGGACGGAGCTTCCGATTGCGACCGGCGAACTACGCATCGGCGATCTGGTCATCGCCTGGCTTCCGGCCGAAGCCTTCAGCGCCTATTCGAGAGCGATCAAGGCGGCGAGGACACCCGGCAAGACCATGGTTGCTGCGTACACGAACGGCAACATCGGCTACCTGCCGACCGCGGCGGCATACAGCGAGGGCGGCTATGAGGTGCATGACGCCTACCGCTACTACGCGTACCAGATGATCGCGCCGGAATCGGAGGACCTCGTTCTGGAGACGTTCGGGGCAGCCTGACCGGGCCCCGCGTCCGCCGTGAGGGTCCCGCACGGCATGTCTGACCCTCACGGCCTACCCATCTTTTCACTTGCCCTTGACATGACGCGCGCTTGCATGATATCATTACAATATCACTACGATATTAAGGAGGGCACTATGTCGAGTGAAGTTGAAGCCCGGGCGTATCCGGGTTGGCCGTTGCTGGTTCTTGACATCGTTCTGTTTGTTGCGGCCGGCTGGTTGTTCTACTGGATGGCGCGGCAGAGTTCGCTGGGAACACAGCTGCCGCTGGGGTATCTGATCCCGCTGGACATCCTGTTGTTGATCGCGGCGGTGCTGATCGCAATCGGGTTCTTCGTCATCGAGCCGAACGGCAGCAAAGTGGTTCTGCTCTTCGGCAGCTACAAGGGGACGGTCAAGCAGGCGGGGTTTCACTGGTGGAACCCGTTCATGGTGCGCCGGCCTGTATCTCTCAGGGCGCGCACTTTGAATGGCGAGAAGCTGAAGGTGAACGACCTTGCGGGAAACCCGGTCGAGATCGCGGCGGTCGTCGTCTGGCGCGTGCACGATACGTTCAAGGCTATGTTCGAGGTTGACCGGTACGAGCAGTACGTGGACATGCAGAGCGAGACCGCCGTGCGGCATCTGGCGTCCTCGTATCCGTACGACGCGGATGACGATACCCTGTCGCTGCGGCGCAACGCGGACGACGTCTCGAAGAACCTGCAGGCCGAGCTTCAGGACAGGCTGGCCCGCGCGGGCGTGGAGGTGATGGAGGCGCGGCTCAGCCACCTGGCGTACGCCCCCGAGATCGCGGGAGCGATGCTGCGCAGGCAGCAGGCGTCGGCTATCATCGCGGCCCGCCAGCGCATCGTTGAGGGTGCGGTCGGGATGGTCGAAATGGCGCTCGACAGGCTGGACGAGTATGGCAAGCTGAAGCTGGACGACGAGCGTAAGGCCTCGATGATCTCGAATCTGCTGGTGGTGCTGTGCAGCGAGCATGCGGCGCAGCCGGTTGTCAACGCCGGGACGCTCTATCCGTGATGCGAGATGGCTGACAAGAAGTCGTTTGTGCTGCGGATCAACCGGGAGCTTTGGGATGAGTTGAGAAAGCTGGCCGCCGCCGAGTTCCGGAGCGTAAACGGGCAGATAGAGTATATGCTTCAGGACGCCGTGCGCCGCCGGGGGCGCCGGGGGCGCGGCGATGAAGACGAGCAGCCCGACAACTGAAGGCGTGCACGAAGACGGGGCGTGAGAGAATCACGCCCCGTCTGGCGTCTGGTTCGGATCAGGCCTTGCCCTGGTTCGCCACGGCGGCCGCGGCGGCGGCGATGGCCTCGGGGTCGCCCAGATAGTAGTGCGTCAGCGGCTTGAGATCGTCGTCCAGCTCATACACGAGCGGGATGCCGGTGGGGATGTTGAGCCCCACGATCTCTTCGTCCGAGACGTTGTCGAGATACTTCACCAGCGCGCGCAGGCTGTTGCCGTGCGCCGCAATGACGACCCTCTTGCCGGCCTTGATGGCGGGCGCGATGTCGCCATGCCAGTACGGCAGGAAGCGCGCGACGGTATCCTTGAGGCACTCGGTGAGCGGAAGCTCTTCGGGCGTGAGGTCCGCGTAGCGCCGATCGTGGCCGGGGAACCGCTCGTCGGAGGGCTCGAGTTCGGGCGGCGGGATGTCGTAGCTGCGCCGCCAGATCAGCACCTGGTCCTCGCCGAACTTCGCCGCCGTCTCCGACTTGTTCAGCCCCTGCAGCGCTCCGTAGTGGCGTTCGTTCAGCCGCCACGACTTGACGACGGGAATCCAGAGCAGGTCCATCTCCTCCTGCACGAGCCACAGCGTGCGGATGGCGCGCTTGAGGACGCTGGTGAAGGCGACGTCGAACGTGTAGCCTTCCTCGCGCAGCAGCTTTCCGCCGGCTTTGGCCTCGCCGACGCCCTTCTCCGACAGATCAACATCCGTCCATCCGGTGAACCGGTTCTCCTTGTTCCACGCGCTCTCGCCGTGTCTGATCAGAACTACCTTCTGCATGAATTCGTTACCTCTCCGTTACTGCCCGGGCGGCGCCCAATCGAGCCCGCTCGCACAGGATATTACCTCGAAAACCTGACCGTTGTGCGCAAGAAGCCGGCCTTCATCGTCCACTCCTGCTGCTTCCACGACGCGCTCCGTTTCGCCTTCCCGCACGCGCACCCTGCTGCCCGGCGTGCAGTCGAGCAGCCGCCATCGCGTCAGCACCCGGTCGAGGGCGGGAAGAAGACGCGAGACTTCGTCCCATTTCGCAAGGAGCGACCGCTCGATAAGCGGGAGGTCGAACGACTGCCCGCTCTCGATGGCGAGGCTGGTTGCCGTCCGCGCCAGTTCGTCTGGGAAAGACGCCGCGTTGACGTTGATGCCGAAACCGATGACCCACGGCCCCCCGGCGCGGCCTTCCACCAGCAATCCCCCGGCCTTGCGGCCGCGAATGATGATATCGTTCGGCCAGCGCACCATCGCGGGCAGCCCCGAGCAGTCGCGCACCGCTTCGGCGGACGCAACAGCCGCCGCAAAGGGCAGGCTCGCGCTATCCGGGGCGGACACCGCGAGCGAGAGGGCAAGAGATCCCGGCGGCGAATGCCACGCTCGCCCGAGCTGCCCCCTGCCGCCGGTCTGTTCGGCGGCGACGACCACCGTGTCCGGCGCGGCGCCGTCTTTGAGAAGACGGGCAAGGTGCGTGTTCGTCGAATCCACCCGTTCCAGGCGCACAACCGTGCGCGGCGAGCCCGCGTTCATCCGCTCTTGTGATCCAGCAGCAGGCTGAGGTCCAGCGCGGGCGCGGAGTGCGTGATCCAGCCCGTCGAGATGAAGTCCACGCCCGTCTGGGCCACCGCGCGCACGGTCTCGAGCGTCACGTTGCCGGACGCTTCGGTGCGTACCCCGCGCTCCCGCGCCATCTCGACCGCGCGGCGCATTGTATCGAGGTCCATGTTGTCGAGCAGGGTCATTCTGGCGCCCGCGTCCATCGCCTCGGCCAACTCCTGCAGGTTGGTGACCTCGCACTCCAGAAACGCATCATCCGGCCGCGCGTCAAGCGCGCGCTTCACTGCTGCGGCAATCCCGCCCGCCGCGCGGATGTGGTTCTCTTTGATGAGCACTCCGTCGGACAGCCCCTGCCTGTGGTTCTGCGCGCCCCCCGAGCGCACGGCGGCCTTCTCGGCGAGCCGCAGGCCCGGCGTTGTCTTGCGGGTATCGAGGATGACGGCGCCCGTACCTTCCACAGCCGCCACGAACTTCGCAGCCGCCGTCGCGACCCCCGACAGATGCTGAAGGAAGTTCAGCGCCACCCGCTCGGCCCGCAGCACGCCGCGCGCGGGAGCGTCGTCCAGCGTCAGAATAAGGTCGCGCCGCTCCACTCTCGCGCCGTCCGCCAGACGAGGCTGGCACTCCACCGCGCACTGCCGAAACGCCTCGCGAGCGAAATCGAGCCCCGCGATGACGCCCGCCGCTTTCGCGATGATCCGGCCGTCCACGACAGCCCCGGCATCCACGCACGCAAGCGACGTTATGTCGCCGTGCGGAGCATCCTCGAGCAGCGCGAACTCCACCGCCGCGCGCACGTACCCGGCATCAAGCTCAAGCGGCCCTTCTGGTCTCATTACGTTTGGTCAGTCTTTCAGTCTTTCAGTCTATCAGTCTATCAGTCTTTCAGTCTTTCAGTCTTTCAGTCTTTCAGTCTTTCAGTCTATCAGTCTTTCAGTCTATCAGTCTTTCAGTCTTTCAGTCTATCAGTCTATCAGTCTTTCAGTCTTTCAGTCTATCAGTCTATCAGTCTATCAGTCGGTCAGTCGGTCAGTCGGTCAGTCGGTCAGTCGGTCAGTCGGTCAGTCGGTCAGTCGATCAGTCGGTCAGTCGGTCAGTCGGTCAGTCGGTGCGGGAACAGACAAACGGCGGCCGACGCCGGAATCAGCAAACCGGGATCTGTCATTTGTCATCTGGCGTCTCCAGCGCAAGCCGCACCGCCTCGAACACCGTGCGAACCCCGATGCACTCCACGCCGTTCACCTTAGAAAGCTGCTTCGCGTCGCGCTTTGACAGTATGACCCGCTCGAAGCCGAGCCGCGCGGCCTCGCGAACGCGGCGCTCGGCCTGCGGAACTCCGCGCACCTCTCCGGCAAGCCCGATCTCCCCGGCGATGGCCGTGGCCGGCTTCACGGGCACATCGCGGACGCTGGACGCGACCGCCACGGCAACGGCAAGGTCGCAGGCCGGCTCGTTCAGGCGCAGCCCTCCCGTGACGTTGGCGTAGACATCCGCCTTGCCCAGGTTGAGCCCGGCGCGCTTCTCGAGCACGGCAAGCACAAGCACGAAGCGGTTGAAATCCACGCCCGTCGCCAGGCGCCGGGGAGCGGCAAAGTAGCTCGGGGCGGCGAGCGCCTGCACCTCGACCAGCAGCGGCCGGGTGCCCTCGAGCACGGGGCAGACGCAGCTTCCGGCGCCGTGTTCGTCGCGTTCGGCAAGCAGGCTCGCGGACGGGTTCGTGACCTCGGTCAGCCCCTCGCCCCGCATCTCGAAGATGCCCACCTCGTCCGTGGCGCCGAACCGGTTCTTGGTCGCCCGGAGCACGCGGTAGAGGTTGTCGCGGTCGCCCTCGAAATAGAGCACCGTGTCCACCATGTGCTCCAGAACGCGCGGGCCGGCAAGCGAGCCCTCCTTGGTAACGTGCCCCACAAGAAACGACGGGATGCCGCGCGATTTGGCGATCTGGGCGATTGCGAGCGCGGACGCTCGCACCTGGCTGACCGTGCCCGGCGCGGAGGGGGACGAAGGGTCGGTCATGGTCTGGATGGAGTCGATGACGATGGCATCAGCCTCGGCGGACTCGACGAGCGACTCGAGCAGGCTCACGTCGGTCTCGGCGCTGATCCAGATGCTGTCCTGCCCCACCCCCAGCCTCTGCGAGCGCATCTTGATCTGCCGGGGGGATTCCTCGCCCGAGACATAAAGCACGCGCTGACCCTGATTTGCGAGATGCCCGGAGACCTGCATCAGGAGCGTGGATTTGCCTATTCCAGGATCGCCGCCGATCAGGACAACGGAACCGGCAACCATGCCCCCGCCGAGGACACGGTCGAGCTCGGCAATGCCGGAGGTTCGCCGCTCATCGCCTGCCGCGTCCACTTCGCGGAGTTCCTGCGGCCGCTGGGAAGGGGACGCCGTGCGCGACTTCCCCGGCGCGGCAGTCTGGACGACCTCCTCGACCATCGTCGCCCACTCGCCGCAGTCGGGGCAGCGGCCCATCCATTTCAGGGATTCACATCCGCACGACTGGCAGACAAACTTTGTGCTTGGTTTTGGCATTGGCTTTGGTCTGGTGACCCCAGCAGACGATAGCACAAACGGGGCGGGCGGGCCAATACTCAGGGCGATTGACGGGCAGATGCTCAGGCGGTCGATCACCTGGCAAGCAGTCAGCAATCGCGCAGGGAACAAGACTGAGAACAGAGAAGTATGCAGGGTGTCGCCGCCTTGATGTGCCAACGTCTGACGCTTCCAGTTGCGGCGGATACAGGAGGAGCATGTGGGCACCTGCAGGATATGCAAACAAAGTGCTGGATTGTTGAGGTCTGTGCATCCCGAGTGCGAGCAGCGCTACAACTATGCGCAGCAGGCCATACAGAGACTCGCGCAGGTTGCATTCATCACGCCGACGGAAGCCGGGCAATGCAGAACCAAAATGCAGAGCATTGCCACCTCAAATAACTTCCCGGACGCCGACGCACGGCAAATACTTGTGGACTTCTTCCGGCAGTCACTCGATAGCGCCCTTGAAGATCATCTTCTCA
>Ga0255341_1005957_pt1 | contig 11702 bp, 9 predicted proteins | sample wastewater_treat_8_FD_192418 | JGI IMG/M metagenome (GOLD analysis project Ga0255341, IMG submission 192418) | Wastewater microbial communities from Lulu Island WWTP, Vancouver, Canada - plant12 | ecosystem: Engineered > WWTP > Wastewater > Unclassified | place: Canada: Vancouver, British... | reverse complement strand
TGCCTGTATATGGGAATAGAAGCATTCAAACTCATATCTATTAGTTTCCTCTTCTCATTGATTGGAGTGTCAGAGAGTTTTTTTTAAGCCAGTCCAATTCTACTTTAAGTTGTCCTATTTGTCTGTAGAGTTCAGCTTCAAGGTCAGAAGAGCTATTCTTTCCATTCTTTCCATTACTATTAGAAAGAATCTCTGGTAGTTTCTCTATTACTTTCTTTTTCCAGTTTATTATCTGGTTAGGATGAACTCCGTATTCACTTGCTATTTCACTAATAGTTTTTTGCCCCCTAATAACTTCTAAAACTACTCTTGCTTTAAAGTTCCCGTCATATATTTTTCTATTATTTTTCATCTTTTTCCTTTCTCTTCATTTTTTCGTTAATTTTAATCTTAAAATCACTTTAACATTCTGTCCAGTTTTTGGGGGGAACTTCATATATTCAATTATAATAAAAAAGAAAACGAAGAATTCTTCAGTATGAATACAAAAATAAAGCACTTTCGAAATATCAAATAAGAGTGAGGAATGATCATTATAACTTGTCATTTTGAAGAAATGTTTTTTCAAACTACAAATATTTTATATTATGTATTTGAAATTGTTAAGCCAATCGCGTCAATACAAAAAAGTATGTAGAAATGTCTTATAGAAAGAAAAAAGGGCTAAAATAAGAAGAAATATCTATTTCTTAGTTAAAAAAAGATGTTGATGTACTTTTGCAATTATTGAATTTTATCGGATAAACTAAAATATAGCATAGACCAAAAATCCATTTAAAATTTAAAAAATTAATATTTAATAATTTTTAAGTATTGCAAAATTAATAACTTAAGATAATTTATTAATGATAAAAGATTGATTTTTTATGAGAACGTATTTATTTTAGGAGAGAATTACAATGGATAATGAGTTGAAAATAGATTATTATTTTGAAGATTTAAAAGCCTGTCCATGTTATAAATATTTACCTGAAACCTTCCTGCCCTGGGAGCTTATTAAAATAAAGGATGAAATTTTTAATTTTCAAACAAGCGACATCAGAGGATTTATTGAAAAATCTGCTATAGTAAAAGGAGTTGTTTTTATCGATGAAGGTTCCTTCATAGATGATAATGTTACTATACAAGGTCCTGTATACATTGGCAAAAACTGCATTATTAGGAGTGATTCGTTACTTAGGCCATATTCAGTAATAGGTGATTATTGTGTAGTTGGACACAATACCGAAGTAAAAAATTCTCTTGTATTTAATGAGGCAAAGCTTGCTTCTCACTCTGTCGTTGATGACAGTATTATTGGTAAAGGCACAAGAATAGGTTCTGGTGTTGTGACTGATAATAGAAGGTTTGATCAAAAAGATATAATTATAAAAATAAATGATAAAGAATTTGACACTGGTTATGATAAGTTCGGCCTTATTGCTGGTGATTATGTAAGGATTGGCTCAAACTGCTCAACTCTTCCAGGTACGATTATTGGCAAATATACATGGTTCTATAGTAATCTTCTTATATATAATTTTTATCCCAAGGAAAAATTCGTGAAGCTACGACAATCCATGGATATCGTAGATAAACCTCCTTACAAGTTCAGTATTGAGGACAAATCAGGTAAAAGATAAACACACAAATGGAAGAATGGTTTTTGCTGGATACAGGAGAATCCTCTCCAGAATATAACATGGCTTTAGATGAATCCATGTTATATTTTTCATATAAAAATAAAATTCCAATATTACGTTTTTATAAGTGGAGTCTCCCCACCTTGTCTATTGGGTATTTTCAAAAGGCACACGAGACAGTTAATTTTTCTGAATTATCAAAAAAGGGTTTTGGATTTGTGAGGAGACCCACAGGAGGAAGAGCAGTCTTACATGATAAAGAAATTACTTATTCAGTTGCTGCACCTTTCAAGCATAGATTGCTTGAAAAAAGCATAATTGATTCTTATGATCTACTATGTAAGCCAATAGTTAAAGCTTTTAACAAACTTGGTATTTCTGCATATTTATCTACTGATAATGACACAGAAGTTAATTCTCCTTCATGTTTTGCTGCTCCAACTCTAAAAGATATAAAGGTAAATGGTAAAAAAATTGTTGGCTCTGCACAGATGCGCGATAAACGAGGTTTACTGCAGCATGGTTCTATCTTAATTAGTGTTAATATAGAAGATATTTTTACTGTTCTAAAAACAAACGTAGATAAAAACAAGCTTATTAGTATAAGCAAAACAAAAATAACATCTTTAAGGAATGAAGGTTATAAAGAGAACGAAGAGAAGCTAAAAGAAGAAATAATTAAAGCCTTTATTGAAATTTTTGATATTAATTTTAAGGCAATAAATACACCTCAAATTGGAATTATTTCAGAATATGTATTAAAATATAGTTCGTATGAATGGAATTACAGGATATGACGAACTACAAACCATTAAGGGGGAATCTATATGAAAATATTTAAACATACAATATCGATATTTATTATTTTAATCTATATTGGATTATCTTCTATATCGGCTCAGACTTTTGATTGGATATCATTTCAAAAAGATGAAACAAGAAATGGATACACGGGTGAACAGATGTACCTTCCTTTAACAAAACTATTAGAGATCGATGTAAATGATACGCTCTCTGGCACAATTTTAGTGAAAGATTCAGACTTATTTTTTACAACTAAAAGTGGTTATGTAGGTAGTGCCTCTCTGTTTAGTGGAGAAATGATATGGTTTAAATCACTTGATGAGGAAATAGTTAGCAGTCTTACAATTTCTGACAACAATATATTAATAGCTTCAGGAAAGGGTACAATATTCTGTCTCGACCAAAAGACAGGTAACTGTTTGTGGAAAACAACCCTTGAAAGTCAAATTGTCGCTCCTTTATTAGTATCTTTTAGATTTCTTTATGCTTCTTCTGTTAACGGAAAAGTTTATTGCTTAAATATCATAGACGGAAAAATTATTTGGTCTACGGATCTAAAAGAAAAAATTGAGACAGCGGCCTGTATGAAACTCAATTATGTGTATGTTACAACCTCTGAAGGTAGAATATTTTCTCTGGATAGTCAAAATGGGAGAGTAGTCTGGAGTTATAATTTATCTTCAAGGTCTCACATTTCTCCAGTTACTGGAACTGAATTTGTCATGGCGGGCGACGATAATGGAAACCTATACTGTTTTGATGATATAACCGGAAGACTTATATGGAAATCAGAAATCAAATATTCCTTTACCACTACATTTGCCTTTGCTTATTTTGATAAGAGAGTTCTTTGTGTAGGAGCTAAAGATAAGTACATTGGAATAAATACTGGTAATGGAGTAGAAATATGGTCTCAACCCGTTAAAGATGCTTCTATACCACCAATTGCTGCAGGTAGAATTATATTTTTCCCTGATGGCGATGGTAATTTATTGGCAGTAGATTCATTTTCTGGTAATATTTCCTTTAAAGAAAATGTGGATGCTAATATTTCTACATCCCTATCTATCTCTAATGGAAGAGTTATTTTTGGTTCAGAAGAAGGAAAGATTTATATTTATGGTTCATCGGTCTATGACTTTAATATAACTGTTGAACCTGAAATACAAACAATAGGACCTGGCGAGAGTGCAAAGTATGAAATTAAAATTAATATGACCGAAGGATTTAAAGATTTAATTACATTCTCCGTAACAGGTTTCCCTTGTAGTTGTAAAGGTGTAGCAAGGTATTTTGATAAATCAGTAGTTACTCCACCCGATAATAAAGTAAATTTAATAATTGACACTTCTCCTGAAGCAGAACAAATAAAGGTTAAGTTCACTGTTACTGCTTTTTCAGGAAGAGATTTAAGAAGAGAGGCAACAGGAGTATTAGTTATCCAATCAAAAGATATTAATACAGTAGTTTCTATTTCATACCCAATACCTATAAGAGCAGGAGAAGATTTTAAAACCTCAGTCTTTATAAAAGATGCAAGAAATCTAAGGTCTGCAAACTTCATTATAAACTATCCTAAGCAATTATTATATTTAAGAGAAGTAACTTTAGGTAGTTTCTTTACTACCGGTACGGAAAATATAAGTTTTGACAAATCCATAGACAACGAAAAGGGCAGAGCAACTATCGGTATAACAAAGAAAGAAATCGGTGAAAGTGGTAGTGGAGACTTGGTATATCTTGTTTTTAGAGCTAAAATACCAGGAAATGCAAAAATAGATTTTTTTAAAATTTCTTTAAGAGACTCTTTTCTAAGTGAAATGAACTATGATTTTAAAGGAGCTGAGTTTGCAATATCTAAAGGAAAGCAAGTTCGTTTACAATTAACAATTGGAAAAAGTGAGATAAAAATTGATGATAGAATTGAAAAACTTGAAGCTCCACCATTTATTGAAAATAGTAGAACACTCGTTCCTATAAGGAAAATTGCTGAAAATTGTGAAGCAGAAGTCTTATGGGACAATACTATACGAAAAGTAACAATAAAGCGTTTCGATAAGACAATAGAATTATTCATTGGTAGTTCAGTATCAAAGATAAACGGAAAAGATAAACCTCTCCCAGATGGAGTAGCACCCAAAATAATAAATGGAAGAACTTTTGTTCCCTTAAGATTTGTTGCTGAGGAACTTGATGCCAAAGTAGAGTGGGTTTCTCTGACTCAAACAATATTAATTATTTACCCAGGTTATTAAACATCTTAATATCATTCAGGAGAGCAAGATGGAAAGTAAGCTTGTAGAATGTGTTCCCAACATTTCAGAGGGAAGAAATAAAGAAGTAATAGAGCAATGCGTTGATGAGATAAGAAAAATAAAAAAGCTTAAACTTATTGACTATTCATCTGATCCTGACCACAATAGAACTGTTATTACTTTTGTGGGTCCTCTTGAATATGTGATTAAAGGTGCTTTTAATCTTGCAAAGAAAGCATCGGAACTAATTGATTTAAATAAACATAAAGGAACCCATCCAAGAATGGGAGCCATTGATGTGATCCCCATAATACCGCTTTCTAATACTACAATGGACGAATGTATTAAAGCAAGCGAAGAGCTTGGTAGAATGATTGGTGAAGAGTTGAATATCCCAGTTTTTCTCTATGCAAATTCTGCAAAAAGAGAGCATTGTAAGGCTTTACCGAATATCAGAAAAGGAGAATTCGAAAGTCTCGATGAAAAGCTTTGTTTAGAGGAGTGGAAACCAGACTTTGGACCGTCAAAAAAGCATCCAACTGCTGGCGCTACTGCTGTAGGAGCAAGAGAATTTTTAATAGCTTTTAACATTTATCTTGATACGGAAAAAGTAGAAATTGCCAAAGAAATATCAAAAAAAATAAGAGAGAGCAGTGGTGGCCACAGATATCTTCAGGCGAGAGGAATGTTTATAGAGATGAAGGGATTAGCCCAGGTTTCCATGAACATTCTTGATTTCAATAAGCTACCATTGTATCGAGTAGTTGAACTTGTTAGACTTGAAGCAAAAAGATATGGAGTATCAATAAAAGAAACAGAGCTTATTGGACTAATGCCTTTAGCAGCTGTCCTTGATTCATTAGCATATTACATTCAGCTACCATCTCTTAACAAAGATCAGATTATTGAGACCAAGTTATGGGAATAAACTATGATGTACTAATTGTTCACTATTCAGAATTATTCTTAAAAAAAACTTATGTTAAAAAAAACTTTAGAGATATTCTTACATCTAACATAGCTAACAAGCTAAATAGAAAGAATATAGATTTTGAGAAAATAAGAGTAGAAAGTGATATAATTTGTATATATGGAAACTTAAAAAAAGACGATGCTATATATATAGCCAATACATTTGGTGTAAGTTTTGTAAGTTTTGCACTTAAATGTAAATCTAACATTTCATCTATTAAAGAAAGGTTTAATAAGGTAAAAGATGAGTTTTTTGCAAAACTCCCAAAAACATTTTGCGTGAGAGCTAAAAAGGATAAACAACTAAAAGTCTCTCATAAAACAATTGAGATTGAGATTGCTTCTTTTTTTGACGATATAAAAGTAGACCTTAAAAATGCAGATCTAAAAATATTTGTAGATTCAAATGTTTACAATACATTTATTTATTGGGAAAAAATAAATGGTCCAGGAGGCTTACCATATGGAAGTCAGGGTAAAGTTGTAGCATTAGTATCAACCGGCATTGACTCTCCTGTTTCAGCGTGGCTTATGGGCAGAAGAGGCTGTGAGCTTATAATTCTTCATTTAGGAGAAAGTGAGCCAGTTAAAATAAATGAAATTTTGATGAATTATGCAGGCAGGAAGATTAAATTAATTAACATCCCTAATTATTCTCAGTTGATCAAAAGAATGAGAGACAGAAATGCTGGAAAATATTTATGTATCTTATGTAAAAGTGCAATGTATATGCTAGCAAATATAGTAGCTGAAAAATATAGCGCAAAGGCAATCGTTACAGGAGAAAACTTAGGGCAGGTTGCCTCTCAAACACTTGACAATCTCCGCGTCCTGGATAGATCATCTGAATTACCAGTTCTAAGACCTTTAATCGGCTTGAATAAAGAAGAAATCATTAGATTGGCGGTAAAGTTAGGCACATTTAATTATGAAACAAACAAGAAATGCGAATTTGTCCCACATAAACCTGCAACAATAATTTCTTTTGATATTTATAATGAATTGTTGAGAAAAGTTAATTTTAATGAAGAAATGAAAAATTTGTTAGAAGAAGTGAATATATAATGAAGTTAAAACCTTGGCAAGGTTTTATAATTTCGCTTTTATTCGGATTAATCGGTTTATTTTTTTTAATTCGTACAACTGGCAAGATAAGCTTTGTTGGATTGAATTATTCATGGTTAATTGTCGCATTAGGAATAACTGTAATCTGGTGGATAGCAGACACAATGTCTTTAAAAATCATCCTCGACACTATCGGTCATAAATTAAAACTATTTCAATTAGTCAAAATAATGTTATCGAGTTTCTTCTTTGGGGCAATAACTCCATTTAATTCTGGTTTTTTACCCGCAGAGTTGGTACTACTCAAGGGCGCTAATGTTAGCTTAGATTTATCCTTTCCGGCAGTAATGGCAAAAATGATTTTAAATGGCTTACTCAGAGGGTTGCTGTCCATTGTTTTAGGTTTAAGTTTGAAAAATTATCTTGGTAGCGTATTGGGAAATATAATTATTATTATCCTTTTCATATATGGATTAGCTTCCATTTTTGGCTACTTCATTTTATTTAGCAAAAATAAATATTCCACTATTATTAGAGAAGCTATATGTAAATTGTTAGATTTTCTCGGTAGTAAGTTTAGATTCTTAAACCGAATTGCATCTTCTGTCTCAAATTCTTTAAGAAACGGACCCAAAAACATTGAACCATTATTTAAAAATTATCACTGGCTTCCTAAGACTCTGTTTTGGTCTTTATTATTTTGGGCTTCACAATTTTCTCTTCCATATTTCCTTTTAAGAACAATTGGAGCTAATGACATTAGTTTTGTGAATGTATTTTTAGCCCAGTCTTCTTTTTACCTTCTGCAGCCATATCTGCCAACTCCAGGTGGTAGCGGTATAGCTGAAGTTGGTTATAATTTTCTCACTAAAAGCTTTATTAACATACAATCTCCTGTCTACATATTTCTGTGGAGATTTTTATCTTTTTACTTACCTATGATCATTGGAGCATTATTCGTTATTCCTCAATCTAAAGAGGTAATAGAAGCAATTAGAAAAGGTAAAAATTGAACCATAAATAAAGAAATACCATATTTATAGTATGATTATTAACTACTGTAATGTGGAGGTTATAAATATGAAAAAAGTTTTTTCAATGTTAATATGTATAGCATTACTCTTTTATTTAATTCCAATAAATCATAATGTAACTGCAGCTCAAGGATTGGTAGTTACTTACTCACCTGATCCTTTAACAGCTGGATGTGTTCCTGAATTAGTTGATCCAACTTCTCCTTTTACTATTTATGTTACAGATGAATTTGGTGAACCAGTTGACTTAACTCTTGGCGGTGAAATAGATGATAGAACTGTCTGGAATATTCTTTTTAAAGATAGTCATCCAGCTGAGTTAGGACAATATTACTGGGTGAGAACAGATTTGCACAATGATGATGGAACAAAGATTTCAAATAAGAATTTGTTTGGATTTGAGCCAATAACTATCGATTTCAGTCAAGCAAAAGAAGGTAAGTATATCTTTAAAGGTTTTTGCGCCAATGATGCTGGAGCTTTCTATATTACTGTCTATACTCCTGACAGAAAAAGAGCAGGAAGCGTAAAAGTAGATGTTGCAAAGCCAACAGTTACATATGAAATAATAAATACTGAAGATCCCGAAAGGAGAGTTTTTGCAGTACCAGGAGAGCCAGATTTTGTGCTTACTGCTGGTGACAATAGAATTTATGAAATCACTGTATCTGCAAGAAATGCTCAAGGTATACCAATAAGGGGAGTTGACAAAGATATAAATGTTTGCGGCGGTGTAAAAGAGTATGCCAGGTTTACTCCATTTACTACAAAGCCAGCGAATTTTGAATTTATGCCCAAACCAAGAACTGCATATGGAATTTACAATATTAATGGTTCCCAAGCAAACTTTCTTATCGATAATGGTGATAGATATTTTCTCCATTTAGGTATCGATTACAACTTAAATGGTAAAATTGATCCATTAAATAAAGAACTTCACGAAATAGATGGTTTTAAGGTGAGAGATATTGGATCAAATGGTTATATCGCTGACACTGGATACTATACTTACTATATAACTTCAAATATCATGTGGGATGACGGAACATTTGTAATAAGGCCACAATTTGATTTTCCTCCACCTTTCGAGGGATGGGGTTTTGGAGCAATTTACAATTTACCTTATGATGATGGTTATTTATTCCCTGATATAAATGAGGATGGAAAACTTGATTATCATGATTCATTAGTTTTTGATACGAAGGGAAGATGTAAGTTTTACATATTTGCTGAAGATATAACTAAAATCGGAGGACTCATTGGTTGTAATCCTTATGGAAATATGGATGTAGCTGGCGGTCCACCTATTTCATCAGAATCCCCCAGGAAGGTTGAGACTCGTTATAGAAGTGATTTCACATTTTATCTTGACTTTGACACCATTCCAACAACCCAGATTGGCGCAGGAAGACTAAAGATGAAAGTTTACGATGCAAAAACCGATACGGAACTCCCCAAAAATTATATGAATATTTATAACTATGATCTCATTTATGCTTATGAAAATCACTTGAAATTTGAGGTTTTAACGGCAGATAGCAGGGATGAAGCCTTATTTAAAGATGGAATAATAGGTATAACAGGCGCTCAACATGAAAATACTGTTTACGGTAAGATAAAAAGTACAGATAGTGGTACTGATAATGTCCAATTAGAAGCAACTATGCTTTTTACACCGACAGGACTTGGTGAGAAGGTTGCTTGGGTTGATTTTTACTATGAGAATAAACTATTTTATCCACCATATCAAATGAAGATTGAGAAGGTACTTTATTTTGATTCTGTCTTAAGTAATGGTATATCTGTAAATCCTTCAACTATTTACGTAAAAGAAGATAATGATGTAACAGTTACAGTTAAAGAAGTAGGAACAGGTAGAGAAGTGCAAGGTGCTACTGTTAAAATAACTGGTTGTGGAGTTTCTTTAAGTGGTAAAACCGATGAAAAAGGTAAGTATAATACAATTCTTCACCCAACAGAGGTTGGAGAGATAACAGTTGAAGCTTCAAAGGAAGGAATGATGCCAGGTAAAACTACCATTAGAGTAATAAAGCGTGAGCAAAAGCTTTATCTCGAGATTGATCCTATTAAAAGCCCTACTAACAATCCTAATGTAACAATTACAGGTAAAACTTTGCCGGAAGCACTCGTTAGTATTGGTGATAATTCGGTAATAGCAGATAATAAGGGTAATTTTTCCATTAATGTAAGATTAGAAGAAGGTTTTAATCAATTAATTGTCACTGCAAAATATGAGAATGAAGAAATAAAGAAAAGTGTAGAAATCGTTCTTGATACTACTGGACCTGAAATATTATTAGAAAAAATAGATAAATTAATCGATCAGAAGGAGTTTACTTTAAGAGGTAGAGTGGAGCCAGGTGCAAAAGTCGTAGCAAATGGTGCACAAGCAAATGTTGTTCATGATTTATTTGAAGTAGTCATACCGTTAGTTCTTGGTAATAATGATATTACAATTGTTGCATCAGATATGTTGGGCAATTCATCTACTCTAAAGATTGAGGTTTATAACTATCACCAAATTTTAATAAAGCTTTCTATAGGTAATGTTATAGCAACAATTGATGGCGAGGAAATAGTGCTTGATTATCCCCCATTTATATTGAATGGTAGAACATTTGTTCCTGTGAGGTTTATTGCTGAGAGTTTTGGTGCAACTGTGGAGTGGGTGAAGGAGACAGAGACAATTGTTATACAGTTAGATTCGATGACAATCACTCTTCAAATTGATAACACTACAGCATTTATAAATGGTAGAAGCTATATTTTGGATGCTCCCCCAATAATCAAAAATGGTAGAACATTTGTTCCTGTGAGGTTTATTGCTGAGAGTTTTGGTGCAACTGTGGAGTGGGTGAAGGAGACAGAGACTGTCATCATAACGAAGTTAACCTAACTAAGCATCCTCTCTTTATAACTTTTCTTCTTTTTCATACATGAGTTCAAATTCTACAACCTAACCTCAAAACAAAGAGATTTCTCATTACAAAAAACATTTCAATAGGCTTATTTATAGGAATAGTATAAATTTGGTAGTATAAATATAAGTAAAAGGTATAAGAAAGAATTAAAAATATTATTTTCATACCTTATTGTGAAAAGACGACCATAAAGTGACAAAATAAATTGTATAACAAAAAAAGGGCAGACATTTTAGCCTGCCCCTTCTAAGTTTAACTCCCATTTATATTGGTTAAGAGTAAACCTTATCTATAACTACTTATCATAAACTACTGTAACAGTTCGGGTTGCTTCATCCCAGGTAACTTCGGCACCAAATGCTTCAGAGATGAAACGTAGTGGTACAAATGTTCTACCATTCTTAATTACTGGAGGAGCATCAAGTAAAAGTTTCTTTCCATCAACTAAAACTTCACTATTACCTACTGTCATTATTATTGTTTGATTATTTAGAGTAATAGTAACTGTCTTTGTTAATTCATCCCACTTAACAAGAGCTCCTAATCCTTCGGATATAATTCTTACAGGTACCATTGTTCTACCCTGAGATATAAATGGAGGATATTCAAGTGGAGGTTGAGGTTCATCATTTATTAGAACTACTGGGTTATCAATTGTTAGTTTCATTGTAATTCTATGGTAAACATAAATCTCTTTTTCTGCTTTATTGGTATTACCTGCTCTATCAGTTGATTCAACAGTTATCTTATTTGTTCCTAAGTTTACTTTAACATTTGCTTTCCAGATATCATGAGTCAGAGTTGCAGGGATACCATTTACTTTGACACTGCAGAGAGGTTCTGTTCTACCAGTTATCTCTACTTCAGTTACATCAACAAGATGTCCTGGATCATCAATGAATATATTTGGAGGAATAGTATCAAGAGTTATTGAAACTGAACCTTTAGTTATTTCTCCTCTTTGGTTCTTAGCTTCTACTATTATTGTATTTAATCCTTCCTTTAGAG
>Ga0255341_1005952_pt1 | contig 11709 bp, 12 predicted proteins | sample wastewater_treat_8_FD_192418 | JGI IMG/M metagenome (GOLD analysis project Ga0255341, IMG submission 192418) | Wastewater microbial communities from Lulu Island WWTP, Vancouver, Canada - plant12 | ecosystem: Engineered > WWTP > Wastewater > Unclassified | place: Canada: Vancouver, British... | reverse complement strand
GACTTTGAAGGCCCCGAATCTATAATCGGAGCCCACACGCCGGAGTGGTGAAACTGGTAGACGCAGGGGACTCAAAATCCCCCGCCCCCTGGGGGCGTGACGGTTCGATTCCGTCCTCCGGCACCAGAAAAAAATCAGGGGGTTACGAGCCTGAGATAGGGAGCGTGCCCCCTTCTTTTTTGCGGTTTTGGAGGGGATTGTGCTAGATTTGTGTTATCTGGCACCTTCCCCTTGTCCATGACCTCGATAGCCGGTCGCAGACTCTCCGGATAATGGTGCGCGTAACGCATGACCATGGACGTGTTTTTCCACCGACCGAGTTTCTGGACCGCATAGAGATCGACCCCACTTTGGACTAGCCTCGTAGCGAAGGTGTGACGCAGATCGTGGAAGCGGAATTTTACGATCTTTGCCTTTTTTATGGCCGTATAAAACGCTTTCAAAAGGTTCCGGTTCTTTTTTCTCTCCAAATTGTTGTTGGGAAAGACATGGTCGACACCCCCTGACGCAGCTTTTCTGCCTTTCAATAGGTCCATGACCGTGTGATTGAGCGGCAGCGTGTCGACGCCTCGGTTTTTCTGCTCCGAGATGGTCACCGTCCTTCGTTCAAAGTCGATCTGCGACCACCTCAAATCCAGGATTTCGCTCTGCCGGAAACCCGTGTTTATGGCAAACACGATGATATCCTGCAACCACTTCGGCGAAACCTGCAGGAGCCTTTTTTCCTCTTCGCCGGTTAACCAACGCTCAATCTGATTATGAACCCTCTCCTTGGAGACCCTGCTAACGGGGTTTTCCTTGACCCATTCCCATTCCTTGATGGCTAGGTTGAAAGCGTGCCCCATCAAGGTGAGCTCGTAGTTCACTGTCCGAGGAGAAGCACCCTCTTCCCGTCTTCCCCCCTTATAGACCGCCACATCCCTCGAACGGATCTCGGTCAGGTAGCGATCTCCGAAGACTGCGTTAAGGTTCTTGACAATCGACTTGTCCCGCTTGTGGGAACTCGCTGCCTTGTTTCGGCTCGAGTGATTCTGCAGGTAATGCTGCATAAGCTCCCTGAACTTGATATCCTGCCCCGGCAACCGCTCGAACCACTTCCCTTCCGCGATCTGCCCTTTTATCTTGTCAAAGATCCGCTTCGCTCGCTCCTCGTCTTCGGTCTCCGTAGACCTTCTGACCTGCTTACCCGTGTTCGGGTCCATAAAACTCATCCACCAGACCGAGCCCCTTTTGTAGAGTCCCATGTCAGACCTCCTTTCCGGAGCCCTTGACTTGGTCTGATTTCCCGTGTCCAGAACTATAATATTCCGCTTTGACCTGGTCAATCGTATTCCTGACCATCCGGTCGATATCGGTTGTTGGTCCCCTCCTTACCCTTCTCTTTCGAGGTTTTCGCGTTTCTGGGACCTTCTGGACGTGTCCTGAGCCATTATCTGGGACTGCCAGAGTTCTCTCCGTCTTGGCTACCCTGTGCCGCTCCATCCAGGCATCTACATCTTCCCGCTTGAACCGGATCAGGCGCCCGACCTTATAGTGGGGGATCTCCTTTACCCTGGCGTAGAGGGTCTTGGGCTTTATGCCGAGGTAGAAGGAGAGGTCGTCGATTGTTAGATAACCGTTGAACGCTTGCTGCATCCTGACCCATCCCATGGAGGGAGCGGGGGAAGGAACATCATCTGATTCATGATGAGGCAGAGGATCTCCCCATCAACCTTAACATTTTCGGGTCAACCCTTCCCCCGATCCCTGCTTCCTGTTGATCAGCTTATGGGCAACAGTCGTGCCTAGAAGCCCAGAAGGGACAAATGACATGGCAACAAGCTGTTATTATTACTTATTACTATCAATTCCCGATCAGAGGGGCATTTTGAATATGACTAAAATAAGAATATTATCTATCATATTTAATATGTGATTGTGATATATAGTAATATATTCCATTAGGAGAGCGAGTATGGAGACGAAACAAGATGCGGCAGTGAAAGAGGGGGAGAAAATATACATTGTTCCACCCGAGTTGTTCCCCAAAGTGATCTCGTATCAGGCGCATTACCAGGTGTCCAAACAAGGACCAATCATGATTGTCGGTAATACAGGGGTAGGAAAATCACTTTTTCTCCGCATCAGCGAGAGACTGTGGTTGGAAAAAAACAAAGGGAAAAAAGTGGTGTGGGAAAACTGTGCGCACTTCGGCGCCGCAACCGGAGACATCAATATCGCCAGGACAGAGCTTTTTGGATTGAATGCACAGTCAATCCGACCCGAACTCGCAAGTGGTAAGAATAGTAGTCGTTTCGATGTAAGAGGCTTAATAGAAGAAGCCGATGGTGGACTTCTCATGCTGGAAGAGATCGGGGAACTGCACCCCATCGTGCAGGCCATGCTCTTGACCTTTGTTGAAACAGGAAAGTACCGGCGCGTTGGCGATACTGAAACGAGGGAGTCAAACGCAAGGCTCATCGGAGCGACGAACCATGAGAGTGCTCTACGCGACGATTTTAGATATCGTTTCTTCCCCTTCTACGTTCCTCCCATCTATCAGCGGCGGAGGGACATTCTCTATTACATGTGGAATTTCGATCCCGACCTTGTCAAGACACTGACAACATGGGAAGTCCTAGTCCTGCTCGCCTACAACTGGCCAGGTAACGTCAGGGAGATCGAGCGGGTCTGCAGGTTACTGAAGAGAAGACGGACAATCCCGAAAATCTTGAAAGGTGCCGATGGGATTGAGGGAGAGCTAACATCGGATCCGGACAGGCTGCAGCGTATCGAAAGGATAGACACGGCGCTGGATGCATCGTCTGCACTTGCACTGCATAAAGGCATGAAAGAGAAAGGGATCGACGTCGATGCCCTTGAGAAGATATTAAACAGATTCGGAATCGGACTCTCGCCTAGCGGGAAAACCAGACCTTTCAAGAATTTGGCCACTCCCACGCCGACTTTTGATCCAGACATAGACACGCGTTTTGGAGTGCAGACCCTCAAATGTCGTCCGTTTGATGAGGCATACGAGGGCCTGTTATTGTTCTCGTCGTTGTTCTTCCAGGATCCGGACGGTAACAAGAACATTCTGGATACCACACAGGGCAGTACCATCGAATTCTATTATCCGTTGGAAAGGCTTTCCGAAAGGGATCGAACGGCTTGCAGAAATTTGATGGTCACCGTCTTCGATTACCTCACTAAGCAGAAGTTGCCGAAGTCCACAGAGATACCGGAAGCCTACAAGGAAAGGATGAACTATTTTTCCGCCCTTCACAGTTCGTACCCGTCCGATGTCTTTCTATCCTCTATAGTGGGCAAGAAACCGGAGCGAGCCTCCGGCGCAGCAAAGGGCCCTGACATCTACTCGATGAGCTACAAAGACTTCATGAAGCACTACTACACCGAACATCTAAAGCGGGCAGGATATAATGCTGCCGCAGTCAGTCGGGTCCTCAAGGAGAACTACCAGACCTTGACGGGCAGATTGAAAAAATTTGAGGTCACATAGTTATTATATTCAATATTTATATATCTTATTTAATATATTAAACGGCATTTTTCGCCCATTCCCTCCTTAATCGTTTCATACATATTAGCATATTATCGTCTCATTTCAATTACTTACAACATTTCCCGCCGTCCGGCACACCTTTTGACATCTCCTGAAGCATGTAAAGACCCCTCCTGGATCAGGGAAGAACTCCTGTCGTGTTGCTTCGGGCCGTGCTGTTTGTCGGGCAAGGAGGGCGAAGCCGGAAGACATCCAGGTACCCCGCTCACTGCTTCAGGAAAGGCTCTTTAACAAATAAATATTGGAGGTTTTTTAGTTATGGAACATCTGCATCTTCCACAAGAGGTTGACGTTCACCGTCAACCCCATCTTCAAGACGCCCCGAGCGTCTTGAACCACGAGGACCTGGAGGAAGACTTCGAGAGTCCTTCAGCCAGTTCCACCGAACCGGAACAGACCGTCTCCCGGTTCGCAACGATTGACAGGTCGATCGAGGACCTTCCTGTCACAAGTATTCGTCATTTTAACCTGATTCCCGACTTCTTCCATCCCACCAGTAACGACAAGCCCATCGTCGTTCGGACACCGGAAGGCTTGTTTTGCCTCGACGGGTATGACCTGATCGAGGAAGCCAGGAATGCAGGGGTGGAGACCCTCTCCTGCGAAGTGGACACGATGGCTGAACACTCGGATGCGGAGCTCTGCGTTCGCAAGGCTGCCATCCGTTCGGCAACGAGGGGTGGCAAGGGCGAATACCTGGAAAACGCCAGGAACGCCCGCGACCTGAAACCCATACTTCTCTCGTCGAACGATTCCCTTCGTGACCTCGACCACGGCGGTCGACGCAGGGGAGAGGGCTTTGTAGCCAACCCTGAGGACGATGTCCGTCACGTCATCGCCCTTAGACTCGGCAAAGAGAAGGACACTGTCAACACCTACCTTCGCCACCTTGAGTATCTCTCGGATGAGGCTATTCAGTTCTTCATCGCGCGAGGTGCGAAGAAGCAGTTCTTCGAAAAAGCCCAGAAGCAGAAGCGGCTACTGCTTCGGACTTACACGGCAGATGGAACCCCAGAGGAGGACATCATGCAAAATGTCTCCTCCCTCCTGATGGGTTTGTTCACTCGTCAGGCGGAGAGAAGGGGTTCCTCCAGAAGACCCCGTACCGCTTCCACGAGCAACCAGACGCTTACCTTCAACGTTACCGATCATCCGGTCGAACCGATCGAGCATCAGGGCGATGAAGCCCACGGTGATGCGGAAGGTATGGAAGCTCAGAATCCTCACGAGGATTTCGAGCGAACGGCCCCGAACGGGGATGACATGGAGGAATGCCTCACGGACGAAGAGGATGCGGATCCCGACACGGGTAGTGTCCAGACCGTATCCAGCAGCATCATTGAGGAGGCTGCCGAGAATGTCGCCGAGCAGTTGGCGGAGACCTACTCGGTGCCCAAGTCGACTGAGTCTGTGAGTTCGCCAACTCTCAAAAACTCGCGCCACACTGAGGCCGAGTTCGTGGGCGAGATCCTCCAAGTGCTCTACGAAATAGCCGATAGGTACGAGAACCTGATGCCGGATATTTCGGCAAGAGAACTCGAGGGCATGCTGCTCGAGTCCATCTCGATGCAGCAGGAGTTGGTCCAGCACATCCAGATCTTCAGGAAGAAGAAGTAGTCCCTCATGGGAATTTTAGTCAATTTCTGCGCAGGCGTGAGCGAGGACGTTCTCCCCTCTAATCGGGTGGAGGCGATCCTCGCGAACGTCCCGCAGAACGCAGCAAGCGAGAAAGCAATAAGCGACACCAGGAGCATGCTGGAGTCCGCTCGGGTTCGGTTCTTCATGCTGGATTCGGGCGGGTTCCAGCTCCTGGACAGAGAACTGAAGGGAGGCACTATCGATTGTGACCCCTCCCGCCCCCTAGTCTATAACCCAAACGAGATCAATCTTGCCCCATGCCATGTCGCAGCGTCGGGGCAGAAACTACGGCCCGATATTCTGACTTCCCTCGACTTGCCAGTCCTCAAAATCGAGGGTCAAAAGCAGCAGCAGGTCGAGTTCATGAAAAAGCTGGGGTTCAACCTTGTCTGGATGACCGAGACTGCGCGACTTCGCAGGCAGTTATGTCCTGACACTGAGCTCTTCATCCCAGTACAGTGTTACGACCTGGATCAGTTCGGCTATCTCGAAAGGCATCTTTCCAGCCTGGAGTACGACGGATTGAGTCTTCCGACCCGGAACCTCGACCCTGCGGGCATAGCCCTGTTCCTCTTGAAATTTTACAAAATGGGAATCAGGAAGGTTCATCTGCTCAGCGTCTCGAATTTCAGCGGCATCGCCCTGGCAGCGTATTTTGCCCGGCACCTGTTCGACTGGTTCTCCATCGACGCAACCACTTGGAGGAAGGTGTCCGAGTACCAGGACTATCTTCATCCCATGGATCTCAAAAGGATAAGCGTCAGCAGCAACGAAGTGTTCGACGAGAGGCGTCCTCTGCCTTGTATCTGCCCATGGTGCTCCCGCACGACTTTTACACAGATCAAGCATCTGCCCTACACGGACAAGACAGAGTTCCTGCGATGTCACAACTATTTTGTCATTGAGTCGCTCGGGCGGGACCTCTACGCCCGGTCCGCGCACTTCAATTCCTACATCCAACACCTCAGGGAGAGGAATCAACGACAAGCACGAAAGGTTGGGAAGCTGATCGAGGCACTTACCATCGTTCACCACAGGAGGGATGAGCCCATCGAGATCCTGAGTAAGGTGCTGGGTGGCGGGAAATTGTGAACGGGACATTTTTTCTGAGAGGGGTAACAAAATTATAAATAAGTGAATATCTCACAACGAGAGGAGGCAGCATATGAAAGCAAGACGATTTACCCAAGGCATCACCATCTTCACGACCCCCGAGATGTACCAGGCGGTCAAGAAGATCACTGAGGAGGAGAGGATGAGCATTTCCGAATTCTTTCGGAACGTGGTCAACGAATACCTGAGTCAGAGCGGGGAGCGATACCCCTATCTCAACGAAACGGAAAGACCGGATGCATGAGAGGGGGTGTATCGTTGATGACATAGAATACAAATTGGATATAACGTATTAAACAATTCTGTAAAACATGAAGAAAGGAGAATTATATGTCCTACACTTGCTTACAAGTTACAGTTCAGCCAACAATTCCAGCTACTCTGATCAAAGAAGAAGAGCTTGAACTGCTGAAGGAGTGCTTTTCCTGTGAAGAGCACTCTGATCACGATGGATCAGTACGCTATTACTTCTACACGGAAGAGTACTCCGTATACGATGAGAAAGAAGACGAGATGATCGGAATCTTTCAAAAAGTTATCAAAAGGTCAAAAGGAGAATTGAAACACATCTATCTTCAGGGTGCTACTTACTGCACAAAGATGGAACCAGACGCATTTGGTGGAATGGCTATGTTCATAAAGAAGAATTCCGTTAAACAAATTTCGACACTGGAAATAATCATTGATTGGATGAAGTGAGTCTGCCTGAGCAAGCAGTAAAAGGGGTAGTCTTCGGATTGCCCCTTTTCTTTTTCACCGTCCCAGAAACAGTCCCGTTCCGATCTGTCTTGGTCACCAGAATAAATTATAAATATCTAACTTGGAGGACAGCATCATGGAACAAAGCAACGACAACAAAATAGTCCAACTTAATCTAAGCTTGCCAAAGCACGACAGGGACACGCTCCGCAAGATAGCTGGCAAGCGCATGATGGACAACCCCAGCAAGGTGGAGAGTGCAGCATCGGTCGGGTCGGAGATTATTCGCAAATATCTCGAGGAGCAGGAGCGGAGAGCAAGAAAGGAAAGAAAGGAGGAATAGAGCCATGATACTAGTGACAGAAAAGAACCTGAACAAACACGCATATCCTGTATTCAATGTGAAGGGCAGGAATATCACAACTCCTTATTCAATCGAAGAATCTACGGGTAAATTCATTTGCCAGGAAGGTTTCATGAAACCCTCAAATTGGATCGTGATGGATATCCTCGGCACCTATATATATCATATGGCCTATAGACATCCGCAAGACCCAATAGATTGCAACAAGAAAAAGTATAACGCCAAGGATGCAGAAGCGTATTACACCTCACGATTCGGAATGCATGAAGACGTTCTCGATACCTTAATCAGGAGATCACAGGATTGTAGAACAGGAATTATTGACGATGCAGAGTACAAAGATATTACAGAAGATTATTATTACGATCGAGATATTCCCCCAAGAAGAATTGTAACTCTTAATCTTACAGATGGGGACTTGAAAAAGCATTTCCCTTTTCTGAAGGAATTTAGTTCGTTGGATATTCTCAGCATGATTGAGAGTACAGCTGACTGCAAGGTGGGTATGACGTATCCGGTTCGCTTTCTTGACATGGAATCCACACACAGCAAGGAATTTAGTAATTACCATTGTCCATGCAGCTTCTTCACCCTCACCGATATCACAGGCACAAAGATCTCAAAAGACAGGCATGTCCTGGAGAGACGATACTCGATCAGGTTCAATACGTATCTGGGTTACTTCTTTATCCAGAATATTGTTTCCTGCTACATGGACTGGCTTCCCGATAACTTCTACCGGCTCTCTGACACTGCACAACTATACTACAGGCGGTGCGTAATTCAGTATTTCAATGGAGTGAAAGAGACCCTAAATATTGAAGAGATAAAAAGCAGACTCCAACTGAAGACTGAGGGCCATTCGTTGAGAAAAGTCATCAGGAGGTGCTTGAGTGAACTGGAAGCGGCAACGTATGTTAAGGACACGAGGGAACAGTATCTGTATGGGCATTATTGCTACACTGCCCGTAAAACACCATGGCAAGAGTTGAAAAGAGATTAGCCGTCTGATTCTGATTTTCATATCTCTAATTCTGAAATTACGGACTCGGATGCTCATTTTACAAATCTCTTATACTTATTTTCAGAACTCATGTTCCCATTTGAAATATGATCTATAAGTCCATCTGGATAAAAGGGATTCTCTTCCTGAATAAAAATAAATAAAATAAATATAATTCCATATAATTACTGGAGAAAGATCTGGGACAACCTTCGGCTGTCCCATCTTCTCCAGCAACAAAACCCATAGGGGCAATTCCAATTACTTGTCTCAAGCACTAATCCATACAATTACTTCCCGATTTCCCGAGCAGGACAAACCGCAGGCAAATTCAGAAAAGGACGTTAGTCCCCCTGACACTTCCACAAGTTCCGTTGCCAATAGCACCTACCGCTCGGAAGTTTCTCGTTGTCGTGATGCCCGCTGACTGTTTACTTCAGCAATGTCCCGCTCGAAGCCTGGGACCATCGGATTTCAGCAGGACTTCCCGGTGATTCTGTCAGTCTGTTTCTGGAACCTCCGATCTGTATCCAAACGCAGAACAAATATATGAAAGGGATAAGATCCAGGAAAGGGTCTTTCCAGATACATTCCTGAACTGATCTGTATCTGAAGGCAGAATAAATTATAAAGGCCAGAATAATATCTCAATCAGGAAGGAGGTGACATTGCGTATAGCTTTCTGAAATTCAGCAAGAATGTAGAATAACTCTACAAGAAAGGAGAATGCCTTATGCCAAAGTCAATGAGGAACAAGGAAGAGACAACTCAATATCTGTCAGACAAAAAGAATATGAAAGCCTTCGTGAATAAGCTGCAAAAGTATCTCATGGCCCATCTGGATCACAGCCTTGATGAAAAGGGAGCTATGATTTGGTGGTGTCACGCCAATAAAGAGGATGATCTAAACTACTTCGTTGAATTCTGCACTAGAAAGCACCTGGATTCGGAGGCTGCAGCAGATATGTTTCAGTATGAAGATGGTGAGCGTTGGTTCCATTGCGATTGCAGCTATTTGTATGGTCTTAGAGTTGATGATGATGGAAATGTTTCTTGTGTGAATCAGACCTAATTAGCACGCCAGAATCCAAATTCCCATTACAACCAAATAGCAAGGAGGTGAGGACCTTGAAAAAAAGGATCTACAGCAGACCAGTCTCTGTGACCCTGTCCGACGAGATGTTCCGGCAGATCCATGAGATTGCCGAGAAGGAAGAGGTGAGCATGTCCGAGGTTATCCGGGAAGCGATTCAGGAGAAGTTGAACGTAGAAACAAATTTAAACCAGAAACAAACTCAATGAAATGCACAGGGAGGATTAATCATGGATACACAAGTACAAAAATTATTGGATAAGACAAATGACATTGTTAAGAATTTCAACAACCTTATAGGATTGCGAAAGTATTTCGAAATATCATGGGATACAGCTTTTTCCACTATCGCGGATGTGGATGCCATATTTGCGGATTTGTACAATTTCAGGCATGTGCCTGAAGCAATTACTTCGAGACGATTCAAAGATGAGAACACAATCATTTTGCACGTAAAGACAAGAAACATCGACGTGAACTCCCTTGATGATGTCTACATCTACATAAAATCGGGAGCACCCACATGGATGGACTATGCCGAAATTACCTTCGGTGAGGGCAAGGAAGCATATCTGAGAATATTCGTATACGATAACGATTACGACTGTGGGGACGAAAACACTCCACCTGGTGACAGCCTGTTTATGGCTAAGCTTGTTAGGCATAATAACCAGTGTGCTCTTCCCACTGCCTTGGTCGATGTCGGGGGAATTGAGGGAAAGTCAAGAGTAAAAGGAAGGCTGATATTCTCCAGTGTGGAAGAACCAGATAACTCCAGTACTTCAGCCTCGAAGACATTGCCGACCTTGAAGGAGCTTCTGAACGCGGATTTCTATCACAATTACTATCTTCGCATATTGGGAGTTGAACCCGATCTGGAGGGAGATATTTGCTTTGATGTGTGGGGGGGCGGCTACTGCTACCATGGAGATCTCCGAACAGAATCCAGAATGGCTATTGATGGTTTATCATTGAGTTTTATTGGACCGCCCGATTCTCAGGAAATCAAGTGGGTGTGGAATAACAGAGATAGACTTTTCAGAGAGTCTTATGTCGATTGCCCCATCACGTTAGACGAGGGAGAAGGGAAATCTTTATGTGTAACGGTAAAAGTATTGGATGCCCCAATGAAGGATATCCTCGAAATGTCTCCCATGGAGAAGTGGCACTTTGCGGATATGGTCATCGGGCACGAACATACCTTCTCTGGAATCATCGATGAAGCACTTTTTGAGTTTGAAGATTTAATGAAATCTAAATCTGATTGCGCATAAATATTTTCCTCCTAAATGCTTTTAGAAAGACCACCATGTAGTCACCACCTTCCGGGGTGGTCTTTCATTCTTTACTATGGCACTATTGCCGAACAATAGATCAGATTCACTAGGAACAGGGGACAATCAATGCTCACAAACACTTTTCACCATATACGCGGAATTGGTTCGACTACGGAGAGAAGACTCTGGGATGCCGGGATCCTGTCTTGGGAGGACCTTCTCGATAACCAACCTGTCATCCTGTCCAAGAAGAAAAGGGAGATGCTTTCAGTCGCCATCGAGGAGTCAGTTCAGCACCTGGAAGCAAGAAATCCCCATTACTTTGGCCAGAGACTTCCATCGAATCAATGCTGGAGACTCTTCAAGGACTTCAGGGACCGGATTGCCTACCTGGATATCGAAACCACGGGACTGGAAGGGGAGATCACCACAATTGCCCTCTATGACGGTCAATCCATCAAAACCTATGTTCAGGGTCGAAATCTCGATCGGTTCAAAGATGATATTTACGAATACGATGTTATCGTCACCTACAATGGCAAATGCTTTGATGTTCCCTTCATCGAATCAGACCTGAGGGTAAAACTGAACCAGGTGCACATCGACCTGCGATATGTGCTGAACAGCATTGGATTCAGCGGAGGTCTTAAGGGTTGTGAGAGGAAAGCTGGAATTGACCGAAATGAACTGTCTGGACTGGATGGTTATCATGCGCCGATTCTATGGCGGGAATTCAGAGACAAAAAGGATGAAAAGGCACTTGAGACCCTTTTAGCCTACAATTGTCAGGACACCGTCAACCTGGAGATCCTTATGGTCATGGCATACAATTTCAAGCTGAAGGACACTCCATTTTACTGGGCACACGCGTTACAAGAACCGAAGACACCGGAGATCTCCTTCAAGGCGGACCTGGCGACCGTGGACAGGATTAAAAGTATGGGGGGATGGTCATGGGGA
>Ga0255341_1005947_pt1 | contig 11716 bp, 12 predicted proteins | sample wastewater_treat_8_FD_192418 | JGI IMG/M metagenome (GOLD analysis project Ga0255341, IMG submission 192418) | Wastewater microbial communities from Lulu Island WWTP, Vancouver, Canada - plant12 | ecosystem: Engineered > WWTP > Wastewater > Unclassified | place: Canada: Vancouver, British... | reverse complement strand
TACCACAAACGGGTTGACAGGCTCCCGTAAAATTGAATATCTTGCCATTCCGCGATACGAAGGCAATTACAATATTCCGGCCATTGAGTTCTCGTATTTCGATCTGAATACCAATTCTTATAAAACCGTAAATTCATCTGAATATAATTTGCAAATTGCCAAAGGCGATCCCGGCAAAGCATCGGCAAGCAGTTACGTGAATCAGCAAAACGTTCGTGTGGAGCAGGATATCCGTTTCTTGAAAACCGGTGAACCCCAATATCAATACAAAAACAGTTTCTTTGCCGGTTCGATCGGATACTGGCTGTGGTATTTAATTCCGCTTATTTTATTCGTTGTTTTCTATGTTTTTAACCGTAAAATCGCTAAAGAAAACGCTAATGTGGCGCTGATGCGAACAAAAAAAGCGAATAAAATGGCTATTAAAAGGCTGAAAGTGGCTGAAAAATACCTGAAAGCGCACGATAAAGAGCATTTTTACGATGAAGTACTTCGGGCGCTTTGGGGATATTTCAGCGATAAATTGTCCATACCTGTTGCGAATTTGACGAAAGACAATATCGAAAAAGAATTATCCAATTATGGAATCGGAAATGAATTGATCGGTAAGTTTATGCAAATTCTCAACACGTGTGAGTTCGCCCGCTATGCTCCTGCCGAAAGCGATGCCGCAATGGACAAGTTGTATAGCGAAACCGTTGAAGTTATCGGTGAAATGGAAAGTAAATTGAAAAGAAAGTAGTATGAAAATATTAAAATATGTATTCATTATAGTTTTGCTTTTTTGCGCTGCTTTATCTTATGCGCAAAGTACGGTGGAATTGGCATCGGAAGCCTATCGCACCGAAGATTATAAAAAAAGCATTCAACTATACGAACAAGTGTTGGCGCAAAATGTATCGGAAGGAAAAGAATCGGCAGAAATTTACTATAACCTGGGTAATGCCTATTTCAGAAATGGGGAAACGGCAAAAGCTATTTTGAATTACGAGCGGGCGCTACTACTCAACCCCGGCGATAGCGATATCCGGCACAATCTTCGTTTTGCCCGTACACGCATCGAGGATAAAATTGATACGTCCGATAGTTTTTTCCTGACAAACTGGGTGAACAGTTTCAAAAATCTGTTCAGTTCCAATACGTGGGCTAATATCGCAATTGCGCTTTTTATGGCCTTTCTGGCTTGCATTGCTGCTTTTCTCTTTGTCAGAAGAATGTGGATAAGAAAAACCGCATTCTACGCCGGCATCGTTATTTTTGTTTTTATGCTTGTTGCCAATTTGTTTGCATTCAACCAGAAAAACAGCCGTATCAATCGGAATACGGGAATAGTAATGGCAGCATCGGCTTCTATTATGACGTCGCCCGATGCCAACAGCCAAGAGCTTTTTCGCTTGCACGAAGGGACCAAAGTGAAACTCAATAAAACCGACGGAAACTGGATTGAAATAGAAATTGCCAACGGCAGCGTGGGGTGGACATCAAAAGAAAATGTGGAGGTTATTTGAAGAATCAAGTACCAAGATAGATAACAATAAACTTATAGACAATAAGACGACAAATAATTTATACAGATACACCCATTGTCAAAATTGAACCAAAAGGGAATGAATATAGTCAAGAACAGTAGAAACGATGTGCTCACACTGTCTGTGCAAAGACATGCAGTAAAACAATTCAGCGCAAAAGTCTTGGCTCTAATGTCTTGGCTCTTTGTTCTAAAATTATAAACAAATGAAAGAAGCGGTAGAAAATCTATTACCATACGAACGGAATTTGTTTTTTACCTTAAACGGTAGCGATTCTTTATTTTTAGACAACGTTTTTTGGACTTATACCGGCAGATTTGTTTGGGTTTTGCTGTGGTTGTTTTTGTTGGTAATGTTTTTTTACAAAACACCGCGTAGAGAAGGAATCTTAGTCGCAGTTTTTTTCATTTTGGTTATCGTGGTCTGCGATCAGGTTTCTTCCGGATTAATAAAACCGTTTTTTGAAAGATTGCGGCCGACTCGCCACCCCGATTTCAAGGATTTGGTGGATATTGTAAACGGTTATCGGGGAGGCGGATTCAGTTTTGTATCTGGACACGCCACCAACAGTTTCGGGCTTGCGGTATTTATGCTGCTCCTTTTCAGAAACCGATGGGTTACCGTTCCTGTATTGATTTGGGCAACCCTCAACAGCTATTCAAGAATCTATCTCGGTGTACATTTTATTTCGGATATAGTTGGCGGAATAATTGTAGGTTCGTTGCTCGGATGGTTTATGTACATTATTTATTCGTGGATTCGGCGCCGGTTTTTTCGGATTCCGTATTCTAAGAGAAATTTGTCGCCATATTCTGTTCAGCACGGCAATTTTGTCGGTATCTTCATGTTGGCATATATCGCATTAATAATAATTTTTAGTCCTTTTTTAACAACTTTACCTCATTGAAGTTTGTTTAGATGGTGAAAGCAGCATTTTCATAAATTTTTAATGAAAATAATTGGCGTTATCTGAAATATTGTGTAAGTTTAGGGCATAATTTACTAACAAGATTTATGAATCATAAAAAATTAAAAAACCATGGCAAGAACTCTCACTTTTAACGAATTAAGAGCATTGAAAGACAAGCTCCCTGACGGTAGTATCCATCGAATAGCTGAAGAATTGGGGCTAAAACCCGAGACCGTAAGAAACTATTTTGGTGGATACAATTACAGAGAAGGCAAAAGCATCGGCGTTCATATTGAACCCGGTCCCGGTGGTGGCATAGTTGTTTTAGATGACTCTACTATATTCGATAAAGCGTTATCAATATTGGGACTTGAAGATTATCCTGTTTACCATACAGAACCTGCTGAGGAAGAGGATAATATTTAAGCTTTTCTAAAAGATGAAACCCAATATTTGCCTTTAATATCAACAAATATTGGGTTTTTTCTTTTGATTTTGAAAAAACTATTTTAACGATAAGAACATGAAAAAAGACGACAAAAAACAAGACAACACCGAACAAAAATTAGTAACCGTTGCCATTCATTCATACGAAAAAGCAGTCATTCTTAAATCGATTCTCGAATCGGAAGGAATTCCGGCTGTTATTCACGGAGTAAGTATCATTCAACCTACCGTTCCGGGGAACGTGCGTGTGAGGATAAACGAAAACGATTTGCCGAGGGCGCTCACCATCATCGAACAAGTGGATTTTACATCCAGTGTTGAATCGATGGATGACCTTGATAAAGTGAAAGTCAAAAACGAAATATTAATTCCCGTGGATTTTTCGGATTACACGATGAAAACCTGTGAATTCGGATTCAATCTCGCTTTTGATACCGGATGCGATGTGAAGCTCATCCACTCTTTCTTCACCCCCTATTATCCCATGGCCGTACCTTTTGGAGATTCTTTCTCTGTTCAAACTTCCGATAAAGATCTTTACAAGAACATCAAGGATAAAACGGAATCGGAAATGAGCGCATTGGCCAAAAACATCAAACAAAAAATTGCAGATAAAGAATTTCCCGATGTCAAGTTTTCATACATGCTGATGGAAGGTCTCCCCGAAGAAGAGGTCATCTCCTATTCCAAAAAGCAACGCCCGCGGGCTATTGTCATGGGTACCCGAGGAAGCAACGCAAAAGACCTTGACCTGATCGGTAGTGTTACTGCTGAAGTGATTGACGGCTGCAGAACACCGATTTTCGCCATTCCCGAAAATTCTAAAGATCAGGACATTTCCCAAATGAAGAACATCCTTTTCCTGACCAACTTCCGTGAACGTGAATTTAAGGCTTTCGATATCATGATGGGGTTCATAAAACCTTATCCCATAAAAGTGTATCTGGCTCACATGGCAAAAAAAGAGGACGTTTGGGATGAAATTAAGTTGTTGGGAACTCAAAAGTACTTGAAAGAACAATACCCCGATCTCGACATCGAATATAAAGTGATTGACCGCGACAAACAACTGGAAGTCATTCTCGAAGAATTTGTGGAAGAAAATAAAATCGACATGATTGCTATGTCAAGTTCGAGAAGAGGGCTTTTCGCACGAATTTTCAATCCGGGAATCGCGCGAAGGATGCTTTTCCATTCCGATACGCCGTTGCTGGTGATTAAGGGATTATAATGTTAAAAGAAATTATATAAAAGAAAAGTCCGAACAAATGAAATGTTCGGACTTTTTGGTATGTTAGACATGATATTAACTCGCATTAATCAAAGCTACTTTCCTGTTTTTTTCCCGATTTTTATCTTTAATTGCGATGAATAATGCGGGTTAAAATGTCCGCTGAATACACTTACACAATGATGATCGTTAACAATAAGACTTACATAAAGTAAGAGTATTGTGGAGAGTACCAATCCTATAATCTGTATGAAAATTCTACTATAAGCAAAGTTTACTATGACATAAATCAAGGTTTTATTGGCTTTGACGATACAAAAAACAATATTCAATTCCGTTTGATCAACTAAATATCAAACAATGTATTTCAACTCGTAACCCTACAACTCGCAACTTAAAATTCACTATCTTTGCAACTCAATATAAAAAAGGAACGAATAACAATGCAAAAACCATCCATACCAAAAGGAACGCGTGATTTTTCGCCGGAAGAAATGGCGAAACGCAACTATATTTTCGACACGATAAAAGAAGTATATCAACTCTACGGTTATCGCCAAATCGAAACGCCGTCGATGGAAAATCTTTCCACGCTAATGGGCAAATATGGCGAAGAGGGCGACAAATTGCTGTTTAAAATTCTCAATTCGGGCGATTTTCTTTCGAGCATGAATGTTGATGACATCAAGGAAGGAAATTCGGCAAAAACAGCAACAAAAATTTCCGATAAAGGTTTGCGATACGACCTTACCGTGCCATTTGCACGATACGTGGTAATGCACCGCAACGAAATCACGTTCCCGTTCAGACGCTATCAGATTCAACCCGTTTGGCGTGCCGATCGTCCGCAAAAAGGACGTTACCGCGAATTTTTCCAATGCGATGCCGATGTGGTTGGTTCCGATTCGTTGCTCAATGAAGTGGAATTGCTTCAAATTATCGATGAAGTTTTCCGTCGTCTGAATATTCGTGTAAGCATAAAGCTGAACAACCGCAAAATCCTTTCCGGAATTGCCGAAATCATTGGCGAAGCCGATAAAATTACCGACATCACGGTTGCAATCGACAAACTGGATAAAATCGGGTTGGAAAAAGTAAACGAAGAGCTGCGAAGCAAAGAGATTCCGCAGGAAGCAATCGATAAATTGCAACCAATTATTCTGTTGAGCGGAACAAACAGAGAAAAAATCGCCACGCTCAAAAACACCTTGGCAACATCCGAAATTGGGCTGAAAGGTATTGAGGAGTTGGAGTTTATACTTGATAAAATCGAACTTTTACATATCGGTTGCGATTTAGAGCTGGATTTAACTTTGGCGCGCGGACTCAACTACTACACCGGAGCAATAATCGAAGTGAAGGCTTTGGATATGGAAATCGGAAGCATCACCGGTGGCGGACGATACGACAACCTGACAGGCATTTTCGGACTTCCCGATGTGTCGGGTGTGGGAATTTCATTCGGCGCCGACCGTATTTATGATGTGCTCAACCATCTCGACTTATTCCCTGAAAAAGCGACGCACACAACCGAATTACTTTTTGTAAATTTCGGAGAAAATGAGCAAAACTACATCCTGCCACTTCTGGCACAAGTACGTAAACATGGTATTTCTGCCGAAATTTATCCCGACGAGGCAAAAATGAAAAAGCAATTTACTTATGCCGACAACAATAAAATTCCTTTTGTTGCAATCGTTGGTGCTAATGAAATTGCAGAAAAGAAAGTTACGTTGAAAGATATGAAAACGGGAGAGCAAGAGCTACTTAGCTTAGAAGAAATATTGAAAAAAATTAGAGTATAGAGTATTTATATATCTGCTAATAAAATTAGATTATCAAAAATATGAATTTGTGCAAAAATTTAACAATAGATAATTGGCTTACAATAATCTCGTTAGCATTTGTTGCTATTGGTGGTGTTTTTATTTATTTCCAATGGAAAAAAAGTTTAAAAATCAAGCGCGCAGAATTTATCAACCAAATTATCGAAAAGTTAAGATTTGATGATGATCTACCAAAAACAATGTATGAAATAGAATATAGACAAAATTGGTATAGTATATCTTTTCACGAAAGTGAGTTTGAAAACGATGTCGACAAACTATTTTCATATATTGACTACATATGCTATTTAAGGAATACAAATAATATATCTAAAAAAGAATTTCAAGTATTTAAATATGAGATTCATAGAATCTGTGTTTCTGTTTCTACTCAAATATATTTGTGGAATTTATACCATTTTTCCAAAGGGAATAATGCAGATTGTTCTTTTCAACATTTGATAGATTATGGAATTAAAAACAAATTGTTCCCAAAAGATTTCAAAAAGGACAAAACAATTTTTCCAAAAACATTAAATTGGTAATGATATTTTTTGATTTTAATAATTTGAAATATTTATTAAAATGACAAATGTACAATAAATGGAAAGAAAAAAAATAAGATTTCATAGTAATGAATTTATTTGTTTTACAAACTGTAAACTCAAAAACGCATAACCACCGCAAATGCTCTCTATCGATAATCTCACTGTCCAATTCGGCGGATTTACACTACTCGACGAAATTTCGTTTGTTCTGAACAAGAACGAGCGAATTGCTCTTGCCGGAAAAAACGGAGCAGGAAAATCGACAATACTCAAACTTATTGCCGGACTAAAAATGCCGACAAGTGGTACTATTTCCCGACCGAAAGAGATTACTATCGGCTATCTGCCACAACACATGACACTTAGCGACACTCGCACGCTAAAAGATGAAGCCGCGATAGCTTTCGACCATTTACAAGAGTTGGAAAGTGAGTTGCAGAATCTGCGTAAACAAATAGAGGAGCGAACCGATTACGAATCGGAGGAGTACAATCATATTATTCAGCGTTCTACCGATGTGCAGGAACTTCTGTTAATGTCGGGAATCAACGACTTTGAAGCTGAAATCGAAAAAACATTGTTAGGTTTGGGATTTAATCGTTCCGATTTCAATCGCCCGACCAGTGAGTTTAGCGGCGGTTGGCGAATGCGTATCGAGTTAGCGAAAATTCTATTGCAAGCACCCGATGTGTTACTTCTCGACGAGCCAACAAACCATCTCGACATTGAATCTATCCAATGGTTGGAAAACTTCTTAACCACTCGTGCTCACGCAGTAATTTTGGTTTCGCACGATAAGGCATTTTTGGACAACGTAACTACACGAACTATCGAGATAGTGTTGGGAGATATTCACGATTATAAAGTCAACTACTCAAAATATCTCGAACTACGTAAAGAGCGACGTGAACAACAGATACGTGCGTTTGAAAATCAGCAAAAGCAGATACAAGATACCGAAAGGTTTATCGAGCGATTTCGATATAAAGCCACAAAATCGAATCAGGTACAATCGCGCATCAAGCAATTGGAAAAGATTAACCGCATAGAGATAGACGAAGTGGATAATTCCAAACTAAATCTGAAATTTCCGCCTGCACCACATTCCGGTTCATATCCGGTTATCGCTGAAAATTTGGCTAAAAGTTACGGTGATCATCTTGTCTTTTCCGATGTTGAATTTACTATATCACGAGGCGAGAAAGTGGCACTTGTAGGTAAAAACGGTGAAGGAAAATCTACGTTCGTGAAGTGCATTATGAACGAGGTTGATTTTGAAGGAAAACTGGAGTTGGGACACAATGTTCAGATAGGATATTTCGCTCAAAATCAGGCACAACTATTAGATGATAATCTTACCGTTTTTGAAACGATTGATTATGCTGCCACGGGCGATATTCGCTTTAAAATTCGCGATATTCTCGGTGCATTTATGTTTGGTGGAGAGGCTTCCGATAAGAAAGTGAGCGTTCTGTCGGGTGGAGAACGAAGTCGTTTGGCTATGATACAACTTTTGCTTCAACCCGTCAATCTACTCATTCTCGACGAGCCGACAAACCACCTTGATATTCCTTCAAAAGAGGTGTTGAAACAAGCCATTAAAGAGTTCGACGGAACTGCAATTATCGTTTCGCACGACCGCGATTTTTTAGACGGATTGATTACCAAAACTTTCGAATTTGGTGGCGGAAAAGTCGTTGAACATATTGGCGGCATTTACGATTTCCTATCGAAGAAAAATATCGAAAACCTACAAAAGTTGGAGATTTCCGCAAAAGAATCGACTGCAACAGAAACTATCGAAACAATTTCCGAAAACAAACTATCTTATTTAGAACAAAAAGAGCGAAACAGAGAGATACGAAAATTAGAGAGACAGATTGAGGAATCGGAAAATAAAATTACCGATTTTGAACAAAAAATTACCAATTTTGAAACTCAACTATCCACACCCGAAGGCGCAGCTGATATGGAGTTGATGAAACAGTATCTTGAAACAAAAAACAAGTTAGACGAGGTTATGAAGAGTTGGGAAAAGCTTGTGTTGGAGTTGGAGGAACTAAATTAAATTGATAATTTTAAAAGATAGTCAAAGATTTAATTACCACGCCTTTCAAGGCGTGGATATAACAAACAACAACAATGGGCTTTAGCCCAAGTTTTGTAAAAATAAATTTCGGCTAAAGCCACTTCATAGGCTCATATAACCCACGGGTTAAAACCCGTGGCAATTAAAAACATTGACAATTCATATAATTTAAATGAAAAGAATCAGCAAATTCATATTCACTAAAATACTAGGCTGGAAAGTAAAAAACGTTATCCACGATATTCCCAAATGCGTAATTGTAGTAGCACCACATACAAGCAATTGGGATTTTATCATCGGCAAACTTGCCTATTGGTCTATTGGCAGAACAGCCAACTTTTTAATCAAAAAAGAGTGGTTTTTCTTCCCTTTCAATCTATTTTTCAGAAGTTTGGGAGGAATTCCGGTTGAGAGAAACAAAAAAAGCTCGATGACCGAAACTTTGGCTGCACAGTTTAGCAAACACAACCAATTGCAACTTGCTATCGCACCCGAAGGAACACGAAAAAGAGTTGATAAATGGAAAAAAGGATTCTATTTTATTGCACTAAAAGCCAAAGTACCTATTGTTTTAGTTGGATTGGATTATGGAAAGAAAGTCGCATCATTTTTAGATGTAATTCATCCGACAGGTGACTATGAATCAGATATTATAAAGATAAAATCATACTATAAAGGAATAACAGGAAAACATCCAAATAATTTTGCAATATGAAATATTTTAGCGAAGTAAATTTTGCCGTAACAGTTTGTGACAAAGATGGTAAAATAGTTGAGATGAATAATCGCTCTCTACAAGTAAATCAAAAAGAGGGCGAAAATTTGGTTGGCGGTAATGTTATTGATTGCTATCCCGAGCTGGCAAGAACAAAACTGATAGATTTGATGAATTCTCAAAAATCAAATGCCTACACAATCGAAAAAAACGGAGTAAAAAAACTTATCTATCAAACCCGTGGTACGAAAATGGCGAATATATGGGATTAATGGAACTCTCGATTGAAATTCCGTTTGAAATGGAATACAAAATCAGAAAACCAAAAATATAGAGCTAATCTTCATCTTTAAAATCTAATGTCAATTGTACGGGTAGATTTGCTAATAGAGTGGTATCGCTTTCGGCATTTTTCAGTGTTAATCCCATTAACCGGATTTTTCTGTCTTCGATATCGTCCACTTGTAAAAGCAATTCTTTTCCTAAATCGAAAAGGTGGTCGTAAGTTCTTAAATAATATTCTACGGTTTTACTGCGTGTGATAACGGTAAAATCGGCGTATTTTATTTTCAGCGTCAATGTTTTGGCGAGAAAGTTCCGTTTATCCGCTCGTCGATGTACTTCCTTGGCAATATCGTTTAAAGCGCGCAATAAATCGACCATTTCATAGAGGTCTTCTGCAAAAGTTTCTTCAGTCCCCAACGACTTGCGTACGTATTCCGATTCCACTTCCCGCTCATCGATACCCCTAACAAACTGATAGTACATGCTTCCCATTTTCCCGAAATGGCGAACGAGTTCCGCTTCGTCATACTGCTTCAAATCGAATCCGTTTTTTATTCCCAATTCGTGCATACGCTGGGCGGTAACTTTTCCTACACCGAAAAATTTTTCGATAGATAGTTTTTCAAGAAACCGTTCAGCTTTTTCGGGTGTAATCACATACAAACCGTTCGGTTTATTGTAATCGGATGCGATTTTTGCCAAAAATTTGTTGTAGGAAACTCCGGCAGAAGCAGTTAATCGGGTTTGTTGGTAGATTTTTTGTTTGATTTCTTTGGCAATTTGCGTAGCGATTTCTATCTCTTTTTTGTTTTCGGTAACATCCAAAAAGGCTTCATCGAGCGATAACGGTTCAACTTTATCGGTGTACTCGCGAAAAATTTGCGTTATCTGACTCGACACCGCTTTATAAACTTCAAAACGGGGCATCACAAAAATTAAGTGGGGACATTTTCTTAACGCCGTTACCGACGGCATCGCCGAACGAACGCCGTATTTACGCGCTTCGTAACTCGCGGCAGCAACAACCCCACGTTTGCCGCCATAACCTACCGCAAGGGGTTTCCCTCGATATTCGGGGTTATCGCGTTGTTCGATGGAAGCATAAAATGCATCCATGTCAATATGGATTATTTTGCGGATCATGACAACAAATTTACGGTAAAATATTAAAAATCAAAGCAAAGAAAGGATAATTTTATGGATTTCCTCTTAACTCTTTCAATGATTTTTGAAATTGTTTAATACAATAGTCATTTAAATGAGCATAAGATGAAAAACCAAATTTACCTTGCAATTCTTTAAAATTATTTCCACGCAAAACCTCAATCTTTACTTGCTGTTTTTTCCTTGTTAATAACCATTGCTTGGGTGTTTCGTTGAACGATTCTTTAAATTTACGCGTGAGCGTTTTCGTTGTCATATTGCAAGCATCGGCTAAATCTTTAACGGTTTTCACATTTTTCGCTTTTTCTTTCACCAATAATTTGAATAAGTTTTTTGTCTCAATTATCGGATAGAAAAACATTGCATTTTCTTCTTTTGTATAAAAACCACGCATGATAAAGAAAAATTCGCTCTGCTTCAATCCCTGCAAGTGTTTGCATAGCATTTTGTTATCGAGATAAACTTGCAGCGTATTCAAAAAGCCCAACATGTACTCATTTATAGGTAATGAACGAACTAACAAGTCGTTGCCCGACAAATATTTTTTTAAACTTAATAGATTGAATTCATCGCAAAGGATTTGCGGCCTGTCGAAAGTAAGTAGAATGATTAAAGTTTCTTCTATCGAATCAACAAATACCGATTGATCAAAACCGATAGAATACATCTTGGAATTCTCTAATTTTATCTTGCGTCCATCCTCATAAATTAATTCTAATTTACCCGAAAGTACAAAAACGAATAAATATTGTCCAATAAAATGAATATTTATAGGTTGGCCTTTCTTTAGCAGGTGTTTAGAAAACGTACATTTGTCATCGGAAAGATAATTTTTGCATTGCAAATGTTCGTTTATGTATAATAGGCTACTCATAGTAACAACAATTTGACCATTACAAACTTACATAAAAAAATTGTGATTTTATACGCCGTCCCATAAAAATCGGGGCCGTAACCGTTCTAATTGTAATT
>Ga0255341_1005946_pt1 | contig 11716 bp, 21 predicted proteins | sample wastewater_treat_8_FD_192418 | JGI IMG/M metagenome (GOLD analysis project Ga0255341, IMG submission 192418) | Wastewater microbial communities from Lulu Island WWTP, Vancouver, Canada - plant12 | ecosystem: Engineered > WWTP > Wastewater > Unclassified | place: Canada: Vancouver, British... | reverse complement strand
GAAGTGCCAACCTGCGCTATTGAATTTTTCCGTCATAGTTTTTGCGTGGTCAAATGTTGCGCAGGCAACAATGACAGGAGCGCCGCAAAATATTGTATTGTATTTTTGTATAACATCTCCGATTATTTTTGCGTCACCAAGTTGTTTCGCTTGCTCGGCTGTATCGAAGTCGCCGTTTTGCATTCTCACATTCAATTTATATATTTCCGGGACCATCAACAACGGCTTCGCGAGATAACCACAATCGATTGCTTGTTGCATTGTTATTGTTTGCACAACGTCAGTATAGATATGCTCGAACCCTTGCCCGTCCAACCGTTGCAGTGTTGCAGTTAGTCCCATTCGCAACGCACTGCTATAATACGCATGTATGTTATCCCATGTCGCCGCAGTAACATGGTGGCACTCATCCGTGATAATGATGTCTGGTTTGAATCGTTCTGGCAATTTTGACAAAATATTATTCAAACTTAATGGCATACAAACATAAATCATTTTGTTTTTCCCAACAACGCCGTCTTGATTTATATACCCATAATCGATTCCATGTCGTGATAGTTGCGACAACCACTGTTGAAAAATTTCGTCCTGCGGTGTTAAGACGAAAATTTTTTGCTTCAGCTTCAGTCTGTCTTCGATAATATGAATTGCTGTAATTGTTTTGCCTGTGCCTGTCGGCGCAACATATACGGGATGGCGTCCAGCATTGAGTAGTTGATTGATTTTTATTTGTGCTTCTATTTGAAATTGTCGCAGTGACATTATTTAAAATCCTAACTTTGATTTATAAATATCATAATTTAATATTAATAATTCTTCTGCTTGCGGTTTTCCTTTTTTATTGCTTGATGAATGTTTTGTTTTTGTTACTTTTGTATAATGCCATTTGTCTTTCGGGTACATTTCATCGAGTTCAGGAAAATAATAATAAGACACCATCACCGAAGCATCAACTTTATTCAGCATTTCAGCCAATTTGAAATGGTCTTCTTTTGTGAATTGTATTTGATAGTAATATTCGGCGTTCCAATATGGTGGGTCTGCATATATCATTATGTCAGGATTGCTTCTTATTATACTCTTAAGTATATTTTCAAAACTATCATGAAGGATCTGCACATTTCTTAGTCTTTTATAAATTTCATTTATTTTTGTAATATTATTCATAAATGTTTCTGCTTCATTTTTTTTATAACTGTAACGAAGTCCGCCATCAATCATCCCGTTGAAACTTGTGTGAAGTAAATAATAAAATTTACCAGCTCTTTCTATATCCGACCCTTGCAATCCAGTCGTTTTTAATTCTTGAAAATATTTTTGATATAATTCCTTTGAATATAATTTTAGATCAAACCACTCTAAAAATTCTTCATGCTTATTTTTTACAACTTCAAAAAGATTTACAAGATTACTATCATTATCATTGTAAATTTCAATTTCGTGTTTCGGTTTATTCAAAAGCACTTTCGCCGATCCGCCGAAAAGTTCAAGATAACATTTTTTATCATAATCTAACAGTGCGTTTATTTCATTAATCATGTGACTTTTTCCGCCCATGTATTTGAAAAATGATATCATTTTATCATTCCTGCAAAAAAAATATATTGCTGCATCCGTCATATCATTAATAAAGATAAATATGTTATTAAGCATGTAATAAATAAAAGAAGCATGCAAAAAATAAATTCAAATATAAAAAATATGAATATTATTATTTTTTGTTTCATATTATTATTTTCCATAATATTTTTAGTACATCAATCACTTCGTCTAAGCTGTTCACTACTGCGACATTGTACCCATGCTCACGCAAATATTCTATAATAATACTTTGTTGTTTCGTTAGCTTCCCTTTTTCGCTCTTAAATTCCATTTTATTTCTGCCCGTGACTCCATCTTGGTTGATATATCCATAATCAATCCCATACCGGGATAATTGCACAAGCCATTGCTGGAATATTTCGTCCTGCGGTGTGAGTACAAAAATTCTTTGATTTAGTTTTATTCTATCTGCTATAATTGCAATAGCCGTTATTGTTTTTCCGGTACCGGTCGGCGACACAAAGAGCGGATGTCGATGTGCATTCAACAATCGATTGGTTAATATGCGTGCTTCATTCTGGAATGGTAAAAGTTGCATTACTGTATTTTTCTCACTTCCTTTGTTTTTGCGTTTACAACTTTTTTGCAATCCGGTTTGTCGCTTTTCTGCAGCAACCATCCGGCGATAAATCCTAAAATAAAATATAAAAAGTAATTCATCCTATTATCCCCCATAATTTTAACATTTCTCTCGTATCATCGAAATTGTCTACAACAGCGACATCATAATCGTGTGCGATAAGATAATCAATAATAATTTGTTGATTTTCCGAAAGCTTTCCATTTTTGCTTTTAAATTCTAAAAAATAAATTTTTTGATTTTTCAAAATTGCAAGGTCTGGCATACCGGGCACCATGCCACGTTTTTTTAATGCGTTCAATGCTGCGAACGATATATTCCAGTGCTCGTTTGGAATTGAAAAGTAAAAAATATTGTTGAGCGATAAATATTCGCATGTCATTTGCTGCAAAATGCTTTCTTGTTTTGTCATCAGTTCACCTCTATCGAATCGAAATAATATTTCCTTGCCTGCTCGAAAATCTGTTCTTCACAGTTATAATAATTTACAATCTTTTGTATTTGCTCGTCTGTCAAATCGACCATGAAGCCTTGCGGATTTTTTTTGTCAGGGATAAAACGCAAAAATCCATGCAGTGTATAATCGCATTCTGCACAATCGCCATCATCAGCGTAAAGTGCGGTTCCGGGTGCAAGGCAATGCGGTTGCGGTCTTTCCGGCACATAGCGTGATATGCTGGCAATAATAATTACTTCGCAATAATTTTCTTCTGGTAATTGCAGTATTATATCGATGTCAAGATACATTGTGCCACCTCCCTATTTTTGCAATTTATCCTTTTCCAATTTTTCTATTATGATATTATAAGCTTGCTCGATACTGTCAAAAGTATAACCCGGAAACATTCGCCAGAATATGTCAAAAATCATTCTATCAGCTCCAATTATTTTATATTCATCGCAATTTTTTATTTCCATTTTTTACCCTTCCACTTAATCATTCATTGAAATTTCAATGACACTATTTTCTTCCAACGTTACCCTACTAATATTTTTTGTAATTTTAATTTTGATATTTCCTTTCTCATCCATTAGCAAAAATCCAATTATTTTATTCTCAAATTTCAAGTTTCCGATTATTTGTATCATCATTTTCTTTCCTCTTATTTTCAACATGTGATATAATCAAATCCCGCATTGACTTCGAATATCCACTTGATTTATTCATAATCTTTTCATATTCTTTTTCCAGGTCAATCCCCTTCTCGATAAGTTCTTCTATTCTTTTATCATTTCGTGCATTTTGATGAGAGTATAATCCTGCTATAGCTGCAAATGTTGCAAGTGTTGCAAATTTCATCTTATTATTCATATTACTTTTCTCCTTATTGTTCTCATCCTTCCAATACTTCCTTATCATTTTTACTACTGTCCTCTATCTTATTAACCACGTTGCCAATGTTCCCATCACTTTTCTCATGCTTGCCAATATATTCCGCCATATTTTCAAAAATTTCTTTATCATGATGTTTATTTGTCGCTGATATAACAGCAAGCTCTTCCGCCCAGCCACGAACTCTGTAATATAACTCCATTACCTTTTTATGCCATCTTTCCCGCCTATCGTCTCGCTCTTCCAATCGCATAATTTCTGCGATATACCCGTCTTCTTTTATTTGATATTCGAGCTCATATTGATTGCGCAATATCTCAATTGCTTTTTTGTGCTCTATTGTCAATCTTGTTTCTTGCTCTTGCAATCTTCTATGAATTTCATCCCTAATCATATCACGATGGATATAATTCTCACTATGATAGTTTGCAATGTACCAATCTATAAAACTGACGATTGGATGAAATATTTTTTTAAAATTAACTTTCATAGCAATAACAATCGTAAGCAAATGATTAGTAAAAATAATGATATGACAACAACTAAAAATAATAGCGTATTCATTGCCGTAACCTCATCTTTCTATTTTGAATTTTACAATACCCCTGTAATCACTTGTTCGCTTAAATTGTATGCGCACAACAGCGTCGCACTTCGCTTTCACATTGTCATTTAAATCATCGAACCTTCTTTTTAAATCAGCAAAATTTTTTTCTGAACAAAATACTATCGCTGACTTATCATCAAATTCTTGCAGTACCCAGCCGAGTCTTTCGGCGATAGCTACTGCTTGCTTAACTCCTTTGTTCATTTTTTTCTCCTTACTAAAACCTAAATTTTGAGCGTGCCATTGCTTTTAATTCTTCTTCATATTCGCGATCTAATTCATCAGCTATTCTTCTGCGTATTCTTCCTTCTTCAAGTCCATCTCGATAAGAATATTTATCACTATCAGATTGTGGATAATCACCATCATCAATCCGATAACGTCCATACCCGTCATCAAATCCATCTTGAAAATAATCTCTCATATTATATACTCCTTAAATTTATTTTATTCCTAACTTCTCTATTCATTTTTTTTATCCTTGTTTGTTGTCTTCTTCTTTAAAATCTACATACTTCTCAATAAATGTTGTAATTGGATGCCTGAATATTCTTCTGTTCATAACGACAGCAACCACACACAAATTATTATACATATTATTGATACTGCGATAAAAAATGCTGGAATAAATGTGCTCATTACTTAACCTCCATTAAGACTTTTTAATAAAATCTTCACAAGGCATACTCTTATTTGGAACAATAATACAATAAGAATCACAATCATCTAAATATACACACTCTTTACATCGACTTTTATCTAAAAAATACCCAGCCTTACAATTATCCTGAACCATTCCACACGGCATTAAATCATTAACATTACACCCACAATAATCATTATACAAACCATCAAAACCATTATCCTTCAAAAATCTAACTACTATTTCTTTTACATCTAAACATTTATTACTCATTTCTTCCTCCATCGCTAAATCGCACAACTCCCTTATATTCGCTTGTGCGCTTAAATTGTATGCGTAATACTGCATCGCATTTTATTTTTACCATGTCGGATAATTCATTAAATCGTTTTTTTAAATCAGCGAAATTTTTTTCACTGCAAAAAACTGTTGCCGATTGATTGTCAAATTTTTCTATAACCCAGCCCAATCGTTCAGCAACTGCGCACGCCTGCTTAACGTTCTTATTCATTGCTTTTCTCCTGTTTTTGTTGTTTTGTCTTATATAAATCCAAAAGAAATTTTCCCAACCCAAAACCTTTTTTGTTCGCTTCAGCCTTCGCTTTTTTTATTATCTCTTTGTCCCTATCCGAAATAAAAATTGTCACGTTCATTTTGTACTCTCCTATTGTCAATATAATGCTAATATACATATAAATGTTAATATTGCAACCAACCGATAGAGAAAATTATCCATTTTTTTCCATCGACACTGGGTAAATCAGCAACCCGTGTTTTTTTGCATATTGCCATTTTTCCTTCGTTTCAGCCGGTATGTCATAATCAACAAGCGATTGCCAGCGTGGCTTTTTTTTATATTCGTATCTGCATCTCCTGCACCAACTGTCATAGTACAGACCCAACTTCTTCTGAACAATGTCGAAGTCTGCAACTGGCAATCGCCCGCCGCATCTCGAACACGGCAGAAAATCTGGATTCTTATCAATGTTACGATACCCTCTGTTCATAGCGTTACTCCTTAATATAATAATGTCGTCCCTTCTTTCTTCTCACACTCAAAGCATTTCGGTAGCTTCTTCGGAAGCTCCCCATGCTTGATTGAATTGTCCAATAGCATAATTTCCTTTCCGCAGTCACAATGATAGATGAAGTATCTATCATCATTTTTTATCTTCAATCTGCGTTCGATTTGCATTTTTTATATCCTTCAAATTTTTTTAATCCCACTATTGGAAGCTAAAAAAATAAATTATTAAAGATTTAATTCGTCCTCCATAAGTATAAAACCGTAATATTGTTTTTTGAAATTTCTAAATGATATAAAATAATCTGGTTTGGTGTATTTTTGTTCTACTCCTCGATAGTATACGCCATTGACCCTATACACAAATAAAAACCGTGTATAGTAAGCCTTGTAACTTTCATCAAACCAATCACCCATGTCTACAATAACCTCCTTACCCTTTTTATCTATAAATGTCAGCTCATTCCTCTCAAAGCTAACATTTGTTAGCTTTGCCATTAGTCCACGTTCTTCAGGCTCAACAGCAAGTAAAACAGAAGAATTAACATTATACCGCTTCATCTGCCTAATTGCTCGCTGTGAGCACTCTATGCCATATTTTATGGCATATTTGTAAAAATTATTTTCTTTATTCATTTTTCTTACCATCCTTTATTAATTTTATTTTGCTACCCACTATTGGAAGCTTAACATGCATTTGTTATTTATGCAGGGTATCCCATGCCAAGTATTTCTGCTATAGTATTTTTCTTTACTCTAACCAATTTAAATTTCGCATATTCTTCTTCCATTTCGTCTCTATCTTCAAACACATCTGCAACCCAGTTATGCCCATCCACATAGGACAAACCGTTCTCAATTACTCTTACAACTTTGTAACCGTCTTTTGTTTTTTTGTAAAAAGCGTAATTGTTATACATTTTTTGTTCCTCCTAATCTTTTATTCTTAATTCTTATATTAACAATATACATATACATATATGAATTGTCAAGTATTTTTTGCATTTTTTTTAAAAAAAATGCAATTTTTTTATTGTGACATTATTATGAGTTTTGTTGTTTATTCTCAATCTCCAACGTAAAAATTTTTCCTATATTTTCTCTATAATATTTTTCTTTTTCATTTGTCCTGCGACGAATTGTTGTAAATATATTGCTATCCATATTTGCCTCACTTTGTTTATGAAAAATAAGCATTAGATATTCACCAGTTTTCGGCAATTTATATATATTTTCTGTATCATATGCGATAAATTCTTGTGATAGATTTTGCAGATTGACATTTATAACTTCGATTAGTTTAGCTTTAGTAACGCCAGCGATTTTCTTGTAATTGTGACTGAATTTTATTTTCATATGTTAACCTCTTTTTCCATTTTTTCGTAATTTTTTTATATGTACAAAAGTGTTATCTATGTACATGTTATTTTGTTTTATAATCTTCAAAATTTTTACATTTCCAAAAAACCCGTTTTCGGTTGCACCATCGTTGCATATGCCTATATATCTTTTTTGCATTTTTGACATCATATACCATGACGAATGGATCATACCCGATATCCCTTATTGTATAAATTCTATGCAAATCGAATTCAATGTTTGTATTATAATTAGTTAAAACATAGACACCAATTTTCTTGTTGTTTATAGTTGTATATTTTTTGAATAAATTTAATTTCTTTAAAATTATGTCTGAATCTTTTTTGTTATCCCATGCGAAATGTATTCTCTTTATTTTCATTTTGTTTAGCATATAAATAATTTCCTCATTCAGCAATCGCACATCCAAACCTTGCGTGAAATCTATATTTGCTTTACAATCAATTAATTGTTGTAATAATTCTATTCTTTCTTTGCACGCTAAAATATTTGGATCAAGCAATTTTATGTTTTTCTGTCCGTTCCAAAAATTATTAACATCTGCAACCTTTACCGATTTACAACCTTCAAGCTTACTAACAATACAAAAATCACATTGCCGTGGACAACCACGTGACAAATAACCATAAGCAGTATCCGTTATACCATACAAGGAATAATCGGGAAATTGTTTTTCTATTCTTTTAGGCAATTTCGTATCAAGATTATATCCTGCACCACCCTTGTATATTTCATTTGCTTGTATACAAACATCAAAGTCTCTCGTAAATGTAAAAACTTTTGACATATAAACGATATCATATTTTTTTAGTGGAATTATAAATTCAACATCGCAATTATTTTCTTTATAGAAATTTGAAATTTTCATCAATGCTAAATTTGGAAAATTGTGACTATCGACATCAACTAAACCTATTTTCATTTTATTTTTTCCTCTCAAAATGGTATATCGTCATCATCGTCATTATACGCATTATCAGATTTTTGTTCTTCGCTATCATCGAGCTTAACTCTAAAAATATCTCCGTCCCGTGTGTGAATAAACGTTATACGCTCTTCAAGCTTTAATTTTTCGTAAAAATTATTTCTGCCATACGCAGTACGCTTTTCTTCAACGCACCAATCGCTATACATGTCATATAACACCTTCGGTCGATACGAATCAATCGAACCGCTATAAATTTCTTCGTGCAGAAATTGCGTAATGCTGCTACTGCTAATTACCCACTCGCTTCGTTCGTTCTCAACCCATGCAGGAGTGATAAAATCAAAGTCGTTCTGTATCAGCAAGTCTATCCCCCGCAACGCAAAGCCTAATATTGCCGGGCGTTCATCGTACTGTGAATTTTTCTGCTCTTTACTTTCGTCGCCTTTCTTTTTAATCCCGCAAATCTTGTCCAACAAAAATACATCAGGTTTTTTTATTTTTTTCTTGTATGGTATATATACCAATCTTCGCTCCAACCCCTCAACACCACCAGCAACGCTAAAGGCGTGATTGGAAATGAAAAACATAGCAACGCTAATCCGAACGCCCTTAATGGAATCTTTATTTTTTTTCTCAATCGTGATATTGCGTTGACCCGAAAAATTCTTTATAAAGTCATCCGGTAGTGCAAGGTTAGCCTTCACGTCATCGTCAACGAAAATTTTCGCACCCCACAGGTCAGACGATGCGAAACGATTGTCCATGTCTTTTATCCGGCGGGATACGAAAAATTCACTGCCGATTATCGTCTCCAGTAATTCTATAAAAAAAGACTTGCCTGTATTTTGCCCGCCGTACAATGCGAAAAAACGGGGCTTGCGCTTGACTGGATTTATGCAGTAGGCAATAATTTGCGAAAAGAAATCTATTGTTTTCGTTACTTCAGTGTCGTAGTGTTCAATGCCTTCCGGGACGAGCGATTTAATATAATAATAAAATGCCGGCGCCATAGTGTGCAAGTCCGTTCTATTATACAACTCAATATCGAAATCGAAGTCAAGGCAATGCAAGGGATATAATTCCCTGAAAAAATCTTCACCTTTTTCCTTCCTATCGTGGAAAATAAATCCTTCATCGGTAATCTCAATAGCACCATTGCGAACGTGGATATACGGCTTCAGGACGCTGTCCTTGAATGGATTTGAATGATAAAATTTTCTCGAATATCTCCCCAAAAAAGAAATCGTATTCTGGATAAATGTGTGCACGGATTTATCGCTTTCGAGCAGGAAATCTATCTGGTGCGTCTCAATCCATTTCTGTATGTCGCTCTCAATGTTTATTTTCAATCGTTCCTGCCAGTAATGCTTTTGTTCGCAATAAATATAAAAAATTCCGTCTATTTGCTCCAAATTATTATCACCATACAAATGTTTCCGTGCCGCATGGAATGCTTCGTATGGCGTCATTGTTGCTTCAACTTTTTGTTCTTTTTCGCTTTCTTCTATTATTATATTTTGCTGTATAAATTCAGCCGGGTTTATGCCTTCGTCCACCGCATCGACGATATCCCAGCCCTTCGGCTTGTTATCTATTCTCAATATTTTTGCTGTTGGGATTTTTTGGGCTATTTTTTGTGCCGCTTTGAGTCCCGGTATATCTGCGTCAGGCCAGATATATACATCCCGTCCATCCAATGCATCAAGGTTAGCTTCTTCGACGCTTCCCGTCCCGCCAAGCCATGTGATATTTATAAAACCTTCGACCTCAACATTTGCACACTTCTCACCCTCCGTGCAGACAACCGGCAATGTATTATCACGCAATTTATTTTCGTGGAATAACGGTATGCGCACATTCTCCGGGCGTCCCGGTTCCCATCCGTCTACCGTGTAATAAAATGGAATAACGCTTTTATCTTTTTTACTTTTTCCAATATCTCGTTCATACCGGCACGTACACAGCACCAATCCACCCTCATAATTGCGATACGGATATATCGCTACCGGTTCGCCGTATTTTTCCAAAAAATATTTTTCTTTTATTTTTGCTGATAGTGTATTTTTCGCTTCTTCGGGGATTGGAACAATTGCAGGTTTTTTCTTCTTCTTTTCTTTTTTTGGTGGCATATAACCTCCGCTGTCGGCAATAATCTTTTCCGCAGCTTCTTTTTTTGTTATCCCAAAAGTCTTTGCAACAAGGTCAATAAAGTTACCGCCTTCACCCGTTGCCTTGTCGTGCCAGAGACCGGTATTGACATTGATGCTGAACGTACCGCTCTTCACATGGTCGTCGTGCCGTAACGGCGATAGTGTTGCATACTCACCGCTACCGTCGTGATACTTCGCTTCTTTCGTAGCGAAATATCGCTCAATCAATCGCAGGGATATGCACCGGGTCGCTTCCTCAAATATATTGTCGCCCATATGTTATTTGTTCAATGCATTTTTTATTTTTGCTTTCACATCGTTGTCAACCATAAACAACCGCAACAATTCCAATATTAATGTACTCATTGACACTCCTAATTGTGCCGCTGCAATCTTTGTATCCCTGTGCAACTCGATATCAACGTCGGCGATAAATCTTTTTTTTGTTATCATTATTTTCTCCTTTAATTATTTACAATAGTAAAATTAATTACAAATGCAAACAAGACAGCAAAGCATCGCACACCAATATGCCAATGAGCAGGATTGATGTCCCACCCTATGAATGCGAATATCAGATAGGTCAATAGAAGTCTTATTCCAATTCCATAAATATATTTCATAATCACCCTCCATAAAATTTGATATCTCCATTCCTACACCACCAAACACAAACTGTCAATATCTTTTTTTATACAATTATATATATTTACTACACAAATATTACCCGTCTATTCCAGTATTTCATTTATTACTCAAACACGCTCTTATTCCGACGTTTGAGTCAGCGAATTATCCACAATTGTGAATAACTTTTTTTACTCCAAAGTTATCACAAAATGGTCACAAAGTTATCACATTATGACATAAAGTTATCACATGCATATATATTTCTAACCACTATATTAATTTTATTGTTTATTTTATTTTGTATTACTGTGCAATTTCCCGTGATAACTAATTTTTGTGATAACTTTTACCCCCTCTGTGATAACTTTGTGATAACTTTGAAAGTCGCATATTATGCAATAAACGCCTGTAATCGCCTGTAATCGCCCCAGTGACCATGTGATAACTTTGAAGTCAATTCCTGGGGGGGATAGTAAATTTTTTATTTTTATTTATTATCAAAAAATTATTATTACATACCCTGGAGTGATTTGGTAAAAAAGTTATCAAGTTATCACATTATGTACAAAGTCTTTATTATATTGTAATACACTATACAAGCACAAAAAAAATAAAAGATAACAATAACATAATATATGTCACGTCAAATACATATTCAATATTATCTATATGTTGTCTATAGTCGTGCCATTAGCTATATTATATCGTTGTGAACGCTCCCACTCGTAAAAAAATATTTATTTTCGTCGGGGAATAAAAAAAATATTTAGTAAATAAATTGATAATGTGATGTTGTTATGGGTCCTTCCAGCGAATGCTCGGAAATCGACATGCGGGAC
>Ga0255341_1005929_pt1 | contig 11735 bp, 9 predicted proteins | sample wastewater_treat_8_FD_192418 | JGI IMG/M metagenome (GOLD analysis project Ga0255341, IMG submission 192418) | Wastewater microbial communities from Lulu Island WWTP, Vancouver, Canada - plant12 | ecosystem: Engineered > WWTP > Wastewater > Unclassified | place: Canada: Vancouver, British... | reverse complement strand
TTCTGGGCACAACCGAGCAGATCTTTCTTAGCTCTTCGAGAGCCTTAACCGACCTGGAAGCCAGAATTTCCGCCATTTTTTCCGCTTCCTGCATGAATTTTTCAGGGGGCGCCACCTTGTTGATCAGACCGATACGCTCTGCCTCATTTGCTCCGATCGGTTCTCCGAGCATGACGATTTCTTTTGCCTTCATCACGCCGACAATCTGGCTCAAAGGGTAAAAAAGAGGGCTTAACCCGAATTTCAGTTCCGGATGGCAAAATATCGCGCTTTCCGAAGCGACAATCAGATCGCACACCGTAACAATATTAAAACCGCCGCCAAGCGCAATGCCGCCGACCGCCGCGATAACCGGTTTCGGGTAAGAATATATTTTATTGAGATACCTTTTCATCGATTCGAAATAATCATCGATTTCGACATTGGAAAGCAGAGACATTTCCTTGATATCCATGCCGGCGGAAAAAACAAATTCCCCGCCGGTTATGATCAAAACCCTCATCTGCGCGTCTTTTTCCACGTCTTCGAGCGCATCGTTAAATTCCAGTCTCATTTCTTTGGAAAGAGCGTTCATTTCCTTGGCGCGGTTAAATTGGATGATCGCGTATGTTTTTTTCTTATCGACGATGATGTTTTTATAACTCATTTTTACCATCCACCTTTTGTCGCAGGTCTTTGGCTGGTTTGAAAAAGGGATTTTTCCGGTCGGACAGTTCTACCGTAGCGCCTGTTTTCGGATTGCGGGCGAGTCGGGCTTTTCTTTGCCTGGCAGTGAATGTCCCAAAGCCCCTGATCTCGATTTTTTCACCCGTTTTCAGGGCGTGCGTCATGGAATCAAAGACAGTTTTCACCACCAGCGTGATGTCACCCTGGTCAAATATCGGAAACCTGGCCTGCACTTTTTTTATCAATTCACTTTTAGTCATCGTCAGATCGTCTCATGAAAAGTATCAGGGCTCGTAAAGATAACTTGCTTTGGTGCTTTTTTGAAACTGCGCGGCCAACGATCGGCTGATTTGTGTGGCTGCTTGCTCCACAATATAGGATAAAAATGAAGAACGCTTTTTTTGAGGATAGACCAAATCGAAATTATCGCCCTTTCCCGCCAGTGAGCTCGCCAACCGGGCGGCGGCGGCCATGTCCCCAAGTTCGTCCACAAGACCTAAATCTTTTGCTTTGCGACCGGAAAACACCCTTCCGTCGGCAATCGTTTCGACCTGCTTGCGCGTCAGTTTACGTTCGCGGACAATCACCTCGACAAACTGATCATAGATGTCATCGATCAGCTCCTGAATGATGGCCCTTTCTTCCTGCGTCATTTCCCGCATCGGTGAACCGATATCTTTATAAGGTCCGCTTTTGACGACGGTTGACTTCACGCCAATCTTACTGAGAAGCTCTTCGATGTTGGCAAACTGCATGATCGCCGATATGCTTCCGGTAATGGTGCCCGGATTGGCAACAATTTTATCTCCGGCACAGGCGATTAGGAGGCCGCCCGAGGCAGCTACCGACCCCATAGAAACAACCACTTTTTTCTTTTTCCTGAGAGCGACGATGGCGTCATATATTTCCTGGGACGCAGCGACACCACCACCCGGTGAGTCGATGCGTACCACTACGGCGACAATGGAATTATCTTTGGCGAATTCATCTATGTATCCGGTGATTTCGGCTGAATCGGAGATCACTCCCTCTATCGGCACCACACCCACTTTTTCGCCAAGTGTAAATCCCCGCTTGACCACCGTGCCGGAATTCGCTCCGACCCGGTAAAAGTACAGATAAAGCAATGTTCCGATCACAATGAGCAAAACCAATCCAGAAATTACCGGATGCTTTTTCATTTATTTCATTCCTTGGGCTGGTGGCTGATTTTAACGTCGGCCAACGCCTGCGCAAGAGTTGATCCGATATTTTCCCGGTTGTTTATATACTGGTTACCGGACGGCGCAGCCGTCTGTGGCGGCGCCTCCATTTCCTTGATGCTCAGGCGGATTTTCTTTGACCGGGGATCGATACTTTTGACCACTGCCGAAACGATATCACCCACATTGTACAGTTCCTGAGATGACTTGACGCGTTTTTGGCTAATCTCGGAAATATGCACCAATCCCTCAATTCCTTCTTCGATTTCCACAAAAATCCCAAAGTCGGTGAAGTTGGTGATTTTCCCGGTTACGACACTGCCGGGAGCGTATTTCTGCGGCAGCTCATCCCAGGGGTTCTTTTCGATCTGTTTAATACCCAGCGAAAATTTCTCGTTATCCACGTCTATATTCAGTACAACCGCCTCTACCTCCTGTCCTTTTTTGAAATACTCCGAAGGGTGAGCGACGCGATGTTTCCAGGAGATGTCCGAAACATGCACCAGACCATCGATACCGTCTTCAATACCGACAAAAACGCCAAAATTGGTTATGTTTCTTACCTGCCCTTTCACGATTGTACCCGGGGGATATTTTTCCTTCAACTTTTCCCAGGGATTGGGGCTTGTCTGTTTCAGGCTCAGGGAAACACGTTTGGCCTCTGCGTTGACTTCCAGAACCACCACATTGATTGTGTCTCCGACATTCAAAACCTTGGACGGGTGTTTGATTTCTCTGGTCCAAAACATCTCCGAAATGTGAATCAGGCCTTCCACGCCAGGTTCAAGCTCAACAAAGACTCCGTAATCGGTCAGATTAACGACTTTACCCTCGACCAGCATACCGACAGGATAGCGTTCGGCAATATTCTCCCAGGGATTTTCATGAAGCTGTTTGATTCCGAGCGACACCCTTTCTTTTTCACGGTCGAAAGAAAGAACCTTTACTTTGATACGGTCTCCTTTGTGGAACATCTCCGACGGTTTGGCAATTCTTCCCCAGGAAATATCTGTCACATGTAGCAGACCGTCGATGCCCCCCAGGTCGATGAAGATTCCGTATTCGGTAATATTCTTGATGACCCCCTCCACAACCGCACCTTCATTGATATTTTTCAACGCTTCCTGCTTTTCCGCTGCTCTTTGCTCGGCCACGATGGCACGCCTGGAGAGGACCACATTGCTGCGTTTGCGGTCGTACTTCAAAATATTAAACTCAAATGTCTGGCCGACAAACGGCTCAAGGTCTTTGACGGGGCGCACATCCACCTGCGAACCGGGCAGAAAAGCGGTAATGCCGATATCAACGGAGAGTCCGCCTTTTACCTTCTCCACAACCGTGCCTTTAATGGTCAGGTTATTTTCGCAGACCTTTTTTATTTCGTCCCAGACTTTGAGCTTGGCCGCCTTTTCTCTGGAGAGCACGAGGCTGCCGTCCGCATCTCTCTTGTCTATGAAAACTTCTATATCGTCGCCAACGGAAACCAACACATTTCCCTGGTCATCTTTCAGCTCTTTGATCGGTATATAACCTTCCGATTTCCATCCCACATCGACCATAACCGCATCGGCAGTGATTTGGACAACAGTGCCGCGCGTAACGTCACCGTATTGAAGCTGGCTGAGACTCTGCTCGTAGAGCTCTTTAAACCCCATGTCCTCTTCTTTGGTCTGTGCTGCGGCGGAACTTTCGCTGGAAACCGGAGTCTTGGCAATAACCTCCTTTTCGTTTTGCGAGTTTGTGTTATGATTGTTAACCATTGACGAATACCCCCTATTTCTTTGAACATTTTTTAAGCTTTAGTAGCTAACACAGAGAAAATTAAATAGCAAGACAAATCCATGATATGGTTAAATCCGGCAGGGCGGCCGTCACTGTTTTGCAGCTCTGACACGCCTCAGAATTATTTCGACGACTTGCGCGATGCTGAGCAATGTTGAATCAATCACCAGCGCGTCTTTGGCCACGGCCAGGGGAGCTATTTGTCTGTCTGCATCCTGCTTGTCCCTGGCTTCCATATCGCGGGCAATTGCCTTAGTGTCCACTTCCCTGTTTTTATGGCTGAGTTCTCCAGCGCGTCTTTTAATTCTCTCTTGAATTCCTGCATCGAGAAAGAATTTGAAGCGTGCATCAGGAAAAACGACCGTCCCCATATCCCTTCCCTCGGCGACAATTCCTCCCTTAGCACCCGCCTGCCTTTGCAGCTCAAGCAGCTTTTCGCGAACGGCCGGATAGGCGGAAATAACGGATGCAGCCAGCCCCGTCTCTTCGCTGCGTATTTTTTCGTCCAACCATTCTCCATCGACAAACACCTCCATTTTACCGTTGTTGCTTTTGAGTTCAACTTCAACCGACCGGCAAAACGAGGCGATTGCCACTGGATTGTGTAGATCTATTTTGTTTTTCATCGCTGTGTACGCCAGGGCACGGTAAAGGGCTCCCGTATCCAGGTACAGGTAGTTTAATGCCGCGGCAACGGCTTTGCTGACCGTGCTTTTGCCCGCCCCTGCCGGACCATCGATCGTTATTACCGCTTCTTTCAAGACATCACCTCCGTCGCCTGCCCCGTTTGATTTCTCCAGGAAAAATCTTGCCTAAAACCGGCAAAGCAGCTACTATTTGCTTATCGAAAAAACTACACGGTTAAATATGTTCAAAATCATTCAAAATCAATACTTTTATTTATTTACGGCCATTGGCCTCCTTGTGCTGCTCACGGCTCAACCAGCCTGTGCCGCCTTCACGATTGAAGATGAAAAAAAGCTCGGCAAGGAGATTTACGACAAACTCGAACAAAATAATTTGATCCTCCATGACACAAAGCTCAGTGCCTATATTGCCGATGTGGGCAACCGGATCCTGGCCGGTTCCGACAAAGCCCCTTTTAACTACACTTTTTCCGTTTTTAACAGCACCGGCATCAACGCTTTTGCCACACCCGGGGGCTACATTTACATCAACAAAGGGCTGATCTCCGTGGTGGAAAACGAAGCCCAGCTCGCCGGAGTTATGGCGCACGAAATCGCTCACGCCAACGCGCGGCATGTCGCCTCCATCATTGAAAAATCACAAAAATTGAATATTGCCATGCTGGCCGGTCTTGTCGCGGCGGCTTTAATCGGCGGAGGTGGAGAGGCTTCAGCGGCCATTGCCTCTTTTTCTCTCGCCGGCGCGACACAAATGAGTCTCAAATACCAGCGCGAACATGAAGAAGAGGCGGATCGGCTGGGAATCACCTACCTGGTCGCCGCCGGCTATTATCCTGCCGCCATGGTCGAGTTTCTGAAAATCATTAAACAATATGAGTTTTTTTCCAAAACGATACCATCATACCTTGGCACCCATCCGGGAACCGACGACCGTATTTTCTATCTCGATACTCTTTTGGCAACCCAGTACCGCAACACAGGAGGAGCACATAACATTGTCGGCAATTTCGTGCGCATCAAGTCTCTGATCTCCAGAGATGCGGATGACCTGCGCAAATATCACCGCGAACTGGTACAGAACCTGAAAAACAACCCGCACGATGTCGATCTTTTGTATGCGCTGGCACTGGCGGAAGACGAGCTCGGCCATCCGGGGGAAGCCCTGGTCCTGCTCTCCAGGGCTCTGGCCTCAGCGCCACAAGATACTGACATATTAAAAAATATCGGCCTGATCAGCCTGAAAACCGGAGACACTTCCCATGCCATAACACATCTTTACAAGGCCGCTGCGCTTGACCCCGATGACGAACAAATTATGCGGGCTCTGGCAAGGGCTTACTTTACGGCGGGTGAGTATCACAAAAGCTTGAAATATTACCTGCTTCTGGAAAACAAATTTCCTGATGATACTCAGGTTCTGTACCAGATAGCCATGTGTCAGGGAAAACTAAACCGCGCAGGTGAGTCTCATTTCTACTTCGGATCCTACTTTAAAAAGGAAAACAAAAAGGAAAGTGCACTTTTTCATCTGCGCAAGGCCCTGCCCTACTTTCCGGCAGGTTCGAATCGTGAGGTTGCTATCTCCACGGCCATCAGAGAACTTACCGCAGACAGACCCGCGAAAACTCAAAATCCGCAGGCCGAAAAGAAAAACAACTAATTACTTGAGTCAAAAAGAACAAAAGTCAAAATCAGACTGACGGTCAATTTAATCATTGCGAAATTCTCAGCAATACATTATAAGGGCCGCGTTGAATATCTACCGGAAAGGAGTTTAAATACAGTGAATATTTTAATATTTGGCCCCAACGGCAGCGGCAAGGGCACGCAGGGAGCGATCGTTCAGAAAAAATTCAATGTTCCGCATATTGAAACCGGTGTTATTTTCCGCCAGAACATTTCCAACAAAACCCCGCTGGGCGAAAAAGCTAAAGCCTACATCGACCGCGGCGAACTGGTCCCCGATGACATTACTATTCCGATGATCCTGGACCGTCTCAAGGAAGATGACGCTAAAAACGGCTGGCTGCTTGACGGTTTTCCCCGTAATCTGGCGCAGGCCGAGGCCCTCTGGGATGCTCTTAACAAAGAAAACATCAAACTCGACATCGTCATCGAAATTGACCTCGACCGTGAAACATCCAAAAACCGCATTATGGGCCGCCGGCTGTGCAAAATGGACAACAACCACCCCAACAATATCTACATTGACGCCATCAAACCCCATACCCACGACGGTAAAACCGTTTGCCGGGTCTGCGGTTGCGAAGAATTATCTACCCGCGCCGATGATCAGGACACACAGGCGATCGACAAGCGCCACAACATATACTACGACAACAAAACAGGAACATTGGCAGCAGTAAATTTCTTCAAGGAAAGAACAAAGGTAATCGTCGTGGACGGCCGTCCCGGCGTAAAGGAGGTTTCCGAAGAACTGGTGAGTAAACTCGGATAATTGCATCCGGAAAGATTTTAGTATAAAAGCCTTCCATAATCAGGAAGGCTTTTTTTGACACTTTATGGAAAACATAAGAAACTTCAGTATTATTGCACATATCGACCACGGCAAATCAACTCTCGCCGACCGTCTCATACAATTCACCGGCGTCAGCAATGAGAGAAACTTTCAGGACCAGATACTCGACAACCTGGACATAGAAAGGGAAAGGGGCATTACCATCAAAAGTAACGCTATCTCCCTTCCCTATCGGGCAAAAAACGGAAAGGATTATACGCTGAATTTAATCGACACGCCCGGCCATGTCGATTTTTCCTATGAGGTTTCCCGCTCGCTGGCCTCCTGTGAAGGAGTACTGCTTCTTATCGATGCGGCACAGGGAGTGCAGGCGCAGACACTGGCAAACCTCTATCTGGCAATGGAACACAATCTGGAAATCATCCCGGTCATCAATAAAATTGATCTGCCGGCAGCCGATATCGACCGCGTGCTCGAGGAAATAGACTCTGAGCTGGGACTCGACCCGGACACGCACATCCGTGCCTCCGCCAAGGAGGGTATCGGCATGGAGGAAATTCTCGAGGCGATTGTGGAGCGCATTCCCGCCCCCACGGGAAACGACAATCAACCATTGGCTGCTCTCATCTTTGACGCTCAGTATGACAGCTACCGGGGCACCATCATTCACTGCCGGATTTTTGACGGTACGATCAAGGCCGGTGACGTCATCCGCTTTATGTCCAGCGGTGCGACCTATAAGGTCGAAGAGGTGGGGCATTTTCTGCTGCAGAGGGCAAAGAGCGACCAGCTCTCGGCAGGCGAGGTGGGCTACATCATCGCGGGCGTGAAAACCGTCTCCGATGTCCGCACCGGTGACACGATTACCCATCACGAACGCCCCTGTTCGAAGCCTTTACCCGGCTTCAAGGAAGTCAAGCCGGTCGTGTTTGCCTCCATCTATCCCATAGCATCGGATGACTATCAGGACCTGGCCGACTCGCTGGAAAAGTATAAGCTAAACGATGCCTCCTTCATTTATGAAAAAGACTCATCAGCCGCACTTGGGCAGGGTTTCCGCTGCGGCTTCCTGGGTCTTCTGCATCTGGACATTGTCCAGGAAAGAATCGAAAGAGAGTTTCACCTGTCGATAATTCTTTCCGTGCCCAGCGTTCGCTATCGTTTTACACTTAAGGACGGCCGCGAGATCTATGTGGACAATCCCACGCACTACCCGGACCCGATGAGTATTGACAAAGGAGAAGAACCATACATCCGTGCCTCGATGATGCTGCCGGAACGCTACCTCGGGGCGGTCATGAAGCTTTGCATGGAAAAGCGCGGCGTCAACTCCAATATGAATTACATGGGGCCCGGCCGTGTGGAACTTTCTTATGAAATGCCGCTTGCCGAGGTAATTTTCGATTTCTACGATCGCTTCAAATCCGTCACCCAGGGCTACGGCTCATTTGATTACGATATGATCGACTACCGCGAAAGCAATCTCGTATTGATGGACATACTGGTCAACGGTGAAAAAGTGGATGCCCTGTCCCAGATCGTCCATCGTGAACGGGCGCGTGCCCGTGCGCTTATCGCCTGCGAACGGCTAAAGGATGAAATCCCCCGGCAGATGTATAAGATTGCCATTCAGGGGGCCATCGGAGGGGAGATCATCGCCCGCACCACCATCAGCGCTTTCCGAAAGGATGTTACAGCCAAATGCTACGGAGGCGACATCACTCGCAAACGGAAACTTCTGGAAAAGCAAAAAGAGGGAAAAAAGCGCATGAAGATGATCGGTCAGGTCAGCATTCCCCAAAGCGCGTTTCTGGCGGTTCTTAAATCGGACAATGACTAGCCCCGGTCTCTATGTTCACATTCCCTTGTGCCTGGCCAAATGCGGCTACTGCAACTTCTACTCGATTGCCGCTCCAGAGCTGATCCCCCGCTTTATACCAGCCGTCATCGGTGAGATGGCTTTTTATGAAAATCAGTTTCGTAACTTCGATACAGTTTATTTCGGCGGCGGCACCCCTTCCCTGCTGCATGCCCCGTCAATTGAGGTAATTCTCAATGCCGCACACAAAATGTTCGGTATTGACCGGCATGCGGAAATCACACTGGAGGCCAATCCGGGCGATCTGTCTTTAGAGTATTTACATTCCCTGCGCGCCCTGGGAATTAACCGCCTCAATATCGGCGTGCAATCGTTTAACGATGGCTTATTGAAATTTTTAGGCCGCAGACACACGTCAAAAGAATCTCTAAGTTCGTTCGACAACGCGCGCCGGGCCGGCTTCCACAATATCGGCATTGACCTGATTTACGCAGTGCACGGTCAGGACATCCAACTGTGGCAGCGGACACTCAAAACCGCCGCATCCTTAATACCGGAGCATCTTTCCTGCTACCAGCTTACTGTGGAGCCGGGAACTCCCCTTTACCTGCATTACCGGCAAGAGAACATTAGAGAGCCAGACGAAGATGAGTCGCTTACCTTCTTCACAACTACATCCCTGGTACTTGAGCAACACGGCTATGATCACTACGAAGTATCCAATTTCTCTCTTTCTCCATCAAGGAGGTCGCGCCACAACATGAAATACTGGGAACATGTTCCCTACCTGGGGATTGGCCCGTCCGCCCATTCCTTTTCAGGCAAGAAGCGCTGGTGGAATATTGCGAATGCACACGACTATATCACCGAAATTGCCCGTTCCCGCACTGTTGTTTCTCAGTCGGAAGAGCTCTCCAATGACCAGCTGGCGCTTGAGACGCTTTTTCTGGGTCTGCGCACCAAAGACGGGATTGATTTGTCAAAATACAAAATTGAATACGGCACAGACCTGCTCCATGATAAAAAAAAGACGATTGAAGAGCTGAAGAAAAACAAGCTGGTCGAGATTAAGGAAGGTCGCCTGCGGCCGACACTGGCAGGTATGGCCGTGGCGGACAGCCTCGCGCTCATTTAGATCATTGTGAAATCAACAAATTGGAGATCTGGAAGGCCGGTGAGTAAACACTCGCTTGTGTTTTGCCTCCGTACACTTGACTTACAGATATGAGCGCGCTTTCACACCGGCAGAAATTATTTTTTACCGACAGCCGCAGACTGTAAACCAATAACTTCAGCCTTTATCCTTTATCCTTTTTCTTAAACCTCCTCCCCGCGGTGGAGTTTTTAAAAACACCTTGACATGCGCAAACTTTTTTCATAGTGTTTGCGTCGAAAATCATCTTTCCAATGTTTTTTATTTAAGAAGCAGGCAAATCACTGCCAGCCGAAGAAAGCACCATTTTGGTAACTTTGTAAGCGTAATGGCAGTAAGGTTTTTTGCTGGAGTAATTGTTCATTTACCCAAGCCGGACACCTTTTTGTACAGCCTGCAGAAAAGTGTGCTGATTTATAAGTAACATGGAGGATACATGAGAAACACTTTAAGATTGCTGTTGATTACGCTGCTGACGGGCCTGTTGCTTTGCAGTTACAGTTATGCAGCGATGAAGAAGACACAAAAACCAATGCCAACATCGAAAGGAGCTGAACATAAGATGAAGACCTACTACATGGGGAGATTCGCCATCGATCTGCCGGAAGATTTTAAGTTGGAGATTCAGAGTCAAACGGTGCGTTATGCGGAAGTGTCTGATTTCAAGTGGAAGGAGAAAGACCGCGACAAGGAAAGAAACGCGCTCTGGGCGCAGAAGATTGAGAAAATTAAAAAGCTAACACCTCCGAAAATTAGAAAACAAATTATTATCGAAGAAAAGGTCCTTAAGGGTATAGGTCATGAAGCCAGAGCGATTGCATATTATGGTAATCAATATGCGCCGAATTGTACGTATTGGACCATACTTGCAGATTACGGCACTGTTGGCATGTGGCTGACTCTCGATGGCGAAGATGACGGTTTAAGTATTAAAAACTTCACCAACATCCTCAAGCATTACCAATACGGATTCAACGACCTGACGGAAGATTCCTTTTGTCTGAATTACGGCAGAATCGAGCTTCCCTATCTGGAGCAGGAAAGCACCTATGCTCGTTTTGCCGGGCCGATGGAGATGAAATTGGAGATTGACATGAGCGAGACGCATGAAGTTGAGAAAGTGGGAATTCTGGAAAGTCTTGCTGCGGCCCTTGCTACCAATTTTGCACCGGGCATCGATGTAGAAAAGATCAGAGGGCACAAAAGAACCGTTGCCGGATTAAAAGGCGAGGAACTTGTGACGAGAATAACAGCAGATATGGGTCCAAAGTTATATTTCGGTTGGAAATACAACGGTAAAGAAGATTCAGGGGAACATCCGGAAATAAGGATTTCTATCCAGCAAGCTCCAGATGGTAATCTCGACGAAAAAATCAAGATCTGGGACGCGGCACTCGATTCATTCCGTCCCGCTTATAAACGTTAATCGTAATATATGACCTGGGAGGAACTATCATGTCCAACGGACCCAATATAATCAAAATAAGAGCGCGGGATTTAAAAAACACGATTGAAGGCCTGGAAACGGAAAGACAAAACCGTATTGTCATCGAGCGGGATGTTTTACCCATTATCTTCATTCCCGGTATCATGGGCAGCAGGTTGAAAACAAAATCAGGGAAAACGGTATGGGACCCCGATGCTCTCGATTTTATGTTTTTTAATTATGGTATTTGGTGGGGGGTATCAGCCAAAAGCCGCAAAGAACTGGTCATCGGCAAGCAATTTACTCCTGAGTATCTGGAAGTCATGCAAGATGACGCCATACAAACAAAGCGTATTGCCGACCCCGGCGGCATAGACAAAACCCGTAAGGAACGAGGCTGGGGCGGAGTATCGTGGAGCACCTACGGCGACATTCTCAAGGTTCTTCACAAACGCCTGTGGGATGAGACCGTGAGCCTCTTTTATGAATTTCCCGTTCATGCCTTCGGCTATAACTGGACCGCCTCCAACGATCTGGCCGGGAAAAAACTCGTCGAAGAGA
>Ga0255341_1005925_pt1 | contig 11741 bp, 7 predicted proteins | sample wastewater_treat_8_FD_192418 | JGI IMG/M metagenome (GOLD analysis project Ga0255341, IMG submission 192418) | Wastewater microbial communities from Lulu Island WWTP, Vancouver, Canada - plant12 | ecosystem: Engineered > WWTP > Wastewater > Unclassified | place: Canada: Vancouver, British... | reverse complement strand
GCGACGCCGCCAACCGTGCCCGGCGGCCTCGATGCCGCGGCGGTGTCGCCCACGTCCATCGAGCTGACCTGGGACGCCTCTCTGGACGACACCGGCGTCGCTGGCTACAAGATCATCAGGAATGGCGCCCAGATCGGCACGTCGCCAACAAACCGATTCACCGACGAAACCGGCCTTCTGCCGAATACCGTCTACTCCTATCGTGTCAGCGCATACGACGCGGCGGGCAACGACAGCGGGCTGTGTCCTGCCGTCTGGCGCGCCACGCTCTCCGTGCCGCCGGGCCCGGACACGGTGACCTGCACGCGCGCGGCGGACGCATGGCACGCAGCCAGCGACTTCACTTTCACGGCTGTGGGCGGATTCGGGGCGGGCAGGGTTTCACGCTACGTCTGGGCGTGGGACACGAACCCCATCCACATCTGGGGGTCCGGCGACGAAGACGACTGGACCGGCGGTGACCTGAAGCTGACCGCCCCCGCGTCCGGCGAGTATTATCTGCACCTGCGGGGCTACAACTCGGAGGGAGTCGCCAGCGGCGCCGCTCATCTGGGGCCGTACGGCTACGATCCGACGCCGCCCGCCATGCTCTCTGTCACGGCCGACCCTTACAGCACTTCGATAACGTCCCTGAATGCGTCGTGGTCGGCGGCTGACCTCGAATCTGGAATACGGGAGTACGAGTATTCGGTGGGGACTCAGCCGGGTGAGGCGGATGCAAAGCAATGGACAACCGCCGGAGCGGCGCAGTCCGCGCTGATTACGGGTGTGTTTCTCGAAGACGGAGAGACATACTACGTGAACGTGCGCGCGGTGAACGGGGCGGGAAGTGTTTCAGGAGTTCTGTCCTCCGGCGGGACGACGATTGCGCAGGCCGCATCGTCCGCCGGAGAGGCCAGAGGTTTCCCCGATGGAACCCTCGTTGCGATCGAGGGCCAGACAGTCACCGCCGCCTTCGACGGGTTCTTCTATATAGGCGACCGCTCTTCGGGGCTCCGGGTCGTCTCAGGCGAGGCGGTCACTGTCAATCGGTCCGTGACTGTCATCGGGACGCTTGCCCTGGTCAATGGCTGCGAGCGCGCGCTCGAACTGGCGCATATGGTGGTGGGAGATGACACCGATGGCGTCATCGCGGCCTCGATGGTTCAGAGGAGTCTCGGGGGTGGGGCGCAGAACGCGTATACGCCTGGCGTCACGGGCGGGGCAGGCGTCAACAACATCGGCCTTCTCGTGCGCGTGGCGGGCAGGGTTACGGCGCTCACGGAGGACGGATTCTACCTTGAGGACGGCTCTGGTCTGAAAGATGCGCCGGGAAACACCGGTGTGCGCGTTTGGGTTGGATCGGGCGCACTCCCGGAGGCCGGTGCGTTCATACAGGTCACGGGCATCAGTTCGTGCCGGGCTTCTGGCTCTGCTGTTGTGCCGCTGGTGCTCGCTCGCAGCATCAGCATTCTGTAAACCAGTTCCCCGCGCTGGCCGCGAATGCGGGGTTGTAGGAGGTAATATGCGTATTCTCTCGCGACTTCTTGTCGTTTCGGCGTTTCTGGTCGCCCTTGCGTGGGGCGCAGCGCCCGCCCAGTCGGCTCACCTTCGGGCCTTCTGGGTGGACTCGTGGCACGCCGGCTTCAAGACCGCCGCGCAGGTGGACACGTTGCTGAGTCAGGTCAGATCGGCCAACTGCAACGCAGTCTTTGTCCAGGTTCGGCGGAGAGGGCAGACATACTATGTGAACAACGTGGGCGATCCGCGCTGGACCGATGTTTCACCGAGCGGATTCGACTCGCTCGCGTATCTCATCCAGAAGGCTCACGGCGGCAGTCCGCGCGTAGAGGTGCACGTCTGGTCGGACGGCTTGCTCATCTGGGGGTCGCAGACGATGCCGGGCAACAGCAGCCACATCGTCAACGAGCACCCGGAGTGGCTTACGAAGAACTCGAGCGGCACCGCATTCGACGGCTCCAACTACTGGCTCGATCCCGGCCATCCGGGCGCACAGCAGTATCTCGTTGATGTCGCCATGGACGTCATCAACAACTACGACATTGACGGCTTTCATTACGACTACATGCGCTTTGCCGGGGAGGCCTGGGGCTACAATGCGACCAGCGTCGCACGGTTCAACACCCGCTACAGCCGCACGGGCACACCCCTCTATACCGATTCCGCCTTCAAGCAGTGGCGGCGCGATCAGGTTTCTGCCGTCGTTCGCAAAACATACGCGAGCGCCATAGCCGCGAAGCCTGCCGTCAAGGTATCCGTGGCCACCATCACCTGGGGCAATTACAGCAGCTGGACCTCCACCTCGGCCTACTCCAAGAACTACCAGGACTGGCTCTCATGGATGCAGGAAGGAGCGGTGGATTTCGTTGCTCCGATGACCTACTACGACCAGTCTGTCTACCCGACCTACTACGCGAACTGGATCAACTTCGCCAAGAACAGCCGCTACAACAGGCACATTATCATCGGACAGGCGAGCTACGAGAACAGCATCTCGAACACGATCACCCAGACGCGAAGCGCTCTCGCGGCCTCCACAACGGGCAAGTACGCGGACGGCGTGGTGTTCTACTCGTATGCGGCGCCATCGAGCACCGGACAGACCCTCGCCAATCTGATCCAGGGTCTCACCCAGCCTTCCAGCTATGACACCATCACTCCGCCGGTGTTCTCGTCAGCGGTCAGTCCGCCGGCAATGACGTGGAAGACTTCTCCGACGAAGGGGCACATCAAGGGAACCGTGCTCAACGGCGCAACCGGCGCCCCGATAGACGGAGCGCTGATCACTCTGTCCGGCACGGCGTCAAGAACGCAGTACACGGACGGCACCGGCTTCTATGCCTTGATAGACCTCGCGCCGGGCAGCTACACGGTCACCGCGGCGAAGGCTGGCTTCAGCAGCGCGAGCTACACGCTGACCGTGACCGCCGGGAACGTGTCCAACCGCAATTTCACCCTCACGCCCGGCGGCTGCCAGTATGCGGGCATTTCTGGCATACAGGCTCAGGGAATAACCCCGACCAATGCCACCATCGTGTGGACCACCGATGTAGCCTCGACAAGTCAGGTGGAATACGGCGCAACCGACGCTTACGGGAGCACGACGGTGCTCGACACGGCGAATGTCACGAGCCATTCCGTGAGTCTCAACGGGCTTGCTCCGAACACGCTTTACCACTACCGCGTCGTCTCGACACCGCCCGAAGGGTGTACAACCTACTCGGCCGATCAGACCTTCAAGACGACAGCCGGCGCAACGCCCGAGGCGATCATCCTGGAGTCGCGGACGCCAACCGGCGGCGTGACGGCGGCTCCGGCGTACACCGAGAACGTCGCCTGGACCGGCAACAGCACGGCGAAGAGCGCCGCGGAGGGCCTGTCCGGCAGTGGTTCTCGATACGCCACGACCTACGCGGCGAAGACTGCATCGTTCGTTCCCTCCATCCCGTATGCCGGTCCCTACGACGTCTACGTCACCTGGGGTTCGTCGGGCTATGGCGCCAACACGAACTTCAAGGTCATCTCCGGCGGGACAACTGTCTACAACCAGAATCACGACCAGTGCAGTGCCGCCGGAACTTACAGCCAGTGGATACTGCTGGGGCAGTTCACGTTTGCGGCCGGCCAGAGCGCGTCGAACGCAAGCGTGATGATTGACGGCGCGGCCACGACAAATCCGCGGGCTCTCACCGCGCCGAGGCTGATGTCCGACGCCGTCAAGTTCGTGTTTCGCGGATCCGCGGCTGGCGATACAGAGCCCCCGACCGCACCGTCGTCGCTTGCCGCGACTGTGGTTGGGACTGACCAGATCAATCTCTCGTGGGGCGCCTCCACGGACAATGTCGGCGTTACCGCATACAACGTCTATCGCAACGGCGTGCTGGCCAACTCCACAACAGACCCTGTCTTCTTCGACAACGGTCTGTCGCCCAACACCTCGTATTCGTATCAGGTGTCGGCGGTGGACGAGGCTGGAAACGAATCAGCTCTCTCCACGGCGGCCGTCGCTGTGACGCTCTCCGTTCCTCCTTCCACCATCTCCGTGACCTCCGCTCGCGAGCCGGATGTCTGGTACACCACGAACGGATTCCAGTTCGCGGCGAACGGCGGATTCGGCCCCGGCACGATCAGCAAATACAGAGTTGCGTGGGACACCTCCGCGACCCACGTCTGGGGCTCCGCGGGCGAGTTCGACTGGCCGGGGAGCAGCATTTCCCTCGTCGCCGCGCCGGGCGCTTCATACTACCTGCACCTGCGGGGCTACAACTCGGCGGGTGTCGCGAACGGTTCCGTTGACCTCGGACCGTACAATTACGATCCCAGCGCTCCCACCGTCACCTCCGTCACCGCGAGTCTCACCGGCGGTTCGATGACATCGCTGTCAGCGTCCTGGGCGGGCTCGGATCCTGAGTCTGGCATTCAGAACTACGCGTACTCGGTCGGCACAGCGCAGGGACTTGTTGACGTGAAGGGATGGACGGACGCCGGAGCGGCGCAGTCGGCGGTCATAGACGGCCTCTCTCTTTCGCTCGGGGGCACGTACTACGTGAACGTTCGCGCGACGAACGCAGCCGGTCTTGTGTCGTCCGTCACCTCGTCTTCGGGTACGCTGGTGAGTCTGCAGTTCGCCAGTGCCGGCGAGGCCAAAGCCATGGAGGACGGTTCGTGTGTCACCATCACCGGGCAGCGGGTCACAGCGGCGTTTGACGGGTTCTTCTATGCGGGGACGACCGGCTCCGGAATCCGTGTGGTGTCTTCGACCCCTGTCACCGTCAACCAGTCCGTCACCGTCTCCGGAACGCTGTCGCTGCTCAACGGATGCGAGCGTGCGCTGACGTCCGGCTCCGTGGATGCCGGAGAGACGCTCACCGGCGACATCTCCTGCGGGATGTCTCAGAAGTACCTCGGCGGACAGGCATTCAATGCCTACACCCCGGGGGTTACGGGTGGTGTCGGACTCAACAACATCGGGGTTCTTGTGCGCGTGGTGGGCCGGGTGAAGATCCAGGTCGCCGACGGGTTCTACCTCGAGGACGGGTCGGGTCTCGAAGACGGGTCGGGCCACCCCGGCGTCAAGGTCTGGGTGCAATCCGGGTCGCTTCCGGCCGTGGGCGCCCGCGTTAAGGTCACCGGCATCAGTTCGTGCCGCACAACCGGCACTGGTGTGGCGCCGCTGATACTTGCGCAAAGCTTCACGGTGCTCTAGAACACCCGCCGTGCGTTCGCGCACGGCTCAGGCCTGCAATCAATGCCGGCAGGCGCTGGCGTATCAGCGCCTGCCGGCTTATCATGTGCCTGCCGAACTCTTGACTTGAAGGACCATCTCGATTGATGCGATTCCCCGGAGTATTCCGAAACATAGCTCGCCGCCTTGCCGGCAAGACGATACTCGATGCCTCGACTGCTGAGGAACTCGAAGAAGCCCTGCTGGGCGCCGACGTCGGCTTCGAGACGGTCGAAAAGCTCTTGAAGGGTCTGGAAGACTCCAGCGCTCATGCCGGGGGCGTGCAGGCCGGCCTGCGGGAGTCTATCGTGGGGCTGCTCTCTTCGGGCGGCGCGGCGGCGGTGAACGAAGGCCGCGAAAAGCCGGGGGTCATCTTCGTCGCGGGCGTAAACGGCGTCGGCAAGACCACAACCATCGCCAAGCTGGCGCATTTCTACAAGAAGCAGGGCAGGGAAGTGCTGCTTTCGGCGGCGGACACCTTCCGTGCGGCGGCGATAGATCAGCTCGAGATCTGGGCCGGCCGGGTGGGGGCCCCCATCGTGAAGCACAAGCCCGGCGCCGACCCGGCGGCGGTGGTGTTCGACAGTGTAAGCGCTGCACGGGCGCGCGGAATGGACCTGGTGATTGTGGACACCGCGGGGCGGCTGCACACGCGGCAGAATCTCATGGAAGAGCTGAAGAAGATCACCCGCTCGGTCGAGAAGGCAAACGGCAGGCCTCCGGACGAGACTCTGCTCGTGCTCGATGCCACGACGGGGCAGAACGCGGTCGCTCAGGCGCGGGAGTTCATGAACGCGATTCCTGTTACGGGGCTCGTGCTCGCCAAGATGGACAGTTCGGCCCGGGGCGGCACGGTCATCAGCATCATGGACGAGCTGGGCGTGCCGGTGAAGCTGATCGGCACGGGCGAGAAGCTGGACGACCTCGAAGTGTTCGACCCCGGCAAGTTCGTCGAGATGCTGTTCGAAGAGGGAGGCTAGCCGGCTTCCGGCCGGGTGACCGTCACGACGACCACGCCCCTGTTGCGGCTTGTCAGAAACTCGGGGTCCACAGGGAACGGTTTCTTCGGGTCCCACGCCCCCAGTCCCGCCGCCCGCCCCTCGATGCGCTTGTCCCGGGCCAGTTCTCCTTCGGGACACCTGTAGGCGACGAGGACAATCTCGTGGTTCCGATAGGGGCCTTTTGCCGGAGCTTCGAATTTGCCCCTCCAGACACCGTCTGAATCGGGGCGCAGTTCGAACTCATCCTTCGTCGCCAGGTTGCGCGCCACCATTCGCGTAGCGCCGATCACCTCCGGTGCAATCGCAACCTGGGCCGTCACGGTGACCGTTGTTCCCGCCGGGGCAATGGCGGGGTCCGCCGTGACTTTAGTGAAGACGCCCATGGTGCGGGGCGCTCTGGACGCCTGCGTGGAGCCTTCCGCCGAGAGATGGACGCGATCAACCAGCGCAAGGGAGAACTCCTGCTTCTCCTCCTCGTCCTCGACGCGGTCGAGCAGATAGACGCCGGTCTTGCCCGAGTAGTCGCGGAAGCCGTCTTTCCACACCCGAACCTGAAGCTGTGCCGCCGAGGACGCGCGTTCCTTTTCGCGTTCGAGTTCCTCTTCGGGATCGCCGACAACCATTTCCGTGGCGATTTTGCCCACCATCGCGCCGGCCGATTCTGCCGCCGCCGCCGCGACACCGCCTGTCCCGGCCACCGCCGCTGCCGTGGCCGCGCGGCCCGCTGCCCCGCCGGCCGCCCGCGCCGCGGTCTTGATGACCGCCACCGTTGGCTTGCCGACAGCCCGCGAGACAGTTCGCACCGGCCACGAGATTACCCCGAACGCCGACGCGAGAAGCCCTTTCTCCCGGGGCGGCGCTTTCAGTCCGCAGTCGTCCCAGCCGGCCGGCAGAGTCCATCTGCCCTGCTCATCCGTGACGCACGAGCCAGCAACCTCGCCGTCCTTGTTGAACAGCACGACATCCGCGTCTGACAGCACTTCGCCTGTCTGCAGATCAGTAACCGTGCCGCCGACGAGCAGGCTCTGGGCGCATTGCGCGGGGGAGCAGACAATGAGCCCGCAGACAGCGGCGCTCAGATAGACTCGAAACAACACGGGCCAGACGGTCTTCATACCAGAAGAATACACCATTCCCGGCCGGTTTTCCAGAGAGGGTCACTGCGTCCGGGCGCCCGGCCGCGCAGGGAATCATGGCCGTGGCGTCCAAGCAACACTCTGAGCGTCGCCGGCGATGGCCGGGACGGCGCACAGCTTTGGAGGAGCCATCCTGATGTCTGAACTATCCGCTCACGAGCTTCGCGATTTGGGATTTCGCGCGGACGAGCTTGCCGCGGCAGGGCGCGTTGTTGCCGACGAGTGCGAGAAGGGCTCGTTCCCGGGAGCGGTCTGCCTTGTCGCGCGCGGCGGGCGCGTCGCTCTGCTGCAGGCCTGCGGGGCGCTCTCGCCCACGCGCACCGGGCAGGTAACGGCCGAGACGATCTACGACCTCGCATCGGTTACCAAGCCGATGACGACGGCGGTGGCCGCCATGCGGCTGGCCGCGCGGGGAGAGCTCAGTTTCTTGCAGCAGGCTGTAGAGTTCTTTCCCGAGAGAAAACTGCCGCACCTCGAAGGCGTGACTCTGAAGCAGCTCGCGACGCACACGTCGGGGCTTCCGGCATGGGTGGACCTGTACACCGGAACGGCCGGGCGCGAGGAGGCGATTGAGCAGCTCCTCTCCATCCCGTTGAAGCACGCGCCGGGGCGAGTGTTCGAGTACAGCTGCATGGGCTACATACTGCTGGGCCTGATCTGCGAGCGCGTGTGCGGGGAAAGCCTGCAGGACTTCCTCGATCGCGAGGTGTGGGGGCCTCTTGGCATGGGCGACACGGGGTATCTTCCTCCGGAGGCACGTCGAGACCGAATCGCCTCCACGCTGAACTGCCCCGCGCGGGCGTATGAACTGGTGGGCGAGGTGCACGACGGCAACGCATGGAGGCTCGGCGGAATCAGCGGCAACGCGGGGCTCTTCTCAACGGCTTCGGACATCCTCAAGTTCTGCCGTGCCGTGATGGCGCCCGACGCTGAGCGCCCCCTGTTCAGCCGGATGGAGCTTCAGCGCGTCCGGGCCTCGCAGATCGCGCCCGAAATCGGCGCACAGTCCTACGGATGGTTCTGTACGGGCAGCGACATGCTGCCGGCCGGGGACTTCTTGCCATCTGACGCGTTCGGGCATACGGGGTTCACCGGGACATCGGTCGTGATGGTCCCGAGCGAAGACCTGGCAATCATCCTCCTCACCAACCGGGTCTGCACCGATCCGGGCGGCGCCGCTATCCGGAGAACGCGCCGGAGGTTCCACAACGCGGTGGCTCATTCCGTCGTTTAGCCCGTGTGGGGCGCTCTGTGAAAATCACTAGTCCAATTGTTTCGAAGGTGTGACGGCAGAATCATCTTGACAGCGAGCCCTTGATGTTCCTATGATAATGTACTGCGATTCCGTGCTCTGCTCACAATAGAAAGGGAATCCTCCGCCGCCGCGTGAGCGGCCCCGGGAGGGCGCTTCATGGCAAAACAACGCGTGTTTGTTGTTGATGACGACGAGACTATACGTGAGTCTCTGAAGGCCTACTTCGAGGAGGCCGGATTCGAAGTCGCCACGGCCGGGGATGGGGACACCGCCCTTGCGATGGCTTCCACTTTCCAGCCGGACATAGTCATTCTGGACCTTGTGCTGCCCCAGATGGACGGTCTGGACGTGCTGAAGGAACTCAGGCGCGCCGGCAACGTGCCGATTATCGCAGTCACGGGGCGAAGCGATGAGGTTGACCGCGTGCTCGGACTCGAGATGGGCGCCGACGACTATGTCACGAAGCCCTTCAGCCGGCGGGAACTCCTTGCGCGAGTGAAGGCGGTGCTGCGCAGAATGGCGCTGGTTCCCGGGCCGGACGATCAGCAATCTCTCAACATGCCAGGGCTGTACGTGAGCCGCGTCAGCCGCGAAGTGCGCCTGAACGACCAGAGAATAGAGCTCACCCCCAAGGAGTTCGACCTGCTCTGGTATCTCGCCAGCAACCGCAACAAGGTCTTCACACGGGAACAGCTTCTCGCTCAGGTGTGGGCGTATCAGGAGTTCTTCGGCGACGAGCGCACCGTTGACCAGCATGTCAAACGCCTGCGCCGCAAGATCGAGGTGGAAGGCAGCCCGTTCCGGATCACAACCATCTGGGGGGTGGGCTACAAATTTGAGGCAACAGACCTCGGCGTGCCCATCTGAGCAAATGTCGTGGCTTGAGCGTTTGTGGAAGCGCAGGGTCGCGGGAAGGCCGGGGGGTGATGAGCCCGCCGCCGTGCCTGTGCGCACCGTTCTGCCGAATGCGGCGCTCGTTGCAGTGCTTGATTCCCTCGTTCGCGGCGTGGTTGTTGTGGACAGAAGTCTGCGCCCGGTTTTCGCGAACACTTCCGCCCGGTCGCTTCTGGGTATTCACCCCGGTGAGGAGTTCGCTCTGTCCGGGGATCAGGGTGCGGAGCTCCGCGAACTTCTGGCGCAGTCGCTCAGGCTTGGAGGGCGAATCTGCCGCGATATCAGTTCCGGCGGCTGCGGCATTCGGGCCGAAGTGTACCGGTTTCCCGCGGGCGGCGATGTTCTGGCGCTGGCGCTCCTGAGCGACACGAGCGTCGAAGCGCAGGTCGAGGAGCGTTACCGGCTTACCGCGGGCGATGTCGCGCACGATCTGCGCGCCCCGGCGGCGGCCATCGAGTGCTGTGTCGAGGATCTGCTCGATGGGAAGGCGTCCGACCCGGACGTCCTGACCGCGCGCCTGAATACGATCCGGAACGAAAGCCGCCGCGTCGCCCTTCTGGCGGAGGATGTTCTGCACTTTACCGCGCTGGCATCCGGGCGGGTCAAAATGTCTCTGGAGGTGTGCGGCCTCCCGGCGGTCGCCGAGAGTTGCCTTGCCAGCATGTCTGTGGCGGCGGAGCGCGCGGGGGTGCGGCTCGCCGCCCGGTTCGACCCTGCGACGCCGGCTGTGTTCGGAGACGTGCTTCGCATCCGGCAGGCGCTGACCAATCTGCTGGCAAATGCAATCAACCATACACCGTCCGGCGGCAGCGTGACCGTGTGGGGCGAGGAAGCGGGCGATCTCGTGCGGCTGTGCGTGACGGATACCGGATGCGGCATCTCCCCGCAGGACATGGATCGGTTGTGGGACCGCTTCTTCCGCGTCGCAACGGCGGGTGCACAGACGCAGGGAACCGGACTGGGCTTGCCCATAGTAAAGAGAATTGCCGGCCTCCACGGCGGCGACGTCGGGGTGTCGAGCACGCCCGGCGAGGGTTCCACCTTCTGGATTTCGCTGCCGCGATACCGGCCTCAGGACTGACCGCGCCGCCGCGGCTGCCGCCGCCCGGTTGACACGAAGCTGGCTCATCCGTAAGATACCCCGGGCTGCAAACTGCACCAGGAGCGACAATTCACATGATAGACGTCGGCGTAATAACAGACGAGATCTCGCAGGACATCGAGGAATCACTCGAAGTGATGCGGCGGTGCGATGTCTCCATTTCGGAGATACGCGCCGTGTGGGGCAAGAACAGCGCGGACCTCGAGCCGTCCGAACTCGCAAGGCTCAGGCAGATCCTCAGCGACGCGGGATCGTCTGTCTGCGCTATCTCCTCGCCATTCTTCAAGTGCGATCTGTACGAAGACCGGCAGGCCGCTCGCGGCCGCCTGCACGAGGCGAGGGACATGGGCCTCGCCGAACAGATGAACCTGCTCGAGAGGCTGTTCAATGTGGCGGAGACGCTTGGCACCCGCAACATCCGTGTGTTCACCTTCTGGCGCACGGAAGACCCGACGCCTGAAATCGAAGATCGGATTGTCGCGATGTTCGAGAAGCCGGTGGAACTTGCCGAACAGCGGGGAATGCGCCTGCTCATCGAAAACGAGCACGCCTGTTTCCTGGGGACGGGAGTCGAGACCGCTCGCGTGCTGAAGCGATTCGACAGCGAAGCGATCGGCGCGGTCTGGGACCCGGGCAACGCGTTTTGCGCGGGTGAGCAGCCCTATCCGGGCGGGTACGAGGCCGTGCGTCCGTGGATCCGGCACATCCACATCAAGGATGCGCGCAGGGATGCCGCCGGTGAGGTGAAGTTCGTGAAAGTGGGCGACGGCGTGCTCGATTACCCCGCCCAGATAGCCAGGTTGAAGACAGACGGGTATGATGGAGTCTTGAGTCTGGAGACACACTACGCTCTGGAGGATGGTGGGAAGGCAGCGGCGTCAGAAGAGAGTCTGAGAAGCCTCGCCGCTCTGGTTAGAGGAGTATAGATGTCGATCATCAAGATCAGAGAATCGGTCGTGCAGAAGGTTATGGTCCCGGTGGTGGGCCTGCTTCTGGTCACCCTGCTTGTTGCTGTTTTCGTGGGGTTTGGTTCGGGCTCGTTTAGTGGCGGAGGGCGCGATGCGGACGGGCGTCTGACCAACGCTGCCTTCGAGGTTGATGGCAGGGAGGTCACGAACAGTTTCTTCCT
>Ga0255341_1005922_pt1 | contig 11743 bp, 10 predicted proteins | sample wastewater_treat_8_FD_192418 | JGI IMG/M metagenome (GOLD analysis project Ga0255341, IMG submission 192418) | Wastewater microbial communities from Lulu Island WWTP, Vancouver, Canada - plant12 | ecosystem: Engineered > WWTP > Wastewater > Unclassified | place: Canada: Vancouver, British... | reverse complement strand
GTACAAGAGTATAACCATTATTGATAAATGGTTTATTCTCTAACTCTAACTTAACATTCTCAACATATAAGCTTATTTCGCTTGCGTATACATTAGCAAATAAAATTGATAGAATTAATAAAATAACGACAAACTGTAAAACTCTTCTCATATATATCCCCCCTATTCATATTACCAATATTTTACATTAATTTGTATTATATTTCAACTCTTTTTTTATTTTCATATACAAGCCTATTTAAAAGTGAATTTCTTAAAAGAATAACTGCCTAATCAATAGTTACACCAGTTCTCACTTTTCAGAGCCACCAATATTTTACCAATTTTATAATATCAAGCAACCTAAAACGTTTGCAATATAATGAAAATAGTAGTAAAATATTGTCAAAATACTTTTACAGATTGTAATATGATATAAGGGGCCATATATGGATAAGTATTTTGCAATTTTAGAAACTGCAAACAATATTATTGCACCCGGTAACAGATGTACGATATCCAAATTAATTGAAGAATCAGTTCAAGATGTTTTAATCAACAATTATGGAGATGGTTGGAAGAATAATGGAGAGAGATATTATAGTTGTTATGAATTAATAAAGAAGCTTACAGTGGGGATGTTCCATATTTTTATTCAATGTATTACATGCTTATAAACATTCCAAAATTGGAACTTGTGTTAATCCAATTATTAAGAAGAAAGAAACTGCCAAAAAATCTGAAAATATTAGATGTTGGAAGTGGTGTTGGTACAACATCAATTGCATTTTTAGATTTTTTTATTTTGCTGAGCAATTTATGTAACTTATATAGCTACGAAAATTTTATTGATGGATTTACAATTGACTCTGTAGAAGCTTCATTTGATAACATTACTGTTTTTAGAGAAAACATTAATTACTTTATAAATAGATTAAGCAAATATACTAAAACAGATAAATTTATAATAAAAAACCCTATACAAAGCGACATTATAGATTTTTCAACTAAAGAAAAATATGATTTGATTATTTTATCGAATGTACTGAATGAGATAAAATATGAAGATAGAAAAAACGTATTGGAAAGGTTGTCGACTTACATTAATGAAAATGGTGAAATAATAATAATTGAACCGGCTGATGAAAAAAAATCAAAACAATTAAACAGACTTAAGAAAGATATAACTCAAAAAACTACATTAAAATCAATAGCTCCATGTGGAATTTGCGATAATTGTAATTGTTGCTGGTCCTTTAGAACAAGCAATATTGCAAATGCAGATTTAATCAAATATTTTGATGGAATATATTCAAAAAAGAACAATACCAAATTTGATTTATTTTATAATAACAGGTTAAAATGGTCCTATTGCATTTTATCAAATAGTAAAGTTTCGCTTAACATAACCAATTTAAATAAATTGTATCAAGGAAAAAATAATAATATATCTATTCAAGTTAATATCATCGGAAATAAAGAAAAAAATCTATATAGAATTTGTGATGGACAGGGTAACAAGGGTGTTTTATACAGCAAAGAAGAACTAGGATTTTATAGTTATGGAGATATATTAGAAATAAAAGGATATACAATAGAAAAAGATAATGTATATAAGGTTATAGTGGATGAAAATTCAAATATTCTTAGACTGCACCATAATGATGATAAGACAAAAATTTCATATAAAAATGTTAATAAGAAAAATTTGAAATATATTTTAAAAAGGTTTTGGGGATTTGACAGCTTCAGGGAGGGGCAATTTGAAATTATTAAAAATGCTCTCATGGGTAAAGATATTTTAGGTATTCTGCCCACTGGAGCGGGGAAGTCAATATGCTATCAGCTGCCTGCCATGCTTGGGGACGGCATTACAATAATAGTTTCCCCATTAAAATCACTAATAAAAGATCAGGTTAATAATCTTCATCGAATTGGGTTTGAATATGTAGATTATATTGACAGCTCAAAATCCCCGGCAGAAAAGAGAAAGGTTTTAAGCAGATTTAAAAATGGAAGTCTGAAAATACTATACGTTGCTCCTGAAAGACTACAAATGATTGATTTTCAGGAGGAATTGAAAGCAACTCTAAAAAACTTCAGCTTAGATTATTTTGTTATCGATGAAGCTCATTGTGCATCAGAATGGGGACATGACTTTAGACCATCGTATTTGAAACTACGAGATGTTGCAAAGAATATAGCAAAATCTAGTATAATTGCAGTAACTGCAACCGCATCAGAAAGAGTAATGAATGACATAGTAGAAATATTTAATATAAGAAAGGATAATATTATAAAAACAAAATCTCTTGACAGAAAAGAAATAAGTTTAGAAGTAATAAATATACCTTTAAGGGATAGTAAAGAAGAATATCTTAAGCAGTCTTTATTAGATAAATTACCGAATGTTCTTCACAAATCTAATATTCAAGAGTTACATAATGACGGATCAGGAATCATTTTTACTATCTACGCAAAACCTGAATCAATCGATAGAAGACAATATGGGACAGAACATATCTTAGATATTACAAGAAACCTGAATATTGATTCAAACCTATATCATTCTAAATTGAAGGATGAAGTAAGAGAACAAATACAAGATATGTTTAAAGACGATCAATTTCCTTTATTAGTATCTACTAAGGGATTTGGTATGGGTATAGATAAGCCGAATATCAGATATATAATACACTCCTGTTATCCAAATTCTTTAGAGGCATACTATCAAGAGGCCGGAAGATCCGGAAGAGATGGACAGCATTCACATTCTGTAATAATAGCAAGAGATAGAGATAAACAATGCGTCCAAAACACTAAAACTTTAGGAGATAATGAACCACCCTGCATTAATAGTAAACATAATAGTTGTTCTTATAATAAAGGATATCCTAAATGTGACTATGGGATGCAGGCTTGGTTTATCAGCAATTCATATTCAAATGAAGAAATTATAAGGAAGAATATAAATAACCATTATATTAGATTAAAAAACAATCATAAAGTAAATACATATATTTCATTGAGCATTCATGAAGATAGCTCAGCCGATTTCCAACGTAATTTATTTTATTTTCAAAAATATGGGCTGATAAAAGATTATTTTGTTGTAGGCTACAAATTTAAATACATTGAATTTGGAGTAGTAGTTGATAATAATTTCAATGACACAAACTTTGAACGGATAATAAATGAAATTACTGAACGAATATTGAATTTTAAAGAACAAAGATACAATATGCTTCAGAGCATGTGGAAATATGTTGAAAATAAAAAACAATGCAGAAGACAATTCCTGATGGATTATTTTAAGGATGAATCTAATTATGGTGAAGATGGCTGCCGGTTTTGTGATATAGAAGGTATAAGCAATGAAATAGAAATTTCCGTAACTCGTTCATTAAAAATAGACAAGCTGTATGCAAACTTTGAGAAATTAATAAAATCAAATGTATTTGACTATGAGGTTTCTTTAAAATTACTTGATGAAATGTATAAGGAAAATGTTCAAGAGAGTGGGAAAATCAGAGCTATGAGATATTTAGAGGATTATCCCGATAACCCCACAGCTATTTATTTTACAAGTTTAATTAATCTTAATCGAGATTATAAGGATGCATATGCTAGGAATCAGGCATACAAATTAGTAAATATACTATATAAATCAGGTGAAACTATAAAAATTGCGAATTTTTTATTAGAGTTATTTAATATCAGTTATGATTTTGTTGAACAAATAATCATTGAAAACAATGATATTACAGGCAATACAGAATTGGTTGATATGATGTTAAAAAAATTTGATGATAATAGTATAAAAGAATTAATTTACAAGAAGTTTGTAGATGGTAAACTACAAGTTTTAATAAATCAAATGAATATAAGGGAGAAATAACATGGATGTAATCGAGTTAGACAAAAGGTTAATGAAAAACTTAAATGAATTAGAAAAAACAATTAACCAGTACGAAAAATTATTAAAGGAAGCCGAAACTTTAAAAGTTACATATAAAAATCAAATTGATAACAGCAATAAGTCTTTTTTGGAATTTACTGACCAGATAAAAAGTGAATATCAGTATATAAAGCTCCGAACTGATTCATATATAAATGAAATTGTTAAGTATAAAGAAAGCATTAAGAAGGATTGTCAGATAATAGAAGAAAACAAAGAGAAATTAATTGATGAGCTAACAAAGATTTACGTAGATTATGAAATGCGTTGGGAACAGCTGAACCAAGAAGTAAAGAAAGAATTGACTGAAGCATATTTAAAAATTAATGAGATTAATAAAGATATTGACATCTTAAAAAAAAGCTTAGAAAAACAATTGGCATACAGCACAGATTTAAGCAAAAAACTGAGCAACCTGACTGAAGAAAACAGTTCTAAATTCCAAGCAGTGAATCAATTGATTAAAATAATGATTAATGAATTAGAGAACAACTATAATAAAGGATTTCAAAGTATAACTGAATATATTAATAACAAATTTGAATTTTTGAATAACATAATTACCGAAAATTCAAAGAATTATAAAATGCAAGAGAAGTTAATTGCAGAGAATAAAAAAGAATTCACGGAAGAATATGAAAAAATAAACAAGAAGACTAAGATTCTTTCAATAGGATTGATTATTTCTATAATAATTTCTTTAATCGCATTATTTGGAAGGTGATATATACATGATATTAAGTGTAAGTAGACGAACCGATATACCTGCTTTTTATAGCGAATGGTTCATTAATAGAATTAAGGAAGGATTTGTTTATGTCAGAAATCCGTTCAATTATAACCAAGTATCAAAAGTCAAGTTAAGTCCCGATAATGTTGACTGTATTGTGTTTTGGTCTAAAAACCCTAAGCCTTTGGTAGAAAAGATAAATATACTAGATGATTTAAAATACAAATACTACTTTCAGTTTACTATTACTCCTTATAAAAAAGATTTAGAAAAAAATATAGGAGACAAAAAGGATATTATTAATACATTTATTGATTTATCTAAATTAATAGGTAAAAATAGGGTTATTTTAAGATACGATCCAATATTGCAAAATGAAAACTATAATGTGAGATTTCATGTACAAGCATTCGACAAATTATGTACTTTATTATGTAATTATACTGAAAAAGTAATTATCAGTTTTCTTGATGATTACAATAAAGTTATTAGAAACATTAATAGTTTAAAAATAAGAGAAATAACAGGAGATGACATGAAGCTAATAGCTTATGAATTCAAGGGCATAGCTGATAAGCATGGGCTAATAATTGAAACATGTGCAGAAAAAATAGATTTAAGTGAAATAGGAATAAATCATGGAAAATGTATTGATGGAGATTTAATTGAATCAATCATCGGATATAAAATAAAAAATAAAAATCTATTAGACGGCAATAGAGAGCACTGTGGCTGTATGAAGTGTATCGACATTGGCCAATATGACACATGTATTCATAATTGCTTGTATTGTTATGCAAATGTTAATAAAGATAAAGCTATTAGAAATTATAAAATGCATAATCCTAACAGCCCAATACTATTTGGAGAATATGACGAAGATCAGGTAAAAGAAAGGAAGGATGTTGAGAGTTACAAAACAAATAATGAGGATGATATTACAAAGCAAATTTCTTTATTTTAGTTGTTTGTTTTGCTTTGTTAAAAAGAATCATATGTCATTGTAATTATGAATTAAGGCAATGTTTGATGAAATGATTGTGTATATGGCTATATTTTACTAGAAAATGCTTAAGCATGATTGATAACGTATTTTTTTATTTGAAGCTTTAATCTAAATGATATTTGAATTTATATTCTAATAATTATTCCATTAAAAAACAGACTTAAGACGGTTGTTTTTTTAAGTTTTTCCTGAAGAAGAGGAGGTAAGTCTTCAGGTTGTCAGGGCTGGTCTTTCAGCCTTCCATTCCCGACATCTGTTCCTTATTATTAAGTTTTTATAAGATACCATTTTAGTTAGAGGGGATATTATTGTATCTTATTTATATTAATTTATAAGTAGTCATTTTTAATTTAGGAGGTTTGTATTGCTTCTTTATCAATCATTACATATAAAAAAGCTGTCAAAATAATTTAAAAAGGATTTCTTTTTCTGCCACAAAATTATTTTTATAAGATCTGGATAATGGGAGACAATTTTATATTGAATAAAATAGCATAATATGGTATTATAACCATAATAAAGTAAACCAAGTTAGAGGCAAAATGTATCTGGCAAATGATTGAATGTTTTTTTTGGTATGATATGTATACTAAAAAGGAGGAACGCACAATGCGTGATGAATTCAGAGAAAAATATTTACCTAAGTGGGAAAACCTTATTAAATCAATCTTTAACGGAAATGTACCACAACATTATGAGTGGCTAACAATGCATGACATAATATCAATTCTTAATACAATCGGTAGTAGTGATGCTTTAAATCATACCTTTTTCGCTAGTGGAGGAGGATTAGATTTAATTAGTGCTACTCAATCCCATGAAAAAGGATGTATAGAATTAAACCTTGATGGAATGGTGTTTGTTTTAAAACCAAAGAAATTAATGTTTGAATATTTTCCTGAAGGCGATTATGAATGGGCTTATTTTCGAATTGTAACAGATAGCTTACCTGATAGTAAGGTTTATGAAAACCTTAGCTCTAATGATGAAGAATTAACAGAATTATCACCTTGTTATTATGTAGAGCGTTCTGTTTGGGATTCTAATGAATTTAATGGACAATCATTACCTTCAAATGCTAGAGTTATTACTAGAATTTTAGATGGAGATTTTGTAATATTCAGCAAAGCTTCATTATACAATGCTAACCATTCTACTTATGATGGTAGACATGCTAAATTAGGGATTGAAGGTTTTAAGGATCATATTCAAGACGCTATTAAATATATCAATGAAAAAGAACATACTTAAACTTGATAGATGATGTAGAGATGGTCCTCCCAAATCCCCAATTATTTTCAATATTTAGGGGAATGACGGAAGGACTTTTTTTCTCAATTTCCTCTTTTCATGTAATTAAAAAGTTTTGTTAAATACTTATACTTCCTAACTCATCATAATAATTCAATAAGGTTTTATATTTATGCCTGTCTAATGAGAGTTCATAATAATGACCAGAATCTAAAGTTTCATATGATTTAGATGCATAAAATGTTGTGCAATCCGGGCAGGTGAATATTCTTTCTATATATATATTCCCTTCATTTGTATTAATTCTTAGCCCGCTTCTTAATATAGTTTTATAAAGTGTATGTCCGCATATAGGGCAACCATATGAAGATAAATAAAACTTATTCAATAATTGAACTGGATAATAGTCATAATATCTTAACCCATCTGGTATTATTATACTTACACGAACATATGTATTATTATTACTAAATTCAGTTTTTTTCAATTTATTATAGAGTTGACTGTCTATCCCCCTAAAGTTAAATTCATATACTATAATACCCAATGAATTTAGGGTTTCATATTTATATGATTTCATAAAGGGTAAACTTTATGAAGGATTACGTTTCTTATAAAAAGAAACTTGGCGTTTCTGAACAGACTGCTGACGAGTATCGGTATCACCTTGGGACATTCCTTTTATATTTAAACGATCGTAGCATTGTAAAAGTTGAAATGATTTCACCTGAAATAATTATTGATTATGCCAATTTAACTGTATTTGCATCACAAAATGTTCAATATACGAACCTCTGTATAATTAAGCGATTTTTAAAATATCTTTATGACAACGGAAAGCTTAATAAAGAAGTATCTCATATAGTACCTAAAAGCAAACGTGTCAGGCAGCCAAAACTACCCTCGACATATAGCCGTGAAGAAGTCCTTACTATGCTAACTACAGTGGACAGAAGCAGCCCGAAAGGAAAACGAGATTATGCAATGTTGCTACTAACTGCAAGACTCGGGATTAGAGCGAGTGATGTCAGTAAACTTAAATTCTGCGAAATTGATTGGGAGCATAACCGAATATCTATTATCCAAGAAAAAACTAAGACACCAATAGAACTTCCTCTTCTGCCTGAAGTTGGAGAAGCTATCATTGATTACATCAAGTACGGGCGGCCTATCTCTGAGCTTCCATATATTTTTCTTCATGTAAATTCACCTTATGACAGACTTAACAGATCAACACTGCACAGCATCGTATGCCAGTACATGAGACTATCCGGCATTAGCTTTGAGATGGAACGCCACCATGGTCCGCATGCGTTGAGGCATAGTCTAGCAGCTTTGCTATTAGAGAAGGAAACTCCTCTCCCAGTTATTTCGGAGGTACTCGGACACCGAAATACTGAAAGCACACGTTACTATTTAAGAATAGATATCAATTCCATGAAACAGTGCATGCTGGATGTCCCATCTGTTAATCCACATTTTTACAGGAAAGATGGTGAGATAGATGTATAAATTTAAAGGCATATATGAAAGATTGCTAAATCAATACATAAGTTTTAAGCGGAACCTTGGTTATAAATTCGTTGATGCTTATTACACATACAGTCTTTTTGATAGAATGACTCTGGAACGTGAAGAGACCACAATAGGTATAACTTGTGAACTTGCTAGTGCATGGGCAAAACAACGACCAAATGAAAGTGACAGCACAAAGTACCGTAGGGTAATGTACATAATACAGTTTTCCAGGTATTTATGCGATCTAGGCTATGATTCTTTTGTTCCGCCTTACCCGGCATCCTATAAAAGTACCTTTACACCCTATATCCTGACGAAACAGCAGATGAATGTCATTTTTGAGGCGTGTGATTCTATTGAAGTCGGAACACTTGCAAATTCACAGGCAGTTGTAATACCCGCACTTTTCAGGATTATGTATGGAACAGGGATCCGTGTTGGAGAAGCCGTTTCATTACTAAGGACAGATGTTGATCTTAGTAATAATACACTTTTCATACGTGACAGCAAAAATGGAAAAGAAAGAATAATTCCATTTTCCGAAAGTGTAGCAAAAGTCTGTAGAGCATACAGGGGATCTCTTTCTGAAGAGGCTATGTATGCATCCAACTTTTTTGTTAGACGTAATGGTATGCCATGTAATAAAAAGCGTATTTATAACTGGTTTCGTAAAGTCCTTTTTATGGCTGGAATATCACATGGTGGAAGGGGAAATGGTCCACGTCTTCATGACGTCCGCCATTGTTTCAGTGTCCATTCCCTTGCAAAAATGGCGGCAGATGGAATCGACCTTTATTATTCGCTTCCTATCCTTTCTGAATATTTAGGTCATCAATCACTTGAAGCTACTGAAAAATATGTTAGGTTGACTGCTGAAATGTATCCCGGACTACTCAGTCAGACTAATAACATATGTGCATATGCATTTCCTGAAGCTGAATTTACTAATGACGACTGATTTGTCAAGGTACTTATCGACTTTCTTATCTTTATACCTTCCGGGAGAAAGAGGTATTAGTGGGAATACCATAAATTCATATAAGGATACATTTATACTGCTTCTGATATATTATAATAATGTAATGAAAATACCTGCTGAAAAACTTACTTTAAATATGATCAAAGCAGAAACAATTACAGGTTTTCTTGACTGGTTGGAAACAGAACGTAATTCCTGTACTGCAACAAGAAATGTCCGTTTGGCTGCAATACACTCATTTTTCAGGTATTTGCAATACCGTTACCCTGATGCACTTGATGAGTGGCAGCGTATTCTATCAATTCCGGTAAAAAAGGCTGATAAGCCAGTAGTGAATTACCTTACGGTTGATGGAATAAAGCTACTTCTTGAAGGTCCTGACCAGTCAACTAAAACAGGTCGACGTGGCCTTGCACTTCTCTCCTTTATGTATAATAGTGGTTGCAGAGTTCAGGAGCTGATTGACATTATTCCTTCTATGGTACGGTTAGATCCACCTTGTACAGCCAAGCTTATTGGGAAAGGTAATAAATCACGAATAGTACCGTTACTTGATGAACAAGTAAAGTTTCTAAAAAAGTATATGAAGGAAAATAATTTGTTAGAACCTTATGCCAACATGTATCCATTGTTCTGCAATAACAGGAATGAGAAACTATCAAGAGCTGGTGTGAACTATATCCTAAAAAATATGCTGACATTGCAAGGTCAAAAAATCCTGTCATTATCCCAGAAAAGCTGAGCTGCCATTGCATAAGGCATTCTATGGCAATGCATCTGCTACAGTCTGGTGTAAATCTTGTTTATATACGTGATTTGCTTGGCCATAGTTCAATACAGGTAACTGAGGTATACGCAAGGGTGGATTCGAAACAAAAGCGTGAAGCAATAGCAAAGGCTTATGAAGATGTTATGCCAAATGATGAACCGTCATGGATGAAGAATGATAACCTCCTTGAATGGTTAAAAAACTTTAATCGATAATTAAGCATTGTGTTTATAATGTAAAGTAAAATTCAGCTTAATGCTACAAGTAATGTATTTTCTGACCTTACTTTACATTATCTTATACTTTTCATTACCTTTTTTATGTAAAGCTTTACATAAAAAAGGTCATGTTGAAAGAAGTGTTGAATATGTTAGGAGAAAAGTATTTAGCGAACCAGGCAAAGACAAATTTAATACTCTTGCAGAAGCTAATCAATTTCTTTTAGCAGGGTGCATGAAACTTAACAGCAAGGTTTCTTCAAATGGTTTAATCCCTATGGAGATTTTTAAAGAAGAGCAAAAACATCTGCTTCCTAATTTACCGAAGTTTGAGAGTTGCATATATTCCGAATACCGAGTTGATAAGTACTCAACCATAATTGTTAATCAAAATCACTATTCAGTACCTGACAAGTTAGTTGGTAAAATTGTTAATGTCAAGATGTTTACAGACATGATAATTGTTTACTACGATAACAACATTGTAGCTAAACATGAAAGAAGTTTTAAAGTGCATGATTGGATAATTGATATATATCATTACCTTAGAACTCTACATAAAAAACCAGGTGCCCTTCAAGGAAGCACAGCACTGCTTCAAGCGGACACCCAAATTAAAAATATCTACAAAAAATATTATACCAGAGATGCAAAAAACTTTTCTACAAGTTTTAGAAATTATTTATGAAAAAGGAATTTATGCGGTAACAGAAGCACTAAAAGAGCTTGAAAAGCTGTCGCCAATGGATATGAGTGCTGATAAAGTTAAAGTAATATGTGAAAGCAGGCAAGAAAAAGACAAACGTTCCATTGACTGTAGAATTAGAAATGCACATTTACCTTACAGACAATATTTTGAAGATATTGAAATGGATTGTCTTCCTGCAGACATGCAGAAGAAATTACCTGAACTTGCTACTCTTGATTTTATTGAAAAGGGAAAAAATATCATAATGACAGGTAATCCTGGTACCGGAAAAACTATGATTAGTATTGCATTAGGTTTAAAGGCTTGCATGGCAGGCTACAAGGTATTGTTTACAACTGTTCCGCTGCTTGTTACAACATTAAAGGAATGTAACAGCACTAAGACCCTAAGATATTTTGAGAACAGATTCGAAAAGTATGACCTCGTTATTGCAGATGAATTGGGTTACACTTCGTTTGACCGTGAAGGCACAGATTTGCTGTTTAACAACTTATCTTTAAGAGCCGCAAGAAAATCTATCATAATTACATCAAACCTTTCATTTGAACGCTGGGTTGAAGTTTTTGGTGATCCTACAGTTACAAGTGCAATGATAGACAGGCTTACCTACAAAGCTATATTAGTTA
>Ga0255341_1005906_pt1 | contig 11768 bp, 9 predicted proteins | sample wastewater_treat_8_FD_192418 | JGI IMG/M metagenome (GOLD analysis project Ga0255341, IMG submission 192418) | Wastewater microbial communities from Lulu Island WWTP, Vancouver, Canada - plant12 | ecosystem: Engineered > WWTP > Wastewater > Unclassified | place: Canada: Vancouver, British... | reverse complement strand
AAAGTCCAGAAGGTTTTGGAACTCGGCCATAAAATGGACCTGGCTGCCCCGCTCCAGCACGTTCGCGCCTTTCTTGGTTGCCTGGACCGGATCACCGTCGAAATAAGCCGCCCGTTGCTCAAATTCGGTGAAATCTTCCATGGTTTTCAGGGCCCGCTGTGAACCAAACAGCCGCTGGACATTGACGCCGCGCAGAGTGGGAATGTCCAGGCGATGGCGAAACTCCTGCGGTCGGATGTCTCCCACAAGATGAGTCGCAGCGTTGCTGTGACCGTTGGCATGGCAATCAAAACAGGTAACCCCGCGGCTTGGACGTTCAGAGCGGCGATCATCGGTTTGATTGAACTGCTGTTGCGGAAACGGGGTAACCAGCAATCGTAACCCCTCAAGCTGTTTGGGATTGAGTATTCCATTGAACAGTTCAAAGTAGTTGTCGATGGTGACCAGCTTTCCCTGCGAAACATCACCGAGGTCGGGACGGGTGGTAAGATAGATGGGTGCAGGAAAATCCGGTAAAAAGTGGTCCGGCAAATCAAAATCGAGATCAAAGCGAGTCAGGTCGCGTCCCTCCTGTTTCTTGATTTCATCGATGTGAAATTTAGGGAAGACCATGCCTCCCTCGGGGTGGTTGGGATGAGGGAGCGGCAAAAATCCCTTCGGGAACATGCCCTGCGCTTTAATTTCATCGGGGGTCATCCCGGCAAGTTTTTCCCAGGTTATCCCGGCAGGCAGCTTTACTCGTACGCCTTCCTGGATGGGTTTTCCGCCTGACATGGTCGCGCCGGCTGCCGGACGGTTGCTCAAATCATACCGTTCATTGAGCAGGTTCATCTGCCGTTTCATGACTTCAGGCTTCGCCGCGCTCATGCGTGACAGGATTGATTTGAAGCTTTCTTTAATTACCACCGGAGAATAGCTTGAAGCCTTTTCGGCAATTGCCTGCGCATTCATTGCCATTACGACGAAACATATTACACCGAGCAACCTGATGATTTTACAGGTACCCTTCTCTTTTATTGGTTTCATGAGCACTCCTCCTTTTTTAATGTGGCCTGGTTATGCAACAGTAGCTGTTTCTAAGTGCTTTTTTGTACAAGCTTGACCGATCACCTCCTTTCCCGCAGACACAAGTAATAAAAACTAATTAAGATTTATTATTATTGAAATCGCAAAAAAACGAACAGCGGATTTTATAAACAGGGGAACGCACATCAACCGCCCTTGTTTTTCGCGGCCAAGCAGCTGTCACAAACCCCCCTTACTTCAACCTGCCGGGATTCAATCCGGCCCCATTTTTTTATCTCGTGCGGCAACTGCATCTCGTCAAACGCCGGCCAGTAGAAGTCGAAGATGTTTTTGCACTGCATGCAAACCATATGATGGTGGGGCAAGGGATTTCCGTCAAACCGCGCCCGGTCATCAATCGACTGGACCTTGGAGATGATGCCGAGCTTCTCAAAGGTGAACAGGGTGCGATAGACCGTGTCCAGCGACAAGGTGGGAAAGCGTGACACCAGACGCTTAAAAATGCTTTCCGCGGAAGGATGCTCCGATGATGAAGCCAGTTCGGAAAATATTTGCAGGCGCTGGTGGGTGGTTTTAAGCCCGTTTTCCCTGCATGTTTTTTCAAATAAATCCAGCTTGCCCTTGAAATCAGGGTTTTTGTCTTTCATGCCATGCGCCGAGCTTTTAAGAATGGTTCTTATTTAATAATGAAAGCCTACAATATTAACCGCCGGCTGTCAAGGGCGGCCGGAAAATAATTGGGAAAGAAGCGATTGCCGGTCATGCATACTAAGCTTTGCATTTTGCGGAGGGGTATGATAAAAACACTCATAATTTACATCATTCCCCGGCTTTACCTGTCTCCCCATTGAGAAAGGATGAAAACATGGAAAGCAAAATTGCCGGCGCCCTCAAGCTTGCCTATCATCCGGTGGCGCTGGTCTGGGCCGATGAGAAGCCTGACGATGCCCTTCAGTTCAAGGAAAATACCTGGGGTTGTGTCATGTGGATGTTTGCCCGGGTGGCGAAGGGTAAAACGGTTGTATTTGACCGAAACACCTATGGCTGCGTGGGAGGAGGCGTCGGGTTGGGTTTCGGGAATACCTATAACCTGTTTCCCGGAAGCATGGAGTGCTTTTACAATTTTTTGTCCGGCGGGAATGAGCATCACGCGTTGGGCAGAAAGCTCGCGCCGGCCGTAAAAAATTTCGCCGGTGAGGAATTTGCTAAAACCTTTCTCCGGGGAGAGAGGTTTATGAAATCGTCGGATCACGTCCGGAAATTCCTCGAACTGCTGCCCATTGTTGATATCCCGAACCGGTATGTCATATTTAAACCGCTCAGCGCCGTGGACGAGAGAGAGAGGCCGGTGCTGATATCATTCGTGGCGAATCCCCACCAGCTTTCCGCCTTGACCACCCTTTACTATTATGAAGCAGAGACCTTGGAAAATGTCATTATCGCCAAAGGGGCCGCCTGTCATCAGATAGGCATATTGCCTTACCGGGAAGCGCGTTCGCCAAATCCGCGCGCCGTGGTGGGATTAACCGACCTGTTTGCCCGGCGAAGTGTCCGGCGCATGCTGGGTGATGATGCCATGATCTTTTCTGTCCCCTTTGCGCAGTTTGTGCGGATGGAAGGGAATGTTGAAGGAAGTTTCCTGCGGGAGGAGACCTGGGAATCCCTGACCCGGCAAATGCCGCCGCCCGGTTAACCGCTTCAGGGCGGATCGCGTGGGTACCGGCCAAAAATCTTGACAAAGGTTGGCAACATTTGCTATAAAAAACACTTTTTTATATTGTCTTTTGTAATGAGCTTTCATGCATATACGGGAATTCGATTATAAACTTCCTCCGGAACTGGTGGCCCAGCATCCGGCGGAAAAGCGCGATCACTCCCGTCTGATGGTTCTTCACCGCCGGGACATGCGCATTGAACACCGTTTGTTCTTTGAGATAACCGATTACCTCCACGACGGGGATGTGCTGGTTTTGAATGACGCCAGGGTCATGCCCGCCCGTTTGCTGGGTAGAAAAGAAACCGGCGGGAGGGCGGAGGTCTTTCTTCTCCGGCGCCTTTCCAACGGCAGCGACCACCAGGCGGTGTGGCACTGCCTGGTTTCCTGCAGCAAAAAGCCGCGCTCCGGATCGCGGATCGTATTGCGGCCGTCGCTGATCGCCGAGATCGTTGAGGAGATGGAAGAAGGGTACGCGGTGCGGTTTACCGGCGCGGGGATGGTGAAGGATGAGCTCGCAAAGGCGGGACGGATGCCGCTTCCCCCCTACATCAAGCGGGACTGTTCGGTACGGGATGATTATCGGGACCGCGAACGCTATCAGACGGTGTATGCCCGGACCGAGGGCGCGGTGGCGGCGCCGACGGCGGGCCTGCACTTTACCGACGCGCTCCTCAACCGGATCAGGGGAAAGGGTGTGCAGGTGCTTTTTCTTACCCTTGATGTGGGATGGGGCACTTTCCAGCCGGTGCGGGTGGAAAGCATTGAAGAGCACCATATACACCGTGAGCGTTACGCGGTTCCTCAGGCGGTGGCCGACGCCCTCAATCAGGCGCGGCGGCAAAAAAAAAGGATGGTGTGCGTCGGCACCACCGCGGTGCGCTCGCTTGAATCAGCGGCGGCCGAGGACGGTTCCATCGCCTGGGGCGAGGGAGAAACCGACCTTTTCATTTATCCCGGTTACCGATTTACGGCAGTGGACGGCATGATCACTAATTTTCATCTGCCGCGATCAACCCTGCTGATGCTGGTCGCAGCGTTCGCGGGGAGGGATTTTATCTTTCAGGCGTACCGGGAAGCGATGGAGCGGGGCTACCGTTTTTACAGCTATGGCGACGCGATGCTGATAATCTAGGCCGGACCCTGATTTCAAATGTCAAAATCCAAAGTTCCAATGAATGTCAAAATCCAAATGCAGAATCATTGCCTTACTTTCGGACCGGGGTAGTGTTTGCGCTAATTGCTCAAGACGCGCAGTCCAGCGCCCGTTTGGGAACAATAAAGACGCAGCACGGAGAGGTGCACACCCCTGCATTCATCCCGGTCGGCACCCAGGCGACGGTCAAGGCCCTTACCCCGGAGGACCTGGAGGCGCTGGGCGCGGAAATTGTTCTCTGCAATACTTATCACCTGTATCTGCGGCCTGGCCACGGGCTGATACAGAGCCTGGGGGGGCTCCACCGTTTCATGCACTGGGAGCACCCCCTGCTGACCGACAGCGGGGGCTTTCAGGTCTACAGCCTGGCGGCAAACCGGAAGATAAGCGAGCCGGGGATCAGCTTTCAGTCCCATCTGGACGGGTCCCGGCACCTGCTCACCCCGGAGCTCTGCATGGACGTGCAGAAGGCGCTGGGGGTTGATATTATGATGTGCCTTGACGAATGCGTTCCCTATCCCGCGTCCCATGAGTATTGCTCAAGCTCGCTTGATCGCACCACCCGCTGGGCGGAGCGCTGCCGGGAGCGGAACCGCGGGGGGAATCAGGCGCTGTTCGGCATCGTTCAGGGCGGGATGTTCAGGGACCTGCGGGAAAAGGCGGCGAACGAACTTATCGCCCTGGACTTTGACGGGTACGCGCTGGGTGGTCTGAGCGTGGGTGAAGGCACCGCCCTCATGCGCGAAATGATCGGGCACACCGCCCCGCTGCTGCCGGTCCATAAGCCCCGCTATCTCATGGGGGTGGGCACGCCGGAGGACATGGTGGAGGCGGTGGGTTGCGGCATGGACATGTTTGACTGTGTCCTGCCCACGCGCAACGCGCGCAACGGCATGCTCTTTACCGGTTCCGGGAGGATCGTGATCAAGAACGCGCGGCACCGGACCGAAGAGATACCGGTTGATCCGGACTGTGGCTGCTATACCTGCAGGCACTATTCACGGGCATATTTGCACCACCTTTTTTCAGCCAGGGAGATTTTATCATACCGGCTCAACACCATCCATAATCTCTTCTTCTACCTTAACCTGATGGCGGCCATGCGGAAGGCGCTGGCGGCGGGAACCTTTGCCGAATTCCGCCGAGGCTTCCATGCGGAAAGAAAAAGCGCGAATGACACCCTCACGGAAGAGGGGGTCTAACAGGCTGTTGAAAAACCTGCGAATGCCCTGTTCCATGAATAACCTTATGAGACAAAGACAATAAACCGGTCTTTGCAAGGAGTCGCGCCGGGGCGGGACGACGAAGCAATCTCCATTTTTAAAATAAAAACAAAGCATTATACAGCATGAGATTGCTTTACGGAGTTTATCCTGAGCGAACAAGGAGATTCTTCGCTCTGCTCAGAATGACCGGCGAAGGGTTCAGAACGACAAACGAAGGGTTCAGAATGACCATGAGTAGTTTAAGCAATTATAAATGATATAATGAACTTCTGGGACACAACACTAAGCTGCCACAAGGAGGAATGATGTTTACAGAACTTGCTCATGCAATGGCTCCACAAGGGGGGGGCGGGGGGGTTCAGGGATTTGGCGCCTTTGTGCCGCTCATTCTCATTTTTGTCATTTTTTACTTTTTGCTGCTGCGGCCGCAGCAAAAGAAGGCCAAGGAGCAGCGAAATTTTCTTGAAAGCCTCAAGGCGGGTGACACGGTCATAACCTCGGGCGGGATTCATGGCAAAATTACCGGTGTTGAAGGTTCTATAGTTACCCTGGAAATAGCCGAAAAGGTACGGGTCAGGGTTTCAAAGAGCCATATAGCGGGCGCGCCTGAGCGCAAAAAGAAACAGTAAATCAAGGGAGCACGCTCATGGATAAAAGTCTTAAGTGGAGATTTTTGCTTCTGGTGGTTGTCGTCGCCGTTTCTATCCTTTATTTAATCCCGAGCTTTGTCAGGGTGCCGAGCTGGTGGGAAGGCACCTTCCCCAGCGAAAAAATCGCCCTGGGACTGGATCTGCAGGGGGGGATGCATCTGATCCTGGAGGTGGAGACGGAAAAGGCGCTTGCCAACTCAATTGACCGGATGATCAGCGACATAAGCGACCTGCTTTTTAACGAGCGGATTCCGTTCGACAAGATCGAACGAGTGGAGAACGATAAGCTCACCCTGGAGCTGCTCAACACCGGCTTCCAGGACAAGCTGAACAAGCTGCTGCAGGACCGCTTTCCCAACCTGGAAAAACTCCGCTACGACGAAAAGGAGGGCATTGCGGTTTATACCCTGGGATTGCGGGCATCGGATAAGGAGTACCTCAAGCAGTTTGCCGTGGACCAAGGGCTGGAAACCATCCGCAACCGCATCGACGAATTCGGGGTGAGCGAGCCCACCATCCAGAAGCAGGGGGCCGACCGCATTTTAATCCAGCTGCCCGGCATCAAGGATGACAAGCGGGCGCTTTCTCTCATCGGTAAAACCGCGCTGCTGGAGTTCAAGATCGTCAATGACGAGTATGATGTCAAAAGGGCCCTTGCCGGAGAGATGCCTCCTGATTCGGAAGTTCTCTACTCGAAGCGTGAAAACCGCACCACCGGCGAGAGCACCAGTGAGCCCTATCTGGTAAAAAAAACCACCGCCCTGACCGGGGAACATCTTCAGACGGCGCGGGTGAACTTTGACCAGTTCAATGCGGCATATGTCACCATCAGCTTCGACACCCTGGGCTCAAAGATTTTTGAGCGCATCACCCGCGAGAACGTGAAGAAACGGCTCGCCATTATCCTTGACAACAATGTCTATTCAGCCCCGGTGATCAGGGAACCGATAGCCGGGGGAAGGGCCAGCATTGAAGGGAGATTTACCACCGAGGAGGCCCGCGACCTGGCGATCGTATTGCGCGCCGGCTCACTTCCCGCGCCGGTTAAGATTCTGGAGAAGCGGGTGGTAGGTCCCTCCATGGGCCAGGATTCCATCCGACAGGGGATCATCTCCTGCCTTATCGCCGGCGGGACGGTGTTTGTCTTCATGGGGGGGTATTACCTGCTTTCAGGCCTCATCGCCAACGCGGCCCTCTGCCTTAACATCGTGATTATCCTGGCCGCACTGGCGGCCTTCCGGGCCACCCTCACCCTGCCGGGCATCGCGGGCATCGTGCTTACCATCGGCATGGCGGTTGACGCCAATGTGCTCATCTTCGAGCGTATCCGCGAGGAGCTGCGCGCGGGTAAAACACCCCGCGCCGCGGTGGACGCGGGTTACGATCGGGCGATGTCTGCCATCATCGATTCCAATGTCACCACCGTTATCGCCGCCCTCTTTCTCTTCCAGTTCGGAACCGGACCGATCAAGGGGTTTGCGGTTACCCTGACCATAGGACTGACGGCGAGCGTTTTTACCGCGGTTGTCTGCACCAGGATCGTGTATGATTACTTTCTCTCAAAACGAAGGATTAAAAAGCTGAGTATTTAATCCGGGCGCCCCCTGAGCAGGCTGTCTTTCACCTCACACAGTTAAAAGGAACGGGTTATGGAACTGTTTAAACCGACGATGAACATCGATTTCATAGGCAAGATAAAATGGGCACTCCTCTTTTCGATCACCCTGATGGTGCTGAGCGGTGTTTCGCTCCTGGTAAAGGGCGGACCCCGGTATGGGTTGGATTTTGAAGGGGGGACCCTGGTGCAGGTGAAATTTTCCAGGGAGGTTGATATCGGGGCGGTGCGGGATGCGGTCAGCGGCCTCGATATCGAAGATGTCAGCGTCCAGGGGTTCGGTGAAAAGGGAGCCAATGAGTTCATCATCGGCATGAAGAAAACATCCGAGGAGCTGGAGGGCATATCAGATAAGGTAAAAGAGACGCTGCAAAGCCAATTCGGCGTCGATTCCCTTGAGATAAGGCGGGTGGAAATGGTCGGGCCGAAGGTCGGGCAGGACCTGAGAAAGAAAGGCACCCTTGCCATACTCTTTTCACTTATCGGCATGCTTATTTATATCTGGTGGCGGTTCGAGCTCCGCTTCGGTGTGGGCGGGGTGCTCTGCCTTTTCCACGACGTGACCATAACCGTGGGCTTCCTCTCGTTTTTCAACAAGCCCGTCGACCTGCTCATAATTGCCGCCCTGCTCACCATCGTCGGATACTCGATCAATGACACCATCGTGGTCATGGACCGGGTGCGTGAAAATTTAAAGAAAATGTCCCATAAAAGCCTCCCGGAGATCATCAATGTCAGCATCAATCAGACCTTCAGCCGGACCATCCTCACCAATATGACGGTATTGGTTGTGCTCATCTGCCTTTATTTCCTGGGGGGCGAGGTGATCCACGACTTTGCCTTCAGCCTGCTGATTGGCGGCTTCTTCGGCACCTATTCCACCATCTATATAGCCGGCCCGCTGGTGATTTACTGGGACAAGCTCTTCCCGGCCAAGCGAAGAAGATAGGGAATGCAGACGGAACGAATGCTATGCAAGAATTCTTCTCTCAAAAATAGTTGTAACCGGTAGGAGCGGCTTTTAGCCGCGAATGAATCGCGTCTGAAGGAGCTCCTGCGGAAATTTCAAATATGTTTGGCTGGAATCAAAAGGGCATTATCCCGGTTTCAACACTCGTACATCATGATATCAGTTGACGAAGCCCTCAAGATAATCCTGGACGCCATTCAGGTGATGGGTCCGGAGCGGGTGGATATCCTCGATTCCCTGGACCGGGTGCTCGGTGAGGATGTCCTTGCCCCCTACAGCATACCGCCGTGGGACAATTCCGCCATGGACGGCTACGCGGCGCACCACGCGGATATCGAAGGGGCATCCCCCCGGAATCCCGCGGTGCTTACGGTTGTGGCGGACCTCCCCGCCGGCTACACCGCCTCTAAGGCGGTTTCCCGGGGAGAGGCCATCCGCATCATGACCGGCGCCCCGGTTCCGCCGGGGTGCGATACGGTGGTCAAGGTGGAGGATACCGAGGCCGAGGGGGACCGGGTGAGGATTTTCAACGCGCCGGCGCGGGGAGAGCATATCCGCAGGGCGGGCGAGGATGTGGTGCGGGGAAGCCGCGTCCTCTCCCGGGGCGATATTATCCACGCGGCGGCGGTGGGCATGCTGTCCTCGCTGAAGCGCTCGGTCGTCTCCGTCTTTCAGCGTCCCCGGGTGGCGGTCATTTCAACCGGCGACGAGCTGATAGATGTAGACGGGGAACTGGCCCCGGGCAGGATCGTCGGCAGCAACACCTACTCCCTGGCATCGCTGGTGAGGGACGCGGGCGCGCAGCCGATGGTGCTGGGCATCGCCCGAGACAACCCAGACGCCTTAAGGGCCATCTTCCGGGCGGCGCTGGCGGCCGATGTGATTATTTCCTCCGGCGGCGTGTCGGTGGGCGACTACGACCTGGTGAAGGACGTGCTGCGCGAGCTCGGCGCGGAGATGAAATTCTGGAAGGTGAACATGCGCCCGGGACAGCCGCTCGCGTTCGGGGTGATCCAGGGAAAGCCCACCTTCGGGCTCCCCGGCAACCCGGTGTCCTGCATGATCTCATTCGAGCAGTTTGTCCGTCCGTCGATCCGCAAGGCGAGCGGGCATACCCGGCTTTTCCGGCCGCTGATCGCGGCGCGCCTGAAGGAACCGCTGGTCAAGAAGGAAGGCAAGAGGTATTTTCTGCGCTGTTCCATAAGCCTGGAGGAAGGGGGTTACGCGGTAACCACCACCGGCGGACAGGGATCGGGCATCCTGCTTTCCATGGTGAAGGCCGACGGCCTGATAATTCTGCCGGAGTCACAGATGGAATTCGCCGCGGGGACCATGGTCAAGGTTCAGGTATTGAACCGGGATTTTGAATGGAGTGAGAAAGCCGCCTATGAGTGAGCCGTTGGGTAAGGACAGAAGAAGCCATTATTGCGGGAAATTGCGCGCGGCGGATATCGGCAGGGAAGCGGTGCTCATGGGGTGGGTGCACAGCCGCAGAAACCACGGGGGTCTCATTTTTATCGACCTGAGGGACCGCGAGGGGATCGTGCAGATATCCTTCAATCCCGCGGTTGCCGCCGAGGCCCATGCCAGGGCAAACAGCCTGCGCAACGAGTACGTCATTGCGGTGAAAGGGAAGGTGGCGGCGCGCCCCGAAGGCACCGTCAATCCCAACATGAAGACGGGTGAAGTCGAGGTGCTGGCCAATGAACTCACCATTTTGAATGAATCAAAAACTCCGCCCTTCGAAATTGCCTCCCACCACGCGGTTTCAGAGGATATCCGGCTCAAGTACCGATACCTTGACCTGAGAAGACCGGAGCTGCAGAACAATCTGATGACGCGCCATAAAATCGTGAACCTCACCCGGAACTATTTCAACCAGCAGGGCTTTATCGAGGTGGAGACGCCCTTTCTCACCAAGAGCACACCCGAGGGGGCGCGGGACTACCTGGTGCCCAGCCGGGTCAATCCGGGGCGGTTCTATGCGCTGCCCCAGTCCCCGCAGCTGTTTAAACAGTTGCTCATGGTCTCCGGTTATGACCGCTACTATCAGGTGGTGAAGTGCTTTCGCGATGAGGACCTGCGCGCCGACCGGCAGCCGGAATTCACCCAGATTGACCTGGAGCTTTCTTTCATCCGTGAGGAGGACATATTCTCGCTTATCGAGGGGTTGCTGGTACTCCTGTTTAAAGAGGTGAAGGGACTGTTGCTGCCCGCGCCCTTCCCCCGGCTTACCTATCGCGAGGCTGTATCCCGCTACGGGCTGGACAAGCCGGACGCCCGCTTCGGTCTGGAGCTGAAGGATCTGACCGAAACGCTTGCTTCCTCATCATTCAAGGTGTTTGCGGATGCAGCCGCCGGGGGAGCCGTCTTCGGGATCAATGTAACCGGCGGCGGCGAATTTTCCCGCAAGGAGCTGGATGATCTGGCCGCTTTGGCCGGGGTGTACGGCGCGAAGGGACTGGTCTGGTGCAAAGTAACTGCGGACGGGATGCAGTCTCCCATTGCCAAGTTTCTCGGTGAGGGTGAGCGCGATGAACTGATAGCCGCTCTCGGGGGACAGGTTGGGGACCTGCTGCTGGTGGTTGCCGACGCCAAGCCCAAGGTTGCCTGCACCGCCCTGGGGCAGTTGCGGCTGCACCTGGGGCAGAAGCTGCGCCTGATCGACAGCGAGAGGTGGTGCCCGCTCTGGGTCACTGATTTCCCGCTGCTGGAGTACAACGAGGAGGAAAAGCGGTTCGAGGCCCTGCACCATCCCTTTACCTCGCCGGTGGAAGAAGACCTGGAATATTTGCAAAAGGACCCGGGACGGGTAAAGGCCCGGGCCTATGACCTGGTTTTAAACGGCAATGAGGTGGGCGGCGGCAGCATTCGGATTCACCGCAGGGAGGTGCAGCAGGCGATGTTTGCGGCGCTGGGGATCGGTGAGGATGAGGCGCGCGCCAAGTTCGGCTTTCTGCTTGACGCCCTGGAATTCGGCGCGCCCCCGCACGGCGGCATCGCGCTCGGCCTGGACCGGCTGGTGATGCTGCTCTGCGGCATCGATTCCATCAGGGACGCCATCGCCTTTCCCAAGACCCAGAAGGCGACCTGCCTCTTGACCGACGCGCCTTCGCCGGTGAGCGACCGGCAGCTCCAGGAGCTTTACCTGAGAACCGTAACGCCCAAGAATACATAGCAGGCTCTTGAAGAAAACCTTATCTGATTAGCGGCTCAAGGCGAGGTCAGGGAGAGTACAAGGAGATCATGGGACGAAAAAAGATCACGATCGTGGGGGCAGGACATGTGGGGGCCACCGCCGCCCAATGGGTGGCGGAAAAAGAACTGGGTGATATCGTTCTGGTGGACATCATCGATGGTATGCCTCAGGGAAAGGCGCTTGACCTGAGGCAGGCCGGGCCGGTGGAAGGA
>Ga0255341_1005903_pt1 | contig 11780 bp, 8 predicted proteins | sample wastewater_treat_8_FD_192418 | JGI IMG/M metagenome (GOLD analysis project Ga0255341, IMG submission 192418) | Wastewater microbial communities from Lulu Island WWTP, Vancouver, Canada - plant12 | ecosystem: Engineered > WWTP > Wastewater > Unclassified | place: Canada: Vancouver, British... | reverse complement strand
TTTTGAAAATATGGTAGCGGTGCATCTGCTCAAATGGGTGTATTGGAAACAAGATACTGAAGGCAAGCATATCGAACTACGCTATTTTCGGGATGTGGATGGCAGAGAAGTAGATTTTGTCATAACAGAGGATCAATTACCTCAATTCTGTGTTGAGTGTAAGGTAAAGGATGAGGCTCCTACGAAAGCCATGCACTATTTTCTAAATAAGTATCCAACCTGTAAAGGATGGCACATTACATTGGAAGGGAGTAAAAATATCACCACCAAAGAGGGCATACGCGTAGCTCCGGCAGAAATCTTTTTGTCTGGTTTGATATAGTGTATATTTCATCATTTTTACAATTTCACAATCCATTTTTTTCTGTAGATCATACCAGCTAAGCTTGAATTAATCTTATATCCTGAATTCCCGTAAACACCTAACTAGGTTTCCTGGGTAATCCATCAGAACAATAGCTATAATCAATATTTTTCTTCTTTGTCCTCTTTACACTTCCATCGTTATGTGTTAGTATATACCTAACGAGGAGGTGTGACGATGGCTAGTATAGTTTATCAGAAAGACAAACGGTCCGGGATTACCTATGCGTATGAATCGGTCTCTTACTGGGATAAAAGCAAACAACAGTCACGGGCAAAACGTACCTTGATCGGTCGGGTGGATCCGGAAACCAAAGAGATCGTTCCCACAGACGGAAGAGGGAAACGAGTCTTATCCGATCGTGAAGTACGATCCAAACCCGGTCCGGCTCCGATCACCCAAACACACAGAAGCTTCTATGGTGCCAGCTACCTGTTTGATCAGATCGGCAAGATCACAGGAGTCGAAGCAGACCTGAAAGCTTGCTTTCCCGGTACATACCAACGAATTCTTTCAATCGCCTACTTCTTGATCTTAGAAGAGCATAACTCGCTGAGTCGGTTCTCCCACTGGCAAAAGCTGCATATCCACCCCTATGGGGAGGATATCTCCTCTCAACGAAGCAGCGAACTATTCCAATCGATGGAAGAACAGCAGCGGATGATGTTCTTTCAAAAACAAGGCAAGCGACGCCTGGAGAAGGAATACTGGGCGTATGACATCACGACGATCTCCAGCTATTCCGAAGTGTTAAAGCAAGTGAAGAGAGGGAAGAATAAGGAGCATGACCGGTTGCCTCAATTAAATCTGGCTCTCCTCTTCGGAGAACAATCCGGTTTGCCGTTCTATTACCGTAAACTGTCCGGTAACATCACCGATATGAAAACAGTCAGGCAGCTGATACAGGAATTTGATCTCCTGGGGTATAACAAAGTCAGTGTGGTCCTGGACAGAGGCTTCTACAGCAAACAGAATATCGATGGGCTATATCAACACCATCAAAAGTTTCTCATCGGTCTTAAGGTAGGACTCTCGTATGTCAAGGAAGCGTTGGAAGAAGAGCGGGAACACCTGAAGCGTTGGGCTAACCTGCAAATGCAATTCGGAGCCTATGGTCTCTGTCGATCTATCGTTTGGGAGTATGAACAGGCAAGACCCTACAAGCGGGACACTCTGAAAGACAAGCGAAGAGCCTACCTACTGCTCTACTATCATCCAGAGAAAGCCGCCAAGGACCAAATCGAGAGGAATGAGTACCTGACGAGTCTTCTGAAAGACCTGAAAGAAAACCATAGGCGTGACTACCGAGCAGGGGAGTATGAACGCTATTTCGAAGTACATGACACACCGAAAAGAGGGATTCGGATCATCCCCAAAGAAGAGGTGATCGCTGAGGATGCAAAGCATGACGGTTACTTTGCGCTGCTCTCCAATGAAGTCAAAGATCCCGATGAAGCCCTATCCCTCTACCGAAGCAAAGATATCGTCGAGAAAGCGTTTGGAAACCTGAAGGAGCGATTAAATTGCCGTAGGTTGCAGGTCTCCTCCGAACTCTCTTTGAATGGTAAACTCTTTGTAGAGTTTATTGCGTTAATCTATCTCTCTTATGTCAAACAGAAGATGCAAGAAGCAAAATTGTTTGAATCTTGGACACTGCAAGGTCTTTTGGATGAACTGGATTCGATTGAGCTGCTGGAAGCCCCAGGATACGGACGTATCCTGGGAGAGATCACCAAGAAACAGATGAACCTGTACAAGGCTTTGGGGGTAGAACCACCCTCGTTATAGATTACGGGAATTCAGGTTGTATATAAGGAATTTATAGCTGACCATTAGAGCGCCAGATGTGTGACAACAACCCCGTCCCCCTGTCACGTTATTGTATTACCAAAAAGCTGATCAATCCTTGCTAAAGTTAACAAAAAAATACACTTTTCCTTGTATATTGTCCTGAGAGATCGGATTGAAAAAAAATACATTCTGTATCAATGCTCTATTATCACTCAAAATTAGATACTCTTCTTTTTTCAGAGTGAGAGAGGAAAATGTGACTTGTGAACTAATCAAATTTTCTTTACCCAAATAAGGCTCAATCAATTGTGTATGTTGAATCCAAAACGAACCATCTTTCCATTCAATCGTCTCTCCGGGCATTCCGATCACACGACCTATCCAATTCAATTCTTCTCCGGTACCCTTTCTAGTATACACGACAATATCACCTCTTTTTGGATTTTGGATGGCAGATTTCAAACGAATACTTAAAATAATGGATCTGTCGTGAATAGTCGGCAACATGGTCTTTCCACGGAAAAGAACAGGTGATGCAAAGGTACCAATAAGGTACATTGTTAAGAAAAAGAAGAGAATGAATAAAGCAAATAAACCAACTAAACCAAGTGGTGTAATCCCATTCTTTTTTCTAGTCTGTTTCTCAGGTTTTATCTTTAAGCTTTGATATAACGTATCATTGTATCCTGTTTCTTTAACGATGAATGTTCGAAGGTTCTCCATGTCAGTGTTTTTAGCTGAAACGGGGTCGAAAATAAGATTATCTTCCTCGCAATAATAGAGCCCATTCCAAAAATGTAGTGCTTTCTGATACAACGGGATTATATGCTTTTCAGTATATTGGTTAACCTTGAACAACAAGATTCCATTGTTAAAAGAAATGGCGATCCAGGATAGGTAATAAAAACATGTTAAAAATTTTTCATCTTGTTGATGATAATAATTTGAAGCTACGGCTGTCAATAAGTACACACCGATCGCACCTGACAAAAACCACCATATGTAGATATATTTTCTTGGTTCCTTTGGTGGAGCCATGGTTTTTGATGCTATGTTCAGATTTGGCTTTGTGAAATCAGGAATTCCTTTTTCTGATAATGGTAGACTCTGTAAATAGGCTGTTGATAGAAGAAACACAGAGTCTGTTTTGTGGCATGTTGGGCATCCAATTCTTTCTGATAAATTATCTTGAGGGTTTTCATTTGTGAAAAGATTACTTTGATTGCTTTGTGTTGTTTTTGATTTCAAATATAATGGCAAAACAATAAAAAGAAAGCCCGTAATGAGGCGAATACTAAGCGTAGCTACCTCTACTGTGGTAAGAGCATTAAGATTAATTAAACCAAGACTGCTGCCAATTACTAATAAGATGCCAACCACTATTGGAACGCTGAAAGTGAGGTAAAAAAGAGCACAGAGGATGACATAGCGAAAGAGATTCATGATGATGTCAAAATTTCCAAGAATACTTTTTGTGAAAATTAGAGAATAAAGAAAAAACAATAAATTCAATAGAAACAAAACTCTTGGTATCCATAAAAGTCTGTTTACTTTTGAATTCATTATGTTTCCCAACCCATATATTTATTTTATTCATATCGGCAACAAATGCCAATATTCAACTTGCTGATTTTTCAAAGCAATTTTTTTATACAAGGGACTTGCCCAGTTGTTTTTTATTGTTTTTCTTGGTTGATTTGGTCTTGCAGTTTGATCACACTTTCATAGAACCCATCTTTTTCTCTGTCTGTATAACATTCAAGAAAATCATTGATTGCCTTTTGTGCTTGGGATAAATTGAAATCCTTATTCTCCAGTCTGCTTAGTTGGATATAGCAGTTCGCCAGGTAATTGCGAATAGTCTTATATCCAATCAAAAACTGAGATTTTGTAAAGATATTGGATGCTGCTTCCAACTCATCAATTGCTTTTTTCAATAAGTCGGCTTTATCGCTTCCTGCTTCAGCAAGGAAAGCTTTTTTAAAACAACACATACCGATATTCACATGATATTTTGAATACCGAATCGGTTGAGTTTGTAGCGTAGCTTTTTCCAGGCCTTTCTGAGATACTTTTATGGCATCATCAAGATAGTTGACATCTTTCGTATTATCAAATAAGCCCATTAAAATCATGCTATTATTGCTCAAAGCGGTCAGATACGATATGCTGTTTTGGTAGTCAGCCAGGACATTGAGCTCCTTTTTATTATATTCCAGAGCTTTTAGCATATTCTCGACACTTGGATGAATTTTACATAAATTGAAATAACTACTTGAGATGTTGTTTAAGATACTAACATACAAAAAAGCATCCTTTTCAATCGTATCAATCGATAAGGCTTCTTCCGAATAACGAATGCTTTCTTGAAGATGGGAGATCATTTTTTCTTTATCTGCTTCGATCAACGCCAGCGTGTCATAAGATTTGGCAATTTCGGTTAAGATCTCGGCGTATTCTGAATAATCTCTTTGCTTATCGAGATAAGTGATCGCTTTATTTAAGTGAGTTTGCGCTTTTTCAAAGAGATCTTTCTGTGACTCTAAAGTCATGATTTCAACATAGCAAGAGCCCATTATTCTGTTTGCATCAAAGAATAGATACCGTGACTCTGCCTCTTCGGGAAACGCAAGTATTTTTTCAGAAAGTTCGATTGCTTGGAACAAGTTTTTCTTACGATCCCTGAAACCACTCATTGAAAAATAGGCGCTACTCAAGCGAAGCAAAGCGGATAAATACGTTTGTTTATCCTGCTTAGGATCAGCAATTTCCAGGATTCCTTCGAATTTCGTCATCGCTTTGGTCAGATTTTTTTCCTGATCTTCCAGATAACTAAGATTGATATAGCAGACACCAATACCTAGTTGAATTCTACAATAAGTGATTGGATCAGTTTTTTTGTTGACTTGCTTCAGCGTATCCTGATAAATCTCTAACGCTTCTTCGGTTAAATTTTTGTTCAATAATCTATCGGCTTCATCAAGGTTATCCAAAATGTAGTCAGGAATCGTCTCTGTCACTGATTTGGTTTCTGGTCCGTAGATATTTTGGAGCAGAGCTTCTTTCAACATCCCAGGTAAATCCTCGTCCAGGTTTTGGTTTAAGAACAGTTTCAGCTGATCAGGATTCTTGTATTCACGGTAAATCTGTTCATCTTTCTCAATGGCTTGACGCAGTTCATAGACTTCTATCGCTTCTTCTTGTTTGTTTTTCGGTAAAGTTTTAAAGTAGAGGTAGAACTTCCTGGGATTCTTTCCTTGTTTGTAATTCTGATACGCTTTATCAAACTCTTCTTTGGTATACTGCCCTATTCGATCGAAGATTAAACAGGTGAAAATCTCTGATTCTTCTAACTCTTTATTAAAGTCATCCTGTTTCCTGGTTTCGGAGAAAGAGGAGGAGAGAAATTCCCAACGGACTAATTCCAAGAAAATCCCATGCTTTACCAGAAACTGATTTTTATTTGCCAGGAAGAGCATGATCTCGTCGCGGTCTTTCTTGAGCGCATTGCCAGAAGCCAAAAACAACTTAACGTTACGCATCAGTTACTCTTTTCTTTTTATTCAAGATAGGAAGGGTCTTTTGTATTATTTTATTGACAATTCCACCAAAGCAGAAATATTTTTCGGATTTTCTTGCTGAGGTGGTGGCAATTCAGGGGCAAAAGGTAGGACCAGAACAGGACTCCACGTCCGCAAAAGAAAAAATCGGCTCAATGCCGGTTTCAATGAAATAAACCATCGTTACTTCTTGTTTATAGGGATTATCGTACACGTCTTTATAGTGAATCTTTATTGTGTAAAGGAATTCTGATTCGGTTCGTAAGTTTTTAAACTCAATACCATCAAAATCTCGGAGTGATGTTTCTTTTTCTGACTCCCCTGTAAGTTTCGCTTTGAATAGATCAATGTTGATAATCTCATTCAGACCCATGAACTGATAACGATTAATTGTATAGGGATTCGGGTTTCCCTTCTTGTAAATTGTCATCTCAAGGTTCTTTAAGGTACCCTTACCAAAGTTCTTCACTTCCAATCCAGCTATGCATACATTTGTTTCAATCGGCTTTCTATGCTTCAGATGATCGACTTTATTCGTATTTGTTTCGATATATCCTGTAAAAACCAGATAGGGCATATTCTCGAGCCGAAGATTTTCTCTGTTTTCTTTGGCATTCAAGCGATTTGCCATGATCACTCCGGCCAAAGTCAAGCTTCCTCCGATAATAGCACCAACAAAACTTAATAACGTTTGAAGCGCATAAATATATATACTATCCATTGTAGTGAAGATTATAGGACAATCTTTTTGTTATCATTTGTCATCAAAAAATTAGTATTCTGTCACTGCTTCATAATCTGAACCATCTGTTTTAACTTTATAGATATGGCTATTGTCCTCAACATTGATGTAGTAAAGCCAATCTGCCACGACATTCAACTGATGTCCCACCTCATCACAGATTTTTTGTTTATTATTGCTGGTATTCTTTGTTTTATAGATCCCTTTCGGATTGATGCTCATGTAATAGATCCAATCCTGATCCTGTGCTACGAAACCTCCATTCTGAAGGTTGCTGATACTATTACCACGGTTCCGTGCAGGATTCTCTTGTTCTCCTTGCTTACACCCGAGAAAACTGGTTGCAAATACCAATAGCAAAGCAAAAACAATAGCCGCAATCCTGATTCGACCGACAATACACATATAAACCTCCAGCAAACAAGCTCCACATTCATTATGATACAAAATTTGCTTTTGGGTAGCTTTTCGGAAAGGAAATTTGGTTACAATACCAAACTATGATTCACACAAGAAAAGTAGTGGCGTTTGCTCCCAATAAACTCAATCATTGGACTTTGTAAAAAACAAGGAAATTGTCTCCAGTACGTTATTTTATTAAAGGAGCAATCAATATTGCAGTCATACCGATTAGCTTCATAAAAATTAACAAAGAGGGTCCGGCAACGTCTTTCAAGGGATCTCCGACTGTATCTCCCACCACCGCTGCAGAATGTTCCAGTGAACCTTTCAATTGGCGGTTGTCTTCGATTCGTTTTTTCGCATTATCCCATGCTGTACCTGTATTGTTGAAAAAAGGCCCCAACATCGCGGAGCAAGCAATAGCGCCGATCAATAAAGCCCCTAACGCATGAGCTCCAAAAATCACTCCCACCGCAGCAGGAACAAGAATGCTGATCAGACTCGGTAAAATCATCTCCTTCAGGGCATTTTTTGTAGCGATATCAACACATTTAGCATAATCAGGTTTGGCATGACCTTCCATGAGTCCGACAATAAACTTAAACTGCCGTCTGACCTCATCTACCATCAGCTCCGCAGTTTTCGCAACTGATCCGATTGTGATAGATGCGATCAAATAAGGCAAAGCAATACCAAGAAACAGAAAGACGAGATCAACCGGCGTATCGACGGTCAAAGAGCTGATTTTCATAAATGAAAAATAGGTTGCAAACAATACAAACGAAGTAATCGTACCAGATGACATGGCATACGATTTCGTGATAGCCTTCATGGTGTTCCCAACAGAATCAAGCTTTGATAGAGATTCGATCACATGCTCCGGTGCTTTTGACATCTCTGCAATCCCGGCAGCATTGTCAACAATCGGTCCAAATGCATCAGAAGCCATAATGAAAGATATTAAAAGATCGGTACCGATATTCACTGCTACGATGGCTAAAAGCAATCCTCCTGATAATCGGTACGCCAAAAGAATAGCAGTCAGAATCATCACAATCGAAATAATCGGGCTCCGTAAACCGTAAGCGATACCGGTGATGATGTTGATAGCCGGGCCTCTTTTGGAAGCCAGCGCAATCCTTTTGACCGGAGAACCATCCATACCGGCGTAATACTTGGTAGAAATGGTTGCTACCAAAGTGGTTGCCAGACCCAATACAGTAGCGATCCAGATACTGTAGGAATGTAACAACCACCGGCATAATAAAAAAGAGCCGGCAAAAGAGATAAAGGAACTGATTATAATGCCTATATTAAACATTTGCACCGGGTTCATGGTTTTTCTAAAAAAACGTGTGCTGATGATGGCGACAAAAGAGGATATGACACCGATGCACTGTAACAGGAGAGGAAAAAAGATGACATGATGTCCAAACGTGGGAACCATCAGGATAGCAACAATCGTACCGGTGATAATATCGTCACTGAAAGTCTGAAATAAATCAGCTCCTCTGCCAGCACAATCACCCACATTATCACCGACTAGATCAGCGATTACTGCGGGATTCCTAGGATCATCTTCTGGAATTTTCGCTTCGACTTTTCCAACGATATCAGCGCCTACGTCAGCTGATTTTGTGAAGATACCTCCGCCTATTTGACCGAAAAGTGCGGCCAAACTGGCACCAAAGCCAAAACCGATCAACGATTCCGGATTTTTGTACACCATATAGAGCACAGACAATACAGCGAGGCTAAATCCTGTAACCAGTAATCCCATTACCGATCCACCATAAAAAGCCATTGAGAAAGATTTTTTGATATCGGTATACGCAAGATCGGCAGTGTGCAGATTCGCTCGTACACAAATAGACATGCCAAACAGAGCGGATAGAAGAGAGGTGAATACCCCAATTACAGATGTAATACCAGCCTCCCAGCCTAATGAGAGTACTAGTAGCAGGAATAAGAAGGGAGTGACAAGTAAGATAGTTTTAATTTGGCGGAACAGATAGGCATTGGCTCCTTGTCGGATATATCCTGCTATCTCGGTTAACCTACTGTTTGAAGCTTTCCTGAAGGTGATTTTTTGAGCGATCAATAAAGATGTCATAATGACACCGACGCCAACGATTAAAGAAACAAATAACATTTATCTACCTAACCATTCATTTTTTTTCACAAGCCAAAGATTGTAAGCTATGCAAATTGGGTGTCAATTTTTTGAATCAACTTTTTTTGTTAGGTTTGATTGCTTTTCATATTCATAAAAAGTACATTCAAAATTAACGCTAATACCGCGAGTTCATTCTCGTAATTAACGCTACTTGCGCGAATAGAATTCAAGCTCCGCTTATAAAACTTACCCTAAGCAATAATACAAAATCCTTCTTTAAAGGATGATTTAAACGTTGTTTACAAGGTTATCATATGTGACAACAACCCCGTCCCCTTGTCACGCGGTTGATTTTTGTGGGGGGATACAATAGAATACCGTTAGTAGATATTAAAGGAGAAGAGATTTGTTTTCATTGAGGATATCGAGGGCAAACAACAAATCAAACTTGCTCTATTTCGTTGTTTTGAGATGGAGTAGGGGTAACGGGGTATGATGAAAGAGAATTATCATTTTTTGCTTTATGGCGACTCCATCTCCAAAGGAGTGGTCTATGACGATGAGAAAGAAAGATATGTCCTTCTGGAGAAGAGCTTTTATCATATTGTCAAAGACAAACTAAATGGCATCCTTTCTAATGCTGCGTTGTTTGGCAATACTATCACAAGAGCCTTGCATTCCCTGAAACAGGATATTCTGAAGAAAAAGCCGGATGTGGTGATTCTGGAATTTGGCGGAAATGATTGTGATTTTGATTGGGAGAGTATTGCAGACAATCCGGAAATGCCTCATCAACCGAAAACAGAATTCTTCGCTTTCCGAAAAGCGATGAAGGATGTCATCACCACTCTCAAAGAGCAACACATCATTCCGGTACTGATGACTCTCCCTCCGCTGGATTCCGACAAGTATTTTGCCTGGATCACCAACAAACGAAAAAATCCCGAACAGAAAATCCTCCATTGGCTTGGTAGCATTAGCAGGATCTACTGGTGGCAGGAAAAATATAACTCTGCCATTCTCAGTATTGCAAAGGAAACCAAAACCATTTGGATTGATATTCGGTCCGCTTTTCTTCAAACCAGCGATTTTCGGAAATACCTTTGTCAGGATGGCATTCATCCAAACTCCAAAGGACACCGTCTTATTGCAAATGTCATTTTGGAATTTATACGCAAAGAATACGCTTTTCTATTGAAACCAACGATCTAAACCATTCTTTTCCTGATTTCCTCACTTTTTTCAATAAAGTATTGACATGTAGTTAGCATATGTTATTATTAACCTATGTTTATTAATCTATATGTTAAAGGAGATTTAATATGACCATACAGTACGCTATACTAGGATTGTTGAGTTGGAAGTCTTTCAGCGGATATGAGTTGAAGAAACTATTCTCGAATTCGAGTTTGTTTTATTGGTCAGGTAATAATAATCAGATCTATGTTACCTTGTTGAACTTGAACAAAGAAAAACTCGTGACACAGGAAATTCAACAACAGGAGAATTTACCTGCGAAGAAAATCTACTCTATCACTAAAAAAGGTTTGACCGAGTTAAAAAAATGGACATTAGCCAATCCTGAATTACCGGAAATCAGGAACGCTTTCCTGATTCAGCTAGCCGGAGCCCACTTTCTATCACACGAAGAGTTATTAGATCTGATCAGTCGATATGAGGAAGAGCTATACCTTGCCTTATTAATGGAGCGAGAGAAAGCAAAACGAGATACCGACCACCCAAACAGAACCAAACGGGAGACCTTTCTCTGGAGTATGATCAACAAGAATTTCGAGTCTTTTTACGAGAATGAGATCAAGTGGTTGACTTTGGTCAAGAAAGGACTTCCTCATGAATAATAGTCATGGAATTTACAAAAGTGAAGCAGGAAAGCAGCTTGTGATGGCTAAATACGGAAGGAGACAAAGACGTGGTTAGATCCAATCAAGCGATAACCGATAGAGAAAGCACTGATGCCAAATTTCTATAGCATAGGAAAATCCTTTTGATCTAGGAAAGTTCGAGTGATATAATAATGCTAAACCAGAATATATAGATACTATATTAAGCTATAAGTTTTTTTAAGAGTACCTTTAAGAGGAGTTTTAAAAAGAAAAAGTTAAAAAATTTCTCTCTCTGTGAAGTTGAGTAAAAATGAGTGATTTTTTTCGAATAGATCCAAGAATTGATTTATTAGGAGTTTTGGAATATTTTTCTATTGAAGATATTGGATGGAAATCTCTTTTTTCTTCTAGTCTTTCCATAAAAGAAAATGCCTTAAGAGAAGCATGCATCGATTATTTTTCTTCATTTGCTAACCACCCAGCGATTTCTTTTTTTCGCCAACTACAGCAAAATGGCTTCTTTTACGATAAACCAGTCCGATGGATGCTGTATCATCACCAGTTTCCTTTTCTTCAACCAGATCCAGTGATTCGACATCCAGAATATGATTATTGGATGGTTATGGTAAGAGATTTTTTGGTACAATCGAATTGGAAGTTTTTTTGGGATAGTATCCAGTCTGAGGAGATTATATTTTTAAAAGAGGCTTCCATTTCTATCGATACTTTTCCGACTCTGGATGTACTGGAATGGTTTTTCGGAGAAAGACAGTCACAGTACTCTGTTATTTTTTCGTTTATTAAAGCCGGATGTTTCTCTGTATTTGAACCTAACCGAACTGCAACAGCAATTTTAGGCGCACCGTGTGTGAAGGTAAATGCCAGTGTTCATAATGTAATTCATGAATTAGCTCATCAATTCATTAATACGACGAATGATCTTTATTGGAATTATTTTCAA
>Ga0255341_1005900_pt1 | contig 11786 bp, 10 predicted proteins | sample wastewater_treat_8_FD_192418 | JGI IMG/M metagenome (GOLD analysis project Ga0255341, IMG submission 192418) | Wastewater microbial communities from Lulu Island WWTP, Vancouver, Canada - plant12 | ecosystem: Engineered > WWTP > Wastewater > Unclassified | place: Canada: Vancouver, British... | reverse complement strand
CTGTGTTGCATCAGATCTCAAACCCGGTGATTGCACACTCTATCTCCTCCGCGATTGTATGCGCGGCCGAAACTGGATGGGGCGCTCGTGTGATGGGGCGCCCGATTACGACGTAGTCCGCGCCGCGCTTGATCGCCTCGTAGGGGGTGTTTATGCGTCTTTGATCGTTGGAGCCATGCCACGTAGGGCGGATGCCGGAAGTCACGATTTTGAAATCCTGCCCGCAGGTTGCACGCACAGCAGCTATCTCGCTGGCTGAGCATACGACTCCGCCGACTCCGGCACTCTGGGCTCTGCGGGCGAAGCGCATAGCCGCATCCCGCACAAGCATGTCGGTGATCAGCATGTCCTCTTCGAGCTGACGTTGGTTGATGCTGGTTAGTACCGTTACTGCCAGCACCGTCGGAGCAGGTGTTCCGGATTTGCGCGATTCGTCGGAGACGGCATCAGACAACTCCTTCAACATGACGGCGCCTCCGGCGGCGTGCGCGGTGAGCATGCTGCATCCCAGACGTGTCAGCGCGCGACCGGCGGCCGCCACTGTGCTGGGGATGTCATGGAGTTTGAGGTCTACGAATACCTGCCCCATCTCCTGCAGTCTACTCACGATCTGGGGCCCTGCTATGCTGAACAGACGCAGGCTGACTTTGAAGGCGCCAATATGCCCAGAGAGCCTATCTGCGAGAGACAGTGCTTCTTCCTGGGTATCGACATCAAGCGCCAGTATGATTCGGTCCTTCGCGTTCACCAGCGACGTGCCGCAGTTGCCAAACCCGATAGAAAGCGGCACTCTGCCCCCTTTCTCAGGCCGTCTTTTGTATCGCATGTCTTCATCGGACACGGAATGTGCGATCTGTAAAGATGAGCCTGCGAGGCGGCGATCACAAGCGGGCGATTTTGTGGAGTAGATGTGCTTGCAAGTGTTGTCTTGAATGATCTATTGCTCATCGATTGGATGATATCGAAAGCTAACGCATCTGTCAATCATTGCATGTCGCATTGCATGTCGCATTGCATGTCGCAGTTTGCCGTTCCGTTTACACTGTTCGGTGTAAACGGTATAATCAGCGGCAGATGCGGTATTGAGGGGAGGAAACTCTACTTGACCACCTATAGCAGCTGGAATTACACGCTAATCGGCGCTTTCGTAACATCATGTTTCTCTCTTGCGCTCTACTTCGCATCAGGTAGCGCGCGCACGGCGACTACACGCGAAAGAAGGGTACTGCTGGCGCGACGCCTGTTTGCGGTTGAGTTCATACTGCTGCTGGCGGCTTCAGCGGCACTGTTGTCGGCGTTTCTCAGACACGATTTCGGTCTTGCCTATGTCACCAACTACTCATCAAAAGGACTATCCGTCTTTTACCTCATCTCTGGGTTCTGGGCCGGGCAGGAGGGCACTTTCCTGCTGTGGGCTACGGTTTCGGGGGCCATCGGACTTGTACTCGCGGTCAGCGCCAAGGATATGACTTCAGGCGCTCGAACCCGAGCGAACTCTCGGGTTTCATCGACTTCACCATCATCGGCAGTGTCGGCAGTGTCGGCAGAGGCGTCTGTGATGCGGTTCTACGTGCTAGTGCACGTGGTGCTGATGGTCCTGCTGCTCAGGGCCACCCCGTTCCGTCTACTGCCTGTGGTGCCTGCGGACGGCGCAGGCCTAAACCCTCTGCTGCAAGATCCGTGGATGGTCATACACCCACCCATAGTCTTCATTGGATATGCACTGTACGCGGTGCCTTTCGCATACGCCATGTCTGCGCTTGCGCGCGACGAATACTCGGAATGGGCGAGACCAGCACTGGCCTGGACGGTCGCGGCATGGCTCTTCTTGGGCGCCGGCATCATCATCGGAGCCAAGTGGGCCTACGCTACGCTGGGATGGGGAGGATACTGGGGTTGGGACCCGGTGGAGAACGCGTCGCTGGTTCCGTGGCTTTCGGGAGCGGCGCTAATGCACACCCTGATAGTGCAGCGGGAGCGAGGCAGGATGGTGAGGACCAACATTGTGCTGGCCATAGTCTCATTTCTGCTCATTGTATACGCAACCTTCCTCACACGCAGCGGAGTACTCTCGGACTTCTCGGTGCACTCTTTTGCCAGCCTGGGACTGTCGTCCTACCTGATTGCCGCGTGCGTGCTCTTCGCAGCATTGTCACTCTGCATGCTCATATGGCGCTGGAGGAGTATGACTTCAAAGCGCAGCTATAGAGAACCCTATGATCAGACTGTGTCGCGCGACTTCGCTTTCTTCCTTACGGCGCTGCTGTTTGTGGCGTCAGCGGTGATCGTGTCGATTGGGACCAGCGCGCCGCTGCTCACAAGCTTCTCTGGGAATCCGTCCTCTGTCGGACAGGCGTTCTACAACATGACTAACGCCCCGTTGGGATTCCTGCTGATGCTGATAGTTGCGGTATGCCCGCATCTGGCCTACGGCTCTTCGACGCCTGCGCAGGTGGGCAAAGCGATGCTGATCCCGGCTGTTGCGGCTGTGGTGCTCACCGTGGTTGCCGTGTTGCTCGGAGCTACCGGCGTGTGGTTTGTGCTGTTTCTGTTTGCAGCATTCATGGCGCTTGCGGGCAACCTGGTCGTGTTGATTAAGCGTGTGCGGGCGCGAATGAGCCTGCGGGTGATGGGTGGTCTCATCGCTCACCTGGGTATAGCATTGATCTTGATCGGAGTCATTGCTACGTCTGCCTACAATCAGACTGAAACCCTCAGTTTGCAGGCGGGCGAGGAACACACAGTGTTTGGCTGGAAAGTTGCTTATGTTACGCGCGGCGAATTCGAAAGCGCGGGCAGTAGCCGGCCGTCTGTTGGATGGAATCTGGAGGTATCGAAGCCTGGAAGCGAAACCGCTATTGCCGCCCGACCATACATGCGCCCCACCAATCAGGGAATGCTGCGTCATCCGGCCATAGTGTCCACGTTCGCCAGCGACCTCTACATCTCTCCGCTTCAGGAGGATGCATCTCGGGGACCGTCATGGGCTGACAATGCGAAAGAGTTCAGGCTGCACAAGGGCGAGCAGGTGGAGGTTGACGGCCTGGCTGTGAAGTTCGCGGGGTTCGACATGAGCCAGCATTTGGGCGAAAACGTGATGGCGGTCGGCGCCGCTCTCGAGGTGACAGACATCTCGTCCGGTCGTGCATTGGGGACTGTAACTCCAGTGCTGGGCTTTGCCGCGGGCGGGCAAGTGCAGACAGATGCGCTCATCGATCTGGATTCCGCGGATGCGGATACTGACGATACGGCGAGTTCGCGGAGTGTGGCGTTCAGACTCACTTCGATTGACGCAGGCGCGGGGTTGGCTGTGCTTCGCATGGGCAGACTGCTACCTGAGGACGAAGCGCAGGTGAACCTGGGCAACCAGCCTTCCGTGACGCTGGAAATAAGCGTGAAACCCTTTGCCAGCTTGCTCTGGGTTGGCGCCGTGCTCCTGCTGGTCGGCACGGTTGTGGCGGTTGTGAGGAGGGCGCAGGAGGCGGCATTTGCCTGAATTCGCGCCAGCAGTGGCCGCTCTCCACAAAGCTGAAGGATGCATACGCGATGTTGATGCCGACACGGCGATCCGGTATGTGCTCAGCGTGCTCACGACAGTCGTGCTTGACTGGCACGACGGGGGTTTGCCGTCTGCCAGAGCCGTAGCCTCGATCAAGCAGATGATGATGCGCGGGATCCTAGTACCAGTCAGTCAAACTCAAACACCGACTTGATTAGCCGGGATGAGCCGATATTGAGGTTGGCGGCAATGGCCTGCTTGTAGTCTTCAAGACGGAACTTGTGAGTAAGCAGGGGCGATAGGCTCAACCTGCCGGTGTGTAGTAGTTCCACTGCTATCTCGTAGGTGCGCATGGCTTCCCCTTCGAACTGCTCGGTTGAACACCAGAACGATCCGCGCACCTGGACTTCCTTGAGCCAGATGGGGGTCCAGTCCACTCCTTTGGGGAAGGCGGCCAGGCCTACCAGAACCATCGTTCCATGAGGCATCGTGAACCGCAATGCATCGTCGATGCTGGTGGAGCTCCCAACGCAGTCGAACACGGTGTGCGCCCCGCCGACCACGACTCTCTTGCCCAGCATGGGTTTGAGCAGTTTCGCTTTGAGGACGGCGGCCAGTTCGGCGTAGTAGTCTGTCGAATTCCCCATGTAGACTACGGCGTCGGCGCCGAGCCGTGTCGCTGCTTCGCCCTGGAACTTGTGCTTGGCCAGGACCACGATCCGCGCTTTGCCTCCGAGCGCGCGGATGGCGGCGACGGCCGAGATCCCGATCACGCCGCAGCCGATGATGAGCACTGTGGAGTCATCAGCCGGGAAGTTACGCATGACGGGGTGCAACGATGAGCAGAACGCGTCAACGAGCACTGCGTCTTCGGAACTGACACTGTCGGGGATGGGGATGAGTTGCGAGTAGTGGGCTACAAACTCGGAACTCCATCCGCCTCCGGTATCGCGGCATGTCCCGATGGACATGCCGGGCGAGACTGACCCTTCGGTGAAGTTGGTGCAGAGCGAGTAGTCGCCCCGTGCGCAGCTGGGGCAGACAGGACTGATGCCCCGGGGAACGCAGGAAAGCAGCGGGTCGACCAGAACGCGGGCGCCGATGCCGATGCCGATGCCGATGCTGGTGTCGATGCCGATGGCCGATGCGGCGGTTCCGGCGTGCGCGGCGCCGGCAGCCCCGGGGTGGGCTAGGCGTTCGGCCGCTACGGCGCCCATCTCAACTACGTAACCGCAGTTTTCGTGCCCGATGGTGAACGGGAAAGATGCATAAGGCGACGTAGACGGCGAGTCGTGCAGGAGTATCAGGTTCTTGTCGCTGCCGCAAAAGCCCGCGTATTTGGTCTTCACCCTAACCCACTCGGGTGTGGGCAGTTCGGGCGGACGAACATCCCTCAGCACTATGTTGGAGAAACGGTCGTAGTATGCGCTTCGGATTATGGGTCCTGCTACGGTTGAGTACACGTATCGGGGGATGGTCCCTTCGAACTGAACTGCCTTCATTTGATAATCCCCATGTCCTTTCCATGCTTGCGAAGCAGGTCGAGAGCGAAGTCGATGTCCTCGTCGGTGTGCCCTGCTGTTACGTTGGCACGCAGGCGGCAAGTGTTCACGGGCACCGCCGGGTTCAGAATGGGCGATACGAACATGCCGTCCCGGTGGAGCCTGGACGTCAGCTCTAGTGTGGGTTCGGGTTTACCGATGATTATCGGAATCACGCAGCTCTTGGTGTTCAGTGTGTCGTAACCCATCTCGTTCAGCCCGCCCACGAACCGTTGGATGTTGCGACGCACGGCGGCGATGAGCGACGGGTCGTCCTCGATGACGTCGAGCGAGGCGGTGACGGCCGCCACGGCTGCGGGCGGGAGGGCAGCTGAGAACACGAAACCGCGGGCAGTGTGTCGCAGGAACTGGATGAGGTCGCGTCTTCCGGCAACGAACCCACCGACTGCCGGTAGGGTTTTGGACAGCGATCCGCTGAGCATCTCTACGTCTTGCGGCGACATCCCGAAATACTCGATGATCCCGTGGCCCGTCGTGCCCAGGACTCCGAGCGAGTGGGCTTCGTCTACCATCAGCCATGCGCCGTACTGGCGGCAAAGGGCCACTAGCTCAGGCAACGGACAGACGTCGCCGTCCATGCTGTATACCGCATCCACGATTACTAGCTTACCGTCGAACTTATCGGCGGCGGCTTCGAGGAGGCGCCTCAGGTCGTCGAGGTCGTTGTGCTTGAATCGCTGGAACTCTGCGCTAGACAGCAAGCAGCCGTCGATGATGCTGGCATGACTGAGTTTGTCGGTGATGACTACGTCGTGGCGGCCGAGTAGTGTAGATATGGTGGACAAATTGGCAACATAGCCGGAGCTGTATGCAATGGCGTCCTCGGTTCCGAGGAAACTGGCGATACGCTGCTCGCACTGGACGTGAGCCGCTGTTGTGCCTGCCAGTATTCTGACGCCGTGGGTGCCGGTGCCGAAACGGTCAAGGGCCTCGCGGGCGCGCTGTTGCACTTTGGGGTGCTTGAGCAGGCCGAGGTAGCTGTATGAGGAGAACATGACCATGCGCCGTCCGCCAATCCAGACATGAGCGCCGTCAAGTTGGTCTACCTGCTGAAGGTAGTAGTAAAGGTCTTTTTCGCGTAGACCGTCGTATTCAGCGAGAAATGTGTCGATGCGTTTTTCGAAAACGCCCACGTAGATCCCTCCTGATAGCCACTGCAAAGACATGAACAACCGGTCGTCGCCTTCCGATGGTTGCCTTCCGAGCGGACATGTTCACAAAAGTGTGCACATCCGTATACTACTACCGCCGCGGAACGGTGTCAATTGGGCGCAGCTACTGGGGTGCGTACCGTGACTTCTGCAGCTGAGATACCAGACTAACCAGACCTGTCCATTCCGCGGTACCCTACGGGTTCCGAGCGGGACAAAGCCCTGTCGAGTGCCTTGTTGCACGGCTCTCTGCGCGACACGGTATGTGGCGGCAACGCTCCGCCAAAAGGGCCATACACAGAGCACGAGCCGCAAAAGCGGGTTGAGCAGGGCTTTGCGCGACCATATGGAATACCGTATGGTGTTCTCGCCGTCCTAGTGGAATACCGTACGGTTCTGAACGGCCGGGCGAAATCGGGGTGCGTTCTGGGGATCGCAGAGCTCGCGATGGCGGTTCCCGTCGGCCTACTGTCGAGTCGCTGTGTCCTTATGGCGGTTCTAGCTGCGCGTTCGCCAATGACCAATCGCCTGGAAAAGGGGAGCCCCATCGCCGGTTGCGTTCAAGGAATCTCGTGTGTTCAGAACCTTAAGGTTTTCAGTAAGGTCTCGCCAAAAGCCGTACGGAAAACCGACAGGTGATGGGATGCGCTGGTAATAGCTATGGGGATTGCCGGTGCGGTCCACCCTTGCCAGACGAACTGCAGAAGTCCTGCGTACAAGAATGGTGGCTATCGGGGTCGCAGATCCCCCGCATTCAGGCGTGTGGCCTCGACAGGCCACAGCGGAAGCAGTCGGAGTCGCGCCGGATTTGGAGGCGATCAGGCGGACCTTCGAAATCGATGCATTAAAGAGCTGCGGGTATCTCCGAGACTGATGGCAAGAACTGACGATACGCCAGCTCCAACCCTTTTGGCCGAAGGCCATGATGCCAAGACCAGCTAAATAGCCATAGCAGCAAGCCAAGCCTTAGCCTAACGCTGGGCGCGATCGACCAAGACTCATGGACGCCGGTTACGGACGGAAGCGGGCAGGATGCCAAATGCTAAGGCGCGGCGCTGCGGGCGAGTACTGTCGAGGGTGTTGGCATCGGTGCCGGGCAGCATGTCGATACGGGAACGCGCGTAGACACGGAGGTAGGGTTAGTGGCCAGGACGGTGGCTACCACGGTTGCGACGGCCAGGCATATGCGGGCTGTGGATCGGATGCGCGAGGTGCGTTCGGTTGGGAGGCCCAGCGCGAGGGCTGCGGCAAAACCGCCCACAAGGCCGCCCATGTGGGCATATCCGTCAATGTGTGAGCTGGAGAACCCGATCAACAGGTTGACCAGGACGATCGCGACGAACCTCCAGCCTGCCAATACCCGGAAATGATGGGGATAGCGGATGCCGAAGTAGAACAGGCAGCCGGCGAGGCCGAATATTGCGCCGGAGGCGCCCACTCCGAGCACTCTCGGGTCGGACATGAATGTGCTGGCTAGCGAACCCCATACTCCTCCTATCACGTAGATCAGCGCGAATCGCGGCGTGCCGAAAAGGCGCTCCACTACGTTGCCCAGGTTGTGCAGAGAGTAGGAGTTGACGGCCAGATGCAGGACACCGGCGTGCAGGAACATGGCCGTGATAAGCCGCCAGGGCTGGCCCGCGCGGATTGCGGGGGTGAACTTGGCGCCCCACTCCAAGAGCACCAGGGGGTTCTGCGACCCGCCGGATACCTCTAGGGCGATGAACACCAATATGTTGGCTGCAAGGAGAGCGTAGGTCAGGGGAGCTCTCCTCTGTATGAGCACAGGTCGGCCTGGGTAATTCATGGGCTGAGTACCTCCAAATGACCCTACTGCAGATAGTACACGATCCGGGCGGCTCCGGGCAAGGCAACCAATCAGATTTGGAGTTCACTTTTGTTCGAACTTCTGCCGGCTTTCAGCATCAGTACAGATAGAGCCTGAGCGGTACGTGGTGTGAACGCATCGCCGGCTACATCCGCGCAAAGGAGTGACTGTAGTGAAGCGCATCTTCGTTCTCCTGATTCTGGTCCTTCTGGTTCTGGGAGCGGCGACCTCAGTATATGCAGACGGCACTGACGAAAGCCAAACGCCTGTGCTCCCCGAGGGTATAGCGCCCGAGCCTATGCAGCCTGAGGACGCAGCCCAAAAGGCTGCCGATCCGCAGCCGCGCGGGGCGACCCGCGGCTATGTCCGTGGTCGCGTTCACGTGTGTGTGCCTGCTCCTGCGCGAAAACAGGGTGAATGGGGTCAGTGCCCGCTGTGCGGCAGTACCAGCAGGGCAGAGCAGGAACTGGCGATATGGGCAAAAGTGACCGGCGTTCCTGCCGAGGAGCTCAAGAAGCATTTGTCGAGCGGGGTTGGTCTTGGACAGGTGTGCGGCGCGGTAGTAGTCGCACGCAAGCAGGGCAAGAACCTGGGAGAGGTCATACAGCAGGCGAAGGATGATAGGGTGAGCATGCGTGTTCTGGCCTATGCCGCAGGAATGTCCATGGAGGAGTATGCAAAGGAAGTTGAGGCTCTACATACTGCCTTTCTTGAGCAGGCCGTCGCGGACGGGCAAGAAGCGCTCACTCCGGGCCGCGCGAGGAAGCGATTGCTTGACTCGCGCAAGGCCGGAGTCCAGATTATCCCCAGGCCGGGGCTGGGCATGCAGTATCGAGTGATGCCGGGGTTGGGCTCGGCCGAAAAGCGAATGGTGTGGCTCGCCCGCATGCGCGACATGATGTTGATGCAGGTGAGGAACATGATGAGAGGCCCCGTGGGCATTCCCGGCCACGGCAGATGATCCTCCGCGCCCGAAGGTTCGCGCAGCGAATCTGTCGAATGTCTGTGTGGGCACGCGAGTCGGCGCTTGCTTAGGCAATGTCGAGGCATTAATGGAGGTCCCGGGGTCGACCTTGTTCGCCCGATTAGTGTTGCGTCGTCTCCGGGATCTGCTCCACGGGCGGCAGGAGGTTGGGTTGTTGGCGGGTTCGGAGTGGGCATGCATGTCCGATGGCGATCTTGCGCGCCGAGCCGCTTCGGGCTCGCGGGATGCCTACTCTGAGCTTGTACGGAGGCATTCGAAGAAGTTGCTTGATCTGGCATGGCGGATGACGGGTTCTGAAGAGTCAGCGTGGGACGCGGTGCAGGAAGCTTTCCTCGCCGGATGGAGGGGCGTAAGCAACTTCCGAGGCGAGGCCGAGTTCTACTCCTGGATCCGACGGATACTGGTGAACGCCATCATGGGTCAATTCCGGAAGGAAGGTCGGAACAAGGCCGCCACGGTGTCGCTGGATATGCCTGCGTCTTCGGGCGAGTCGGGAGAACCGCTTCACCTTCAGGTGGAAGACGAGGGTTCTGATCCTCAGGACGTTGTAGGCCGGATTGAGACGGGTCGGGAGATAAGGAGGGCAGTCGCCAGGCTGCCCGACATCTACAGAACTGTGTTCCTCTTGCGTGAGACGGAACTGATGAGCTACTCGCAGATTGCCGGTATCCTCGGCATTGCGGAAGGGACTGTGAAGTCCCGGCTGAATATGGCTAGGCGGATGCTAAGGGAGACTCTGGGCGAGGAGGTGAAGGCTGCGCGGTTCGGGTGAGGGCCGACGCGGCAGGGCACATGAAACCGGTAGAAGGCGATATCGCACGCGATCGGCACAACACTTGCGTTCATCTGGACGATGAATCGCTGGGCGCGTATGTCGACGGCGAGTTGTGCGGGTGGGCCGGGCAGGCTGCAGCCGATCACCTACGTACGTGTACTGCATGCGGGCAAGCGGCCGAGGCTATAGCCGCGCTCGGAAGCGCGGCACGGCGCTGCGAATCGCCCGAGTGGGACGTGGAGGCCATGGTTGCTCAGGTGGAAGCGGGCATCTCCAGGTCTGCGGCCGTAGGCCCGGTGTGCGCATCGCGCGGCCGAACGGTTGAAGGCGCACTTCGGGGGAGTTGGGCGGGCCGGGCAGCCGGATGGATCAGATCTCACAGCAGGTTCGCATTTGGACTCGCGATTGCAGTGATCGTGCTGGCGGTATCGGCGCTTGGCATCGCTGGCGCCGCATACAGGCGCGAGCTGACGGCACAGGACAAGCTTTTGGTGGATTCGCACTACATGGTCCGGTCTGGGAACGTCGGAGCATTGCTGGTTTCGTACCCGAGGAGGTGAGCTGGTGTGAGGTTGCGGCAATCGATTTGGTCGGCGCTGCCGATGTTGCCGGCATTGGCATGCGCCGTGTGCCTGGTTTCGGTTTTCTTGTTCGCCTACCCGGCCCACGCGGCTTTTGCTGCGGCTGCGGCTTCTACATCCGCACCCGCCACTGCCGGGCTTGCTGCGGAAGCGCTTTACGAACTGAGCATGAGGCCGACGTCTGACTACGAAGCTCGGATAAGGATGTGGAATCCGTCCGCAGCCGAGGTGTGGGTGGATGCAGTCCGTGCCGACGGTATCACTGTCTATAGTATACGTGCATCCGGATGCGTCGCCAGCGTCGCCCTGGCCAATGGGATGCGCGTTTTCTACAGGACGTCCCCGAACGCGGCATCCTCCGGCTCGGTTGTGGATGCGACTTACCCTCTGGTGGTGGCTCAGCGCATGCGGGCACTGGCATCGCTGGCCGAACCCCTGCACTACGATTCTGCGCTCTTGTCAGAAAACTACACACTCGCCACGGCCCGGGGCGCCGCCGTTGCAGGACGCGAGACTATCGAACTGCGGATCGAACCGAAGTGGCCGGGAAATGTGCGCAGGACGGTATGGACCGACCTTCATACAGGAACTGCCCTGCGAGTGGAAGACCGCAACTACCGCGGCGACTTGATCTGGCTGTGGGAGGTTGAACGGATCTCGTTTGAGCCGCCGCACCGGCACATAGTGGAGGCGGCGCGTGCTGCTCTGTCATCGGATGACGCGCTACCATGCACCGGACCGAGTATGTCGCTGGGCGAGGTATCCAGGACAGCCGGGTTCGGGGTGACCCTGCCCGCATGGGCGCCGGAAGGCTACCGGCTCGTTGCCCTGAGGCCGGCTCGGGCGATTGGCGATCCGGAGGAGTCCGGCCCCGGGAGGCTGCGGCTGATGGCCCGCATGGCGCCGGTGGCACAATTGATATACAGCGACGGCGTGGGCACGATCACCTTCTATCAGCGGCGGGTTCCGTGGTGGGCCCGGCGAGCATCTGCTCCGCGCGTGGGCCATGCCATCGAGTGGGAGCGCAACGGTATACGATACTTGCTTGTAGGCGATGTGGATCCGGAGTTGCTGCTCAGAATGGCCCGAAGTCTGTGAAGTTGCCGTGATTGCCTGAAAGGCCCCGAAGACGCGGGCGCTGCAGAATCGGAAGGTCAACCCCCTCGTAGACGCGAATAATCGTGGTTGAGGGGGTTTTGTCTTTGAGCAAGTCCGCTGGATCGACTGGGTTCTGCTTCGTCCATGCGGCCGACGTCCACCTCGACTCGCCGTTTTCCTCCATGAGGCTGGACTCGCCGGAGGCGGCGGAGGCCTTCGCCGGCGCGGCGAGGGCGTCGCTTTCGGCAATTGCACGGGTGTGCATCGAGGAGGGGGCGGACCTCCTGGTGCTGTCGGGCGATGTATT
>Ga0255341_1005893_pt1 | contig 11798 bp, 8 predicted proteins | sample wastewater_treat_8_FD_192418 | JGI IMG/M metagenome (GOLD analysis project Ga0255341, IMG submission 192418) | Wastewater microbial communities from Lulu Island WWTP, Vancouver, Canada - plant12 | ecosystem: Engineered > WWTP > Wastewater > Unclassified | place: Canada: Vancouver, British... | reverse complement strand
AAGGCTCCTCCACCGTCAGCGCATAATCGCCGAAGTCCGGGTCCTTCCCTTCGTTGGTACCCGCCGGTATCCGCACCGCCGCCGGGCGGCCCGCACCCTCTGCGGCCCATCCGGCCCATGCCAGCGCCGCTATCGTCACACCTATCACAACACCGCGCATCATACTCTCCCCGATCTCCTTAAAGAAAAAATTGGCTTACCGCAACGGGAGTCCCCGCCAGAATAAAACGTCCCAACTTCCTTCGTCGTGTCCCTACGCGAACGGGCGGGAACGCGACAGACCGAACCCTGTAATCAGGAATGTTCGTTACCGACGACTTGGTGCGCCATCGCGCTCCAGCCCTCGGCCTGTTTGCGCATCGCTCGGTCAACCTGACGTCCTAGCTCGCCCTCGGCAAGTTCCTTAGCAACCTGTTGGAAAACGTCAGTGTCCCAACGACCACAAGTGAACACCGCCGGGTTGGAGACAAGGTCAGACCGGTCACAAAGTTCTTGAATCACGTCCATACAGCACCTATCCGTTTCACTTCCTACCTTCCCAAATTGTGTCGAAACAGGGGGAATTCGGGATTAGCATGGGCTACAGTATACGATTTCCCGTTCGGAAAGAGCAAACTGTTTCCGATACGCGCATAGAGCACCGCGTCAGGGTCATACGGGCCGGACGTGGCGTCTACAACAATTTCTGTCGTGCACATGTGTTTGTTCACGTACAGAGATTTTGGGCCGACCTGCAACCCCCAGACGAAATGCGGCAATCGCGTTAACGTCAGAATAAAATCCAGATTATCCGAATAGGACAGGGCTCTGGCTTTGGCCGACTTGAGTTGATGGGCCTGAAACGAGTGACAGGTGGCCAAGAACAGCCGTTTTACCCACGGTCCTTCACCCGTCTTCTGGACTTCTGGCCAGATCTTAGAAAGGTAGCCCTCCATCAGCGGCCGAATCACTTCCGCCGTTAAGAAAACTTTTTCAGGCAGAGGACAGACAGCCGTGTGGATGCTCTCTCGTCCGAAGGGTGCGTCTGTAAAAGTGTCTCCATAATTATCGGGAGCCCCCATTTTGCCTAACCGCTGGTAAGGGAAGGCATTGTCATCGACAACCACCAATTCGCGGAAGAAGTCCGTATGGTTGATGATGCCACGTTCGTCTGGAGTTCCAAGCGAATAATCTACCGTGTGTCCTACGACGGCGACGACATGTCCGCTATCGGCCTTGGGGGATGCAAGACTGGCCAAGACAGGGAAGCCCGACTCGACGTAGGCGCAAAGATTACGCCAGGCCGTTGGATTTTGCGGATTCTTGTCCCACGGCCCATTCTTCAATCTCACAATGACCGGGTAGGTTCCAAAATCGGACAATATCTTTGAATAGTCCTGATAGACCATACCGTGGCGGGGACATGCCCGACCCTCTTGTGCGGTCGTCAAGTTGATCAAGTCATACGGGTGCAGTTCCGCATATATTTTGAAACGTTCAGAATAGTAACGGCAGACGCCCCAAAGTGCTGCATGAGCACAAACCATGGCTTCATTGTCCTGAGACATGTACGGGTAACCGCGTGTGCGCAAGGGTAGTCCGCCAAGGTGAACACACGTTTCGGCTGAAAGGCAGAACAGGTCTTGCTGATAGCCAATGTCCAACAGAGACGGATCGATCATTGTCCGTCCGATGCATCTGTGGGGCACGGGACGTACGACACTGTATCCCATATAGCCGAGTTCATTCGGGTCTGCGCATACTATATCCGTCAAGCCACCAAAGTGTCTGGAAAAGAAATGAAGACGGCTACAGATACCGGAGTTGGGGTTGAACTTGCGAGAGTAATAGTGGGAAACGAGATCGCAATGGTCTTTGCATACGTAGGAGGGCTCAACAAGAACTGTCTTGGCGATATGCCCCACACCCTGCTTCAGCAGATCCAACCCCCAATCTGACAGAATCGGCACATGCGATACTTCACGTGTCGCTTTTTGCACTTGGAGCCAAGCCGCACCGTCATCTTTCGTCACGGGCACACAGACCGGCACGCTGCGTGTCGGTTGCCCGTCATCCTCATAAGAAGAGCGGCTACTATCACGTTTCATTTGCATAACGTAAAAAAGACATTTCCGCGAAACATCCATAACCGTACGTTGGCATGAGGAATATGTCAAGTCGTGGAACACACCGTTCTTGCGGCGGAGTGCCAATGGACACCATGAAGATTGACAGGGCTGGCAGAAATGATCGGCAAGAAGAGCGCCGATACGCGACTTAATAGAGATTTGCTGAATGACGATGACGACAGGCGATGAAATGAATGACTATTGATGCGTCTTGCTAACGTATGACAGCGACGTAGTTGAACGAGCCGCCGGGACAATCCGTGTCATGACGCCGGACGTCTGGCTACGCTCGTAAGGGAAAGCGTTCTGCTTCAGCGCCGCCTCGGAAGCTGAGTAATCGCCAAGATGGGCTCGCATTAAGCTCTTCCAGAGTTTCCCATGATTGGGCACAAAAAAGTGCAGGAGTTCATGTACAATGACGTAATCCCAGACAGCCCGGTCCAACGCCAACAATTCGGTGTTGAAATTAAGGTGCCCCGTCGAGGTGCATGATGCCCATTTGCTCCGCATGGGGCGGAGGCCAAGCCAGGCGATTTCGACACCCAGCTTGGAAGCCCACTTGCGAACGCATTGCTTGAACTGTTCTTTGGTAATGTCGTTTTGCATGATCTACTGACTCGACCACAATTGATACTGAAAAAACAGGGGCACGGGTTTTCCAACCCGTGTCACGGACAGGAATGTCCGTGCTCCTTTCCAAATTGACTCTTCGCGCAAAGCGCTATTTGTGGCGGGGTCAGTCAATCCGGCTCGCCCTTTTGAGCAGATCAAACAGCGCATCCACAATCCCAGCGACTTTTTCGACGTCGTCGCATTGCGCATGAAGGGCAAACGTCGTCTTCGTGCGCAGTTCGCGCATCGCTTTTTCGCTCTGCGCCCAGTTCGGATGCTCGACAAAAGCCTGCTTGATTTTGGCGCTGATCGCCTCGGGTTCGGCGATCTTCGCATCAAGCAACGTTCGGTAGACAAAGAACGTAAGCCCGTCGAAACCCTTCGCCGCCTGCTCGGAGCGGCGAACCGCATCCTGCTCCATGATCTCCTGCAAATCCTGAAGCGCTTGCTCGGTTGTCGTTTGGCGTTGCTCAAAAGCATGCTGAACAGCCTGCGCCCGATCCCGCATGGCAATCAGGAGCGGATCGTCGCTCGCTTCCTGTGCCTTGCTCTCAATGGTCTTCACAAGATTGATGACTTTTGTGGCACCGCCCGCATGCTTTGCCGCAATGGCATCCAGGGTAGATTTGTCTATCGCCATGTAGGTGTCCGTGTAATCTTCGTCCACCATCGCCCCGATGTGTTTCTGTACAAGTTCGTTTGTCTTCCTCAGGAAGGCACGATCCACATCGATCCGCTTGGCATAAGCCTTACGAATCACATCATAGATCGCTGAGAGCGTCGCGTAATCGTCGAGAAACGGCCTGAGAAAGGCATCGGGCGAGATGATCTCATAGAGCATCTCGATCTCTTTGTATTCTTTGAAGAATGCCTTCCGCCGTTCCGGATCCCGGAAATGCTCGATAAGCCTGTCGATATCCTTGTCGGAGAACCTGAAGGGGACGCCGCCGGTTCCCTGAGTAGCCCCGCCCCCGAACGCCATTTCTGCTAGGGCGGAATTTTTCCAACTCGTGCTTTCCCCTTCCAATCGCACCGGAAACACGTCCTGCTCGTTCAAAGCCTCCATCTTCATCTTGAAGAGTGCCTTGAGGAGCTTGATGTCCTTAACGATGGCGTTGACTTCGTCGCTGTCAAAGGCGAGTGCCTTTTCGAGCTTGTCGAAGATACCCACGAAATCCAGAATGAAACCGTGGGGCTTCACCATCTCCCGCGCCTCGTTTTCATAGGGGCGGTTCACCCGGGCAATGGCCTGCAGCAGCGTGTGGTCGCGCATCGGCTTGTCCAAGTACATGGCATAGAGCACGGGCGCATCGAAACCGGTGAGCAGCTTTTCCGTGACGATGAGGATTTTCGGCTGCTGATCAAGCTTGCCGAAGCTCTTGCGGATTTGACGTTCCTTCTTCGGATCAAGGTGGAACGCCTTGAGCAGGGCGGAGTCGTTGTTGCTGCCCGTGTAAACCACCTCTGAATACTCCGGCGGCAAAACACGGTCGAGCGCATGCTTGTAGAGGGCGCAGGCTTCGCGATCGACGCCGACAAGAAAGGCTTTGTAGCCGAGCGGCTCGACATACTCCTGAAAGTGGTTGGCGACGTACGCAGCCACCCGTTCGATCCGATCCTTCCCCTTGAGGAAATTCTTCAAGTGTACCGCGCGATCAAGGATTTTGTTCAGCTCCTCGATGTCGGCCACCCCCTCAGCCTCAGCAAGGGAGAGGAACTCCTTGTCCAGCGTGTCGTGCGGCACGAGCATTTCGTTCGGGGCAAGCTGATAGTAGAGCGGTAGCGTCGTGCCGTCTTCAATGCTCTGGGCGATGGAATACTTGTGCAGATAGCCCTTGTCGTCCTCACAGCCAAAGGTCTTGAATGTGCCTTTGCCGTACGCCGTCTTGTCTATCGGCGTTCCGGTAAAGCCAATGAACGTCGCGTTGGGCAGTCCCGCCATCAAAAAGGTGCCGAGGTCGCCGCCGGTGGTGCGATGCGCTTCGTCGATGAGCACGTAGATATTCGAGCGCGTGTTGAGATTCGCCGGCATGTCGCGAAATTTGTGGATCATCGTCACGATGAGGCCCCGGTAGTCGTCCTTCAGCAGTTCGTTGAGCCGGAACATGCTGTTGGCGTGCTTCACGTTACCGAGGCCGAGGGCGGCGAGATTTTTGAGCATCTGATCCTCAAGCTCATTGCGGTCGATTATCAGCAGGATCGTGGGCTTCTTCGCCTCGGGCGCACGGAAAAGCAACTCCGCCGCCTTGATCATGGTAAAGGTCTTGCCGCTGCCCTGAGTGTGCCAGATGAGCCCGCGGGTTCGGGCGGGATCGAGTGCGCGGGCGACCGTCGCCTCCACCGCGCCGGTCTGGTGCTGACGCAGGATGTACTTGTTGAGTTCTTCATCCTTTTCGGCAAAGATGATGTAGTCCTTGAGAAACGCCAACACCTGCGGAATCGCACAAAAGCTTTTTACTTTGGCCTCTAGTTGGCCAGAATCTTCTTTCCAATTGAAAATGTTTCGCCGCACGAGATTCCACGTAACGCCATAGGCAAAGCCAATGGCGTCAGTGGCGGAGAAGACTTGCTGGGGCACAAAAAGCTCCGGCGTTTCGTCATGGTAGCGACGGATCTGATCCACGCCCAAGGCAATGGCCTCGACCTTCGTCGCATTCTTGCACTCGATGACCAGCACGGGAATACCGTTGATGAGAAACACCACATCCTCGCGCGTTCCGTAGCGACCGTTATGGAACGCCCACTCTTCAGTGACCTCATAGACGTTGTTTTCGGGCTTTTCATAATCGATCAAGATCAGGTCGCGCTCTTGCTTCTCATCATGATCGTAGAACTTCCCCCTGTTGCGCAGGTAATCCACGAACTCCCGGTTGCCATAGATATTGGTTTGCAGAAACCGGAACTGTCTCAGCAACACCCCTGCCGCGTCGGTATAGCTCGGATTGAACTCCCGCACTTTTGCATCAAGCAAATCATCAAAGAACAGCGAAACAGGGGCACGGACATTCTTGGGGGCACGGACATTCTTGTCCGTGATCTCCACGGGTTGGAAAACCCGTGCCCCTTTAATCTGTGCCTCTTTGTCTTGTGCCCCTGTAATTTGGGCCCCTTTACCTTGGGCCTCTGTAACTTCCTTAAATAACGGGGCACGGACATTCTTGTCCGTGATTATCACGGGTTGGAAAACCCGTGCCCCTGTACCTTTCGGATTCTCGCGAATGTACTCCGCCACCTTGAAGAAGTGCCGTTCATTGCGAATCAGTCGATCCCAATACTCGTCCTGCCAAAGGGCGCCCGTCCTCCCCAATCGCTTGTTGATTTCCCGCGCCGTGAAGCCTTTCCACGATTTCAGGATCTCCGGCAACTTATGATCCCCAAGAGGACGGAACAGCGCATGCACATGATTCGGCATCACCACGAACGAGGCAATTTCATACCGTTCGCCATCAAAATGCCTCAGCGCTTCGGCCACGATAATCGCGTTCGCCGAATCCCTCAGCACACATGAGCCGCCCCCTTGATCCAGCCACTCATCGATCTGGCGGGAGAACTTTTCGTGATAAGCCGTCTCGGTTTCGTCATCCCAAGGTTTCGGGTGTTGCTTGATCCACGCGTCGCGCGACGCATTCCATTGTTCCAACTTCGCCTTCGGCAAAGAATCTGCGAGACGCCACGTTACAAAGCACCACACATGACCTTGCTGCCAATGGGGCAGGTTTCTTCGGTGCGTATCCGTCTCTGCCAGTTTACTGTAGAACATGGCCTCTTCGTGATCCCCGCGGATTGGAAAACCCGTGCCTGTGCCTTGTGCCTCTGTAACTTTCTTAAATAACGGGGCATGGACATTCCTGTCCGTGCTGTTACTTTCAGGCGTATGGACGCTCTTATTCATGGTACTTTCACCTCCACGGGTTGGAAAACCCGTGCCCCTTTACCTTGTGCCCCTGTGCCTTGAGCCCCATTTTCTTCCTTGGGCAACGGGGCACGGACATTCCTGTCCGTGCTGCCAGGAACAGGGGAACGGGTTTTCCAACCCGTTGTTTCATCCAAACTCGAACTCCCGCCTCCCTGTGCAAACCCCCGCCGCCGCTCGGCTTCCTCGCGGAAAACAAAGCTCCATCCGATCTCCTGCGCATAAGCGAGGACACGGGCTTGCACGGTTTTGTGTTCAGCGGGTTTCATGTCGCCTTCTCTGTAACCGAGGCACGGACATGCCTGTCCGTGATCTCCACGGGTTGGAAAACCCGTGCCCCTTTACCTTGGGCTCCTTTTTCTTCCTGAGGTAACGGGGCACGGACATTCCTGTCCGTGATTATCACGGGTTGGAAAACCCGTGCCCCTGTAACTTGTGCCTCTGTACATTGGGCTCCTTCTTCTTCCTTGGGTAACGGGGCACGGACATTCCTGTCCGTGCTGTCAAGAACAGGGGAACGGGTTTTCCAACCCGTTGTTTCATCCAAACTCGAACCCCCGCCTCCCTGTGCAAACCCCCGCCGCCGCTCGGCTTCCTCGCGGGAAACAAAGCTCCATCCGATCTCCTGCGCATAAGCGAGGACACGGGCTTGCACGGTTTTGTGTTCAGTGGGTGTTGGCATGGGTTAAAGATTTTCTAAGCAAATGGATTTTCTTCAATGGTTACGTCTTTTGACTCAACTTTAGTCCAATCGTCTGCCACGGCCTGCCAATTTGGCTCTCTCGTTACTGGCTCGCCTTTTGAGTCTTTTCCCGTCCATACCTCCCAGTAATCAGGGTCTGTCGATTGAGGTTGTTTGTTTTTCGGCAAGTCTTTCATTCGCACCATCACAGGCAATTCAGAGGCCCACCCGAGAAGAATTGCGTTTTGAGATGGAAGGGAGGGCAAATCCCGCAGCAACCCTTTTAAATTATCGGGAACGAGTTTGTGGACTAGCTCTTGGTCTCGATCGTTGCTAATTCGATGAAGCAGGAACGTGTTGCACTGAGAGAGAACAGTTGGAGATAGCTCAGATGGCCGTTGCGATGAAAGAACTAGACCTAGCCCAAATTTTCGCCCCTCTCGGGCAATCTTCTCGAACACTTGACAGCAGATTGCAGACACATTGGGATCTTCCGAGTCTTCCCGATACCGCTTCACAAACGTATGTGCCTCCTCCATTACGAGCACGGTTGGCAACATCTCGGCATACAGTTTTCGGTAGCGTTGCAGGAACTCGAAGCACATTCGTGCGATGACGGATGTGACAAGGTGCATGATCTCCGCAGGAACAAGCGACAAATCGATGACCGTGACACATTTTGCGTCTTCGGATGCTCTTCCAATGTAGTCACCAAGCCATTTCTCCAATGTTATGTCGTCATTGTCTCCAATGACCGAACTCATCCGAGTGTCAGCCAGCATTGTACGAATGCGAGCAAGGAGGAACTCGACATATTGTTCGTTTCCGGTTTCTTGCGCTAAGGCTTCAATAAAATCAACAAAGACCTCACCAGAAAATTTTACAGGGATATCCTCACTTTTTGGGAGGAGGTCGCTCGGGCTTCCCCCCATTTCGATATATGCGGAACGTATCTGCTCAATGAGTTCATCAACTTCAACGACATCATAGGGAGGGTAATCCACAAAGTTATTCCGCCCTGTGACTTTATGTCTTTGAACAAGCGCCTCTAACATGGTATGCAACCCGTTCAAGTCTTGCGCGATTTGACCGTTATACCAACCAATGCTTGTTGCCCACTTTGCGAGGCGTTCTGTAAAATTCTTTGGATGTGGGAACCTTTCGAAGGGTTCTCCCGCATTCTTTGCGCTTATTGTCGCCTGAAGGATGATTCCAATGAACCTGCGCGCTGCAATTTCAACGTCTTCGCTCACCTCAAACTGCTCGTTACGCATCGATCTCAACGCACGCTTGAGAAGGGGAACCTGTGCACGTGCACTGGCGTGGGTGAAGGCGCACCACTCAGCGCTATTCCAAAACCAAAGCGGCACCTTCAATGGATTCTCCTCCGCATTCACTTGGAACACTCTTGCAGAGTCGCCAAACGCATGGCTATATTCACCGTTTGGATCTAGCACGATAAAGCGGGCGTTTGGTGTAGAACCACGTTCGGCTTTGGCTTGATCAAGGGACCAATGAATTAGACCAGAGACCGAACAAGACTTTCCACTTCCCGTATTTCCCAACACAGCGAGATGCCGTCCAAAAATTCGATTTGGATCAACGCAAACTTCAGCGTGTGCCGCCAGTGGGCTAGTGCCGATCTTAACACGTCGCCCGTCTCCAGATTCAACGATTGAATGAAGTTGCTTCTCGGTTGGCAAAAGCACTCCAGTTCCGATTGAAGGAAGCGAATCTGCCCCCCGCTGAAATCTATACTCAGAGGTTGAATTTGATTTCAGCCGCAGTGTCCCCAAAGGGTTCAAGCCCATTTTCCGAAGAGGATAGGGCAGATCGACTAGCCCGAAATCCTGCATCCCCCTCCGCTTGGGGAATGGAGAACGCTCGACAGTCAACCATTCCACCTGACCGACTAGGTAGCCATTGTCGACTGGAATAAGAACGTAACTGTTCACGCGAGGAAACGGTCGGGGGGATCCCGTGTTCAGTGCAACGGAATCAGGAGCCTCTACATCTAGTAGGACTTTGATTTCATCAGGAGAAACGAAATCAATCGTCCCGATATGAAGACTTCCTACATACTCTAAAGGCGTTTTACTCATTGGTTATTTCTGTCTTCTGAAGTTTGAAGAGACGAATCAGCTTGGAAGGTGCCCCACCTCGCTTTAAGTAATTCAGACATCTTGAACGTTGTCCGATCAATCGCTGGTTTCGGCAGATAATTGTCGACAAGGGTTCGCAAGTCGCCAAGGTGAGGGCCAACTAAAAGCGTAATTTGGGCATATCGACCGAGCTTCTCGTAGGTCTGTTTAATTCGTCCCAGTGGATCGCCATATGAGATGATGACGAGATGTGAAGACGGAATTGTGAGCATGTCTTCAATCACACGGTTGATGTGTTCGTCACCGAAACTGTAGCCGAACGTGACCAAGGTGCTATTGGGTCGACAAACCGCAGCGGCAAAGTCGCGGAATAGCTCTACATACGGATATGAGGCTGTCTCCCGATCTTTTGCCGCATTGGGATAAATCATCAGATCCAGCGCCTCAGAGCCCCGAAGTCCCGGCGCGTTTAGGTAGGGCATAATGTTCTCACTTCCGAATGGAAGTCCGAACTTCCGAATCTGCCCCTCCGTGCTTATCCAGTCCAAGGAACCATGGAGCTTTGTAAAACGCGCGACTCCTTCCAGGTAACGCGGTTCTCCACGAATTCCTGGTGGATTGTAGTGCATGTCGACTTCTAGTCGCGAAGATCGGAAAACAGGGGTTAAGACTCCAACGAATCGATCAATAAGGTGAAGACCTGCAATGTCCGCTCCTGCCTCAATGAAACGGTCATAATTGGTCGTAAACACTTGGAGGCGGTCTCTGGTTCCCGTTCTGCTAGCAAAGCTCATGAGGAAACTCACGAGATAATTAAATGCTTCCTCTCGTTTTTCCGGTAGAGAGGAAATCAAACCGTTCTCGCCCTTGAGCACTGCCCCTGCAAAATCCTCAAGGACGGTCTTCAACTCGGATTTCAGAGACTCCAGATGCTTGTCAAGGTCAGGATACCGTGAGGAGAGAATTTCACCACCTCGGATTAACTCGTTCACGACGCGAATCTGATCCTCAATGTTCCCTTCTTCTCTGCCCGCACGTTTAGCTGATTCTCTGGCTTTGTTGGAAATAGCGTCGTTAAAGTTGGTGAAGGCAACCTCGCTCATTCCCGGAAGAGAATTTTCGGTAGCTAGAAGGTGGACAGCGTTTGAGAGCCCGGAACCCGCCAGAAGCGCAAGGTGCTCTGACTGGAAAAGTGCTGTCAACCAAGGTTCAATCCGTGGACGAAGCTTCTCGGGGCCGAATTCTGCATCGGCGTCAAGCCAAGGACAGTCCATGTCTTTGCAGAGTTTGAATTTTTGTTTGCCATCTCCATCCACAAACTGGATAGGGGTTTTGTCGTCTCGTGTTTTGATGATGTTTACATCGTTTTCTTTGCTCATAAAATAGGCTCCAATTCATAAACGCGCACCTTCGCGGTCATCAGTTCGTGAAGAAGAGTGCGGAAAAGGTCTTGGAGAGCAGCTTGCTTGCGGACGGCAACATTCTGCTTGTCTTCCAATGTCTGGAATATGGTGACGATCTTCGCCTGCTCATCACGCGACGGCACCGGAATTGGAAGCGTCTTCAAGAATCCACATGTCAGGGCTCCCTTCGTGCTTCCGCCGCCGCGCGCAATTGATCGGAGATAGTCGTAGCGCGTTTGCATGAACCAGAGCACGAAATCGGGGATGATCTTGGCGGTGTGAAATTGGGCATAGGCAAGGTGCTGATTGATGCTGGTTTCAATCCGGGTGATCGCCGAGTTTCCAAGCGTCTTTCCTTGGCCTGTGATTGCAATGAGTAGGCTGTTAGACGCAACTCTGGGCAAGTGGCATTCTTTCACTGCTTGCGGCGTGACAAACTGGTCCGCTTCCGTGATGAAGAGATCATGAATCTTGGTGCTGTTCAACCACGGGATTGTCCCATCGAGCCAATACGCTTCCTTCGCGCGCTTCGGAGTCGATCCATTCCCAACCTTGGCGAGCGCACCCAACTCCACCACCTCCCAGCTTTCAGGCACCGGCCCGATCTCGGTTTGTTTTTGGGGTTCGTTGCGAAGGCCTTCGGTGAAGAGCTTGTGCATGAGAGCCTTCTTCAGTTCGGTGACGGTCTGGATGATCCGCTCCTGTTCCTCGATCGCCCGCTGCACCGTCGAAAGAATGTGCGCAATCTTCTTCTGCTCGGAAAGCGGAATGTCTGCTTTGTTGATGGGTAGCGTGGCTAACTGTGATTTGTTGATTGCCTTGAAAATTGCGCCAGAGCCAAGATTGTCGATGTAGTCCTCAATCTCCTTGAGATAGAAATAGAGGAAGTCGCGGTCGATGCCCTTCGCCCGAATCGCGGCGACGCCCCGACCGATGCAGGATTGCCTGTCGCAGAGGTTCGTTGCTCCCACTGGGGCA
>Ga0255341_1005885_pt1 | contig 11823 bp, 16 predicted proteins | sample wastewater_treat_8_FD_192418 | JGI IMG/M metagenome (GOLD analysis project Ga0255341, IMG submission 192418) | Wastewater microbial communities from Lulu Island WWTP, Vancouver, Canada - plant12 | ecosystem: Engineered > WWTP > Wastewater > Unclassified | place: Canada: Vancouver, British... | reverse complement strand
ATTCTTGATATAATAATGTATGGAAACAATAATACCTGAAATATCTCAGAGTGCGATATATGAATATAATCATTATATTCAATCTCAGAAAGAAGAGGGCTATGGAAAGCAGTATAGCTTTGAAAAGCTAGGGATAGAAGATTGGTCAATAGTTGAGTTAGATGCTAATGATATCCTAAAACTACAAACATTTGTAGAGTCTTCTCAAACTGTAGCTCCTGCATATATATTTTGGAAAGAGTCTGGGAGGCATGTGACTTTGGAAGGTGTTGCAAGAGAAGTTCTTGAAAGGGAAGAGAATATCCCTCAGGAGGCGAGAATATGGGTAAAGAATATATTGGAATCTGATTTTGACAAACAGAAGGTTGAAGAAAAGATAAAGAATGGTGAAATAGATCCTCCATTAATATTTTTTCCTGTATTTAAAGGGGAGGAATTAGAAAAAGGGTTGCTAAAAGTTGGAAACATCCTAGACGGTAATAATAGATTGCGAGAAGTTGCTAGGTATTTATTGGAATGTAGTGAAGAAGAAAGAGAGGTTTTTAGATTGACATGCTTTTTAGGAAAGGTGGATGTTATGAAATATGCAACAATTAACGCACAATATTTTGCAAAACCTACTGTTAAAAAAGTGCAAGTATTTTTGCAGAGATTTATGGGAAAGGATGTAGAAAAAATTGATAAAAGACATTTTATGACATTTTTTGAGAGATGGTATTTATTATTACAAAGGATTGGGTATTATAAAGATAAGAGTGAATAATTGTTCTTATGTTGGAGTTTTATTAGTAGTTCTTTTTTCTTCCTCTACTGGTCCCTGTTTTTGAGTAATTCCCTTTTAAGGTAAAAATAACTCAGTTTCCATAAATATAAAAAACAAGGAAAGTGCATTTATTAAAAGATTATGTAATCTTTCATAAAATTAATACTGCATATAGATTAAAGTTTTCTCTTTATTTGCTTCTCCTCTATCACCTAATAATTCCATTATTTTACTTCTCATTTGATATTGAAAATAGAAAGACGAAGTTACATTTTGTATAAACCAATTAATAAAACCTTTGCCTCTTAATACAGGGATCATTCCATCGGAGAATAACAGAATATGATCATTTTTCTTTAATGGAATAGAGTATGTTTGAATAAATTCCTCTGCTTCTTTTTCTCCTGTAAAACAGCCCCATCCTACAAGATTACCTTCTTCATCTAGAGCATTTTTATTGTTTCTAAGGTAATTACACCAGCAGGGTTCCCATTGATTTTCTTTTTTTAATTTATTAATCAATTTTTTAGGAATGTAATCTTTTAATTTATCTTCACTAGAAAGTTTGTCTATATATTTACTAGCTTTAACTATCTGATAGTCCCATTTTGCAATATTTTCTAAGTTATTTCCTCGAAGTACATTAACATAGCAGTCTTCTAAACCACCATAATACAATGTATGATCTTTGATTACAGCACCAATGCCGACTGTTTCTGCTAAATCATAATTTAATGGGTCATTAAACTTTTTACCCAGTTGGATATTTAATTTTTTAATATCCTCATTACATTTAATTAGTACATTTTTCAATGTTCTTAAAGAAAAGTCTTCTGAAGATAATTTGGTTTTACAGTGCTTAATAAAGCATTTACAAAATGTACTTGCAGCTTCATAGCCATGATCATCAAATGGATACTGTTTTGTGTCGCGAATTAAACAACGGAGAGGAGAATCTGCTACTGCAAAGATTTTTAACTCATCATCTATACTCCATGCATCTCCAGTCTTTGTAAAAGAGGCTTTCCCAGAAGCATTCTCATGGTAAACAAAAGTTTTCATATGTTATTCTATCATAAATGTATTTTACCTTCGAACCAAAAGATCTTAAAAATATCTCTTTTCCAATCTCCTCATTAAATCCAGAGAAAGTCCTTCCCCCAACAAATATGATAGGGTAGTAGCCATAGCTATCAGAAACCCCTTACTTTTTGAAACATTCCCTTTATATGCATTTAACTGTGTTTCAAAATCTGTATCAGTAGTAAGATGTTTTATATATTCGATATTGTTCAAACTGATTAAGCTGCGGGAAAGGGAGAAATTTGCTTTAAAGATATTGAATAAGAAGGTAAATAAGGAACGCAGGAAGATAATTGAGTCTTTATTAAATATCCAGATATTGAGGAATGATATTGATTGACAAAGTATTATTATCTTGTGATAATTGAAGAATTAATTTCAAAATATTATTTCTATGTTTAGAAAAATGTCGGGTATGTCAGCAGTAGTTATTTTATTGCTCCTCTCATTTAATACATATTCTCAAGCTAGGGAGAGAAGTATGTTAGCCCAAACTTTTACAGAAGAGGAGGTAAATCAACAAATGGAAGAGACCACGATACTCTTTGAAGAGGCTCAAGAGGAAATCCAGGAGAATTTAGATACAATTATTGAAGAGCAACAGCAAGAAGAAACTTCTGATACTTTTGAAGAGCAAGAAGAGATAGTTCGTGATTTTTTTGAAGAAACAGAGGAAGAAATTGATGAGCAAAGAAATTTGATTGAAAGGATGTCAGCAGGTATATTTCTTGGAGCTACATCGATAATTGTTTTGATAGGGCTGTACTTATTGGCTGGAATAATAGTAAATGTTGTTATGCTTATGGATTGTTTAAAGAGGGATTTTAAGGACAGGACTATGTGGATTATTATTCTAGTAGTGGGGACATTACTAGGATTTGGTGCAATTCCTGGGATACTGTATTATTTTCTTGTTAAAAAGAAATTAGAAACTGAGGAGAAGGAAGTGAAGGAAGAGAAGAAAGAATAGGTATTAAATTGTATGGATGAATATGAAGGGACTCATAAAGAGTCCCTTTTTAATATTTCTATTCTAAAAATTTTCTTAAAGGTAAATGCCACCCGTTGGTTATAACTTACTCTCTTAATTTCAACTATTTTAACAATATCAAGAGAAGGCTTTGCCAGCGAGCCAGTTACTACTGTAGGTCTAAAGTCATCGTTATGTTTGTACTGTGATTACTAGGTTCTAATGCTCTGTTTGTTCAGTTTAATATGTCTGCTCCTACTGTAATTAAGGAGGGTGTGAATTAGAAGATTAAAATGTTCTTTTTGGGACAGCTCAATAATGGCAGGGGATATGGAGTAATATCTGAAAATACGATATTTCTAATAAAATTATTCTAGAATCTTTAATATCTCTTCTCCTATCTCCTCATTAAATCCAGAGAAAGCTCTTCCCCCAACAAATATGATAGGGTAGTAATCATAGCTATCAGAGATTCCCTCACTTTTTGAAACATTCCCTTTATATGCATTTAACTGTGTCCCAAAATCTGTATCAGTAGTAAGATGTTCTATATATTCGATATTGTTCTCCTTGAAGAAATTAACCATCTCTAAGCACATGGAACCAGTATTGTTATGAAATACGACTACCTCCTTATCAGTTATACTAGTTGTAATATTAGATTCACCCTCATTTAAATCTTCTACCTTACATGGATTAGTAACATTTGGTTCCTCTTCATATGGTATTGCAGGTCTAATTTTCTCTGGAGTATATGGAGTGTTCTTGTTTACTGGAATTTGCCACATAGGCATTACTTTGTCCACGCTTCCCAGAGTATCTAAATCTACCCAATCAACTTTGTAGTTATCCCAGAATCTGTGCCACATGTTATTCCATCTCTCTTTTAGCCCACCAATATATGTATGTGATACAGCCATGAACTTCTCGTTGAGGATTGCTCTTTTGTATTGAGACTCCATATCCTCTGGAGAGCCATTTCTTTCATAGAAACTGTAATCGCAAAAACTTCCATATTTAAATTCAGGTACATCAATATTTGATACAGATATTATTTTTACATTGTATTCCTCTGGTTTGTATATTGTTGTTGCTAGTTCTGTAGTTCCTCTTGCAGTTATGTATTCAATTCCTAAAGCTTCAGCTACTTTTACTGTATTCTCATCAGATGCCATATATCTAGAACTAATAACTCGTGGAGTTACACCAAGATATGTTTGTGCATTTTCAATCATATTTGAAATAATTTCATATTGTTCATCATATGGCATTCCCCAGAATGGTTCGAAATCATATGATGGAGCCAGCTCTACAACGCCCGTCTTTAGTATTTCTTTGAGAACCTCTGCATGTTTCTCTATGAAGTTACCATTGACCATTAGTAATCCTTTTATATTTCTTTTCTTCATATCATTTATCATGTTCACTAGACCATCAGTATTTTGAAACTCTATGAGTAGCATCATAGCTTTTGGAGTAGGAGTTTCTTCTTCAGATTCAGAGGTGTTTTTACAGAAATATTTGTTAACAACGAAGTATTCTCCTACAATTAAGAGTAGTATTCCCAATATGATTATTGGAATAATTAGAGATTTTTTGTTCATAACTAATTATTAAAAATTTAATTTCTTAATATACTAAAAAGATTCTTAACAATATCTCTTTTAGATCCTTCTAGATGATATATTACATGTTGACCATTTTTTGTACTTGAAATGTATCCCATGTCTTGGAGTGTTTTAAGATGATGAGATATGAGGTTGTGTTTCAAATCAAGCTGTTTAACCATTTGGCATACACAGGTATCTTTTCGATAAAGGAGTAGGAGAATTTTTATGCGGTTTAATACTAAGAGCTTCTGTATTTCCTCTATTTTTTCTTCTTTAATATCTTTCATATATTTCAATATACATTGAAATATATCATAGAAAAATATCTCTAGTCAAGATTGCAACACTATGGGTGTATTCTCCTTGTTGAGATTGCATATCCATATGTTAGAGCTTCTGTAATTTTCTCCATAACAGAGGTTAAGTCTCTTTGATATTGGCTCTGGGAGATGCCCATCATTTTTGCAGCTTTCTCTTGATCTATGTGCTCTATATATCTTAAACGAAGGGTTTCTAATTCTTCATCCGTTATATTTACTTCTTGTAATTCTCTAAGAGGTATTCCTCTTGGTTTAAAATATGTATCTCTAAACTGGAACCCTAGTCTTCTTCTACCCCTTGGTCTCATATGTGGTTATATTTAATTTTATGAACAGAAAGTCCCTTTTAATGGAGTACCACATTTAGGACATACTTTCTTTGTACATGGTATTCCTCTTGTATGTGGTTCTGTATATCCACATTTAGGACATGTACAATCTTTTGATCCTCCAAGTCTTTTTCCTCTTAATCTTGGAAGAAATCCTAATTTTCTCCCTGTCATTGGGCCTTGTCCTAATGGACCTGTGTTATCTAAGTTAGGCATAAGTATTGTTTAATAATTTAGTTATGGGTATATACCCATAACTAATGTTACCTCTTTTTAGATGTTAAGTCAAATTATAAATTATTGATAAGTATGTTTAGTTTGTAAAAAAACTGTTTTTGATTCGTAACACTATTTTTAAAGAGAAGAATCGATAGAAGATATTGTAGTGGCTTTGTAGCAACATTAAAAGAATGATGAAGGGTATGGAATGATATCTGAAATTATAATCTGAACAATATTAATATTATCCAATTATTGAAACTTCAAAATCTTTAAATTTCTTGTTTATTAACTTCTTAGGTTCTTTTTCCCATTCGCATATTTCAAAAGGTATTCCATTGTATTTTCCTTGAAACTCAATAAGTCTGTCCTCCCATTTGTGCAAATCTGATACTGAATAATCTTTTAGAAGTTCATAAGCTTTCTGAACATTCTCTTTATGCATGAATAGATCTATGTCATAAGGATATGTATTACTGCCTAATATATATTCTAATCCAGAAGCAGAGAGATAATATTTAATATCATTTTCTACTAAAATACTTGTTAAGTATTTAAGAGTGTTTATCCATTTTGGTAGATTGTCTTTATTTATAGTTTGGTAATCCATGTTTTATTTGGAGTCTTGTTTCTGCTTAGTACAATCTTGTACATCTAATAATAATTCACCATTTTCTTTCTCACTTGTAAATCTATAAAGTTTCTCTGTAGTATCTTTATCATAACCTAAGGAATCTATCAATAGGGCAATTTTATTAATTCTCTCTTTATCTTTTTTAGTAATCTTTGTATAAGCCTTAATATTAATGTCTATTTCATAGAGGAGATTGTTATCTTTTTCATTGCTAAAAAACATTTATTGAAATTTTAAATTAGATAAAGTGGGTAAAAACAATCAATTGTATAATTATGGAGAAAATGATGCAAGGTGGACTTTCTGCATCGCATCTGAAGATTAGGAACAAAGAATTATGGTGGAACATACATGCTTGGAATCAAAGATCGGACAAATAAGACAGTACAAAAAGATAAGATATCTCATTCTTGGTATAATCATGATATGACAAATATATATGATATAAATATCACACAATCAAATAACACAAAAGTAAAAGGCTTTTATGATAAAGCTATGAAGGAATTAATAGGCTTCTATGGTGTTAATTGGATAGAAAACACTCCTGTTATATATTTAGTAGACAGTAGAGAATCTTTTGATATTATATCTGGATATAAAACAGAAGATTGGGTTGTTGGAAGAGCATTGAGCTCTAATAAACTGCTTCTTCTTTCTCCAGAAAGCTATGAAAAAGAAAGTAGACATAAATATTCAGATGACGAGTATTATTCTTTACTTAAACATGAATTAAGTCATCTGTTTTATATAACCTTTTCTAAAGGGAAGGGACCTGTATGGTTAGATGAGGGTTTTGCTATATATACTTCTAATCAATTAAGTACAAAAGAAAGACCTAAGGAATTTAAAAACTTTCTTAAGTATTATTCTTATGAAGATGAGAAGGTGTATTCAGAATCTGGTTTTGTTGTAGAGTGGTTGATAAACAAGTTTGGTAAGGAAAAGGTAATAGGTTTTTTAAAGGTATTACCTAATATTAATAGTAAATATGAGTTTAAGAAAGAATTTGAGAGGTATTTTGGTTTAGAGTTAGATTATAAAAGTTTTAAAGAATTATGAAATTTTTTATAATATATTTTCGACTTTTAATGAGGTAAAGGATATTTTATAAATTTAAATGGTTTGAATGTGATTAATAACTGTAATATATGTGTATATTATGTAAATAGTATGGATGATTTAGTAAATGAATATACAGAGTTATTAAAAACAAAGATTATATATAAAATACAATAGGATAGGGAATTGTATATTAGAAATATGGAGAAGGGAGAGAGAGGTAGGGGAGTTTAGAGTTGTTGAGTAAAGTTAAATTTATATTGTCATGCAAAAGTTAAAAATTTTTCTAGATTCCAATATGTTAGATCCAGAAAAGTTCCAGATAATGGAATCTATGAATTATGATTTTGAGTATTTTTATCCCAATATAGATAAATATTTGCTAAAGGAGCGTGATATTCCAAAAGTTATGGAAAATGCACAAAGGAATGATTTTAAATATATTTATTCTTATTCTTTGAAATGGGACATTGATTTTATAAGAAAAGATCCTGTTCTAAGGAAGAAGTTTTTTCTCATAATGAGACCAGATCAGGAGCATATGTTTAATCAAACATTTACGAAAAATGGACCTGTGAAAATTGATGATGGAACAAAATTAAAAATATCTGCTAAACATTTGAGACTATACAATAAATATCTTAACGAATTGAAGGAAATATATCCTAATTGGAATAGTAGTACAAATTTTAAGGATCTAGTTTTATTAGCAATTGTTCTTTTTGTTAATAATAATTATGAGTTTATTTATGTATTAGAGGAAAATGGGTATACTCTCTATTTTGATGAAAACAGACCGAAGGTTGAGAATCAGAATGGGAAAAAATATTTAATAACGAATGATCATCATGGATTATTTTCAACAACGACAATAAATATATTAGAAGAAAAATACCCATCTTTAAAAATTTTCCATTGGGAGGATTTTCCTCAAGAAATTAGGATATAAATTAATATGTAGCTTTAATTTTTATTTTTCTTTTTCTCATGTAAAAATGAACCTATTTCAACCATAAATAGATCATGAGTATCTTTAGAAATCTTCTTTGTATGATAAAGTTTCGTAACTAGTTTTAAAAGAGTGTTTATAAATTTCTCCATTACATATATAATTATGACATACAGTTATTAAATATTTGTTAAATGAATAGAAAAGAATTATTAAAAAGGATATTAGAATTCCGTAATGATAGAGATTGGAAACAATTTCACGACCCCAAAAATTTAGCGGGAGCTATCTCTATAGAATCTGCAGAGTTATTAGAATTATTTCAATGGATTAGAAATGAAGATTCTGAAAGATATGGTTTAGAGAATATAGAAAAAGTTAAAAAAGAGGTCGCAGATGTAATGATTTATTTAATGTATTTCTGTAATGATTTGGGAATAGATATTGACAAAGCCGTTGAAGAAAAAATTATCGAAAATGCTAAAAAATATCCTAAAGAAAAATCTAAAGGAAATGCTAAAAAATATACAGAACTTAAATGAGACTATATGCTGGGACTTCAAAACAATTTATAGATGATACTGTTCGTAATCAAATAGCAGGGAAGCTATTTAATGCGTATCTCGAATATTACAGACATAAACCAGCTATTGGAGAGGTTAATTCTTGGAGAGAATCATTACAAAGAGTTGCTAATCTTTTTCAATTTGCAAATCTTTTAGACCATGGAGTTATATTAGAATATCAATTACCTTTATCTTCCAAAAGGATAGATTGCCTTATATGTGGTAGAGATTCTATGGCACGAGATCAAGCTATAATTATTGAACTTAAACAATGGGAAAAATGTCAAAGATCAAATAGTGCAAATGAAGTGTCTACATGGGTTGGTGGAGATATTAGAGAAATATTACATCCATCTGTCCAAGTAGGTCAGTACGAGAGATATTTAAAAGATGTTCATACAGCCTTTTATGGAGAGAACGCTATAGATTTATTAGGAGTGTCATATTTACATAATTATTCCTTTGTTGAAGATGATCCTCTTTTAGATCACAAGTTTGATGAAATTAATACTTCCAATCCTCTTTTTTCTGCAGATGATGTCGATGCCTTATCAGGGCTACTAGAAGAAAGATTGTCCGAGGGAGAAGGAGAGGTCGTCTTATCTAGAATAGAAGAGGGTAAATACAGACCAAGTAAAAAATTAATGGAACATGTCTCTAATGTAATCAAAAATAAATCTGAATATATACTACTTGATGAGCAATTAATTGTGTATGACAAAATTTTTGAACTTGTTGAGAAGTCGTATCATGATAAGAGTAAACATGCTGTTATTGTTAAAGGAGGTCCAGGCACGGGGAAATCAGTAATAGCAATAAATTTAATGGCTGACCTCTTACATGATGGATATAATGCTCAATATGCAACAGGTTCAAAGGCATTCACAGAAACTCTTAAAAAAGCAATAGGTTCTAGAGGATCCGTTCAATTTAAATATTTCAATAGTTATATGAATGTCGATCATGATGCTATTGATGTTTTAATCTCCGATGAAGCACATAGGATTAGGGAAAGTAGTAACAATATGTATACAAGGAGGGATATGCGGTCAGATATTCCTCAAATAGAAGAACTTCTAAATGCAGGTCGCGTGAATGTATTTTTCATAGATAATCATCAAATTGTAAGACCAAAAGAAGTTGGCTCTGTTGAATATATTAAACAGGCTTGTAAATCTCAAGATATTACTGTAAATGAATATGAGCTTGAAATACAGTTTAGATGTGCAGGTTCTGACAAATTTGTTAACTGGGTTGATAATACATTAGATATTGCTAGGAATGCAGATATTCTTTTTAATACTAAAGAAGATTTTGAATTCAAAATTTTTGATACTCCTTTTGATTTAGAAAATGCAATTTTAGAAAAATCTAAGGAAGGATATTCTGCTAGATTAACAGCAGGGTTTTGTTGGAAATGGTCTAAGGGTATGACTAAGGATAAAGAGCTTTACGATGATGTACAGATTGGAGAATTTAAAAGACCTTGGAATGCAAGACCTGAGATGAGTGGATTACCAAAGGATATTCCTAAGGCTTCTCTTTGGGCTTATGACCCGAATGGTATTAATCAGATTGGGTGTATTTACACTGCACAGGGTTTTGAATTTGATTATGTTGGAGTTATATGGGGAAAGGATTTGACTTATGATTTTGACAAACAGGAATGGAAAGGTAATAAAGAATATTCACATGATGATGTTGTTAAAAGATCTAAGGATAATTTTGTAAACTTGATAAAAAACACATACAGAGTTCTTTTAACGAGAGGATTAAAGGGTTGTTATGTGTTTTTTGAAGATGAAGATACTAAGAATTTTGTTAAAAGTAGATTATCTACTTAGAATTAGATAATATTTCCTTTTCTGTGTGTTTGAGGTCTAATGTCATAAAGAATTGTTGTCTGAGTTAAAAGGAAAGAGCCCAGAGACATTTGACAAAAAAAAGAGGTTCGCAAATTGCAATAGAAGAAAGTGAATTGTATTAAGCATGGGTTATTCAGATTAACGATATGATCAAAGTATGATGCCTTCGAACCAAGAGGTTTTAATAATATTTGTTTTCCGTATATACTCAAAAATAATCTCAATAAAACTGCTCCAATTCTTTAACAATATGCTTCAATATAGCTCCAAGCTTAATTCTTTTGTTTGTTTATTATATAATTCTGTAATAATCTTTTATTAATTACTAATGGAAGAATTAATTAAACAATGGAGAACAGAAGATATCGTAAACAATCTTCTGTTATTAAAAGGAATGGTACTCTTAGGAGAATCTGAGAAGTTTAAGAAAGAATGGGCTGGTGCAGGAGTAATAGTAACTAGTAATAAAGAAGATAATAGAAAGGTAGATGTTAAATTAATAACTAAACATGCTAAACCTATATCATTCCTTTTATACAAGTTAAAAGATATATATAAAGACTATATAGACTATTCTAATAAACATGAATTCTATTCATATATTGTAAATATTGTAGATAAAGAGGAAATGGAAAAAGAAGAAGATAGTAGGAAGGTATTAGTATATATAATTGATAAATTGATTGGAGTAGAAAATGGATGATAATAGTTTTGTATCAAAAGAAATATATTGGATAAAAGAGTTTTATCCAGGGTCTCAAAATCTCTTACCTAAAAATCTTAATAATGTTCTAGCTTTTGGAATAATCTGGAATATATTCGAAGGGGTTTTAAATGATGTAATTATAAATAAAAAGGGAGGAAAAGAAGATTTTAGCTATTATACAAAGATAAATTATTTAATAGATTCTTACGGTAAGAAAATTAGAAGGGAAGATTTTCTGGAAGAGTTTAATTATTTTTTAAAAAGGTATAAAGATAAAGACCTAACAAAAGAGTTAAATTTCAGAGATGACAAATTTACAGAGAAAAAAGCAAAAGAATTTTTAGAAGATATTTTCGCAAACAGTTCAGAAGAAAGCCCTTGTAAAGAGGATATGGTTAAAGCATTGGGATACATAATCTATAGAATAAGAAATAATTATTTCCATGGTATAAAGCCTACAAAGAGTTTACCATCTCAAAATGAGAACTTCCGAAATGTTAATAGAGTAATAATAAATTTGCTAGAGACCATAAAAAGATAAAAATATGAAGAAAGAAAATAACCAAGACATAAATCTTCTTATTGCCCTAGGTACTAAATATCTCTATTCAAAAAAATATGAGAAATCTCTTAAAGCATTTACTAAAGCATATAATATAGATAATCATAATAAAAGAGCATATATAGGATTAATAACATCCCTTATACAATTAAATAAAAATAAAGAAGCAATAGAAAAAATAAAAG